>Ga0181612_143053_pt1 | contig 15743 bp, 6 predicted proteins | sample HoacroProtozoa21_FD_119630 | JGI IMG/M metagenome (GOLD analysis project Ga0181612, IMG submission 119630) | Hoatzin crop microbial communities from Cojedes, Venezuel. Combined Assembly of Gp0051906, Gp0051904, Gp0051908
ATATTCAAGACCCGCCTGGACAAGATCCTGTGCAGCCTACTGTAGGTGACCCTGCTTCGGCAGGGGGGGTGGACTAGATGACCCACAGAGGGCCCTTCCAACCCCCACTCTTCTGTGATTCTGTGATTCTGTGATTCTGTGATTTATATCAGCCAGTTTGTCCTGTATACAAAGGGTTTGGATTCAAAAGTATCTAAAAATCCCCCACAGGTGTTAGAATTCAGAAAGAACACTTGTTTCATAGAAGCATGTCCTAATAACGCTTTCCTATTTTAAAATATTTCAATTTCTTGCAAACCCTTACGTGCATCTTTGCATGAAAATGCTATAAGCTAAAATGCATTGGAATCTGTAAAGTGAAGGAGCTGATATTCACTTGCGTAGCAATGGAAGCATGGTGAGAAGGAAAGAATCAATGAACGGACATTGGAGTTTCCATGTACATTATGCACTGATATGTTTGTGCATTATGTTTGTGTGTGTGTGTCAGGTGCAGCTACTGTGGCTTCTGGGACCTGTAACCTCAAAATCCCATAAAATACAGGAAGAAATTGTGACTTGCAAGAGCAGAGAGGTATGTTCATTTGCGAAATTTGTATTAATTTGAATGATAGCTCTTGTAGAGACATAACTGTAGAAAACCATCAGGACACACAATGAGATGAAAAAGCATGGGAAAAAATGATTTTAAGTGTTGATGTATTTTTCTCTTTAGCTATATGTTAGCTTTTTCCCTACCTTCTGAAATACTATGTTTTGTTGTTGTTTCTACTCACTGCCAGGGTATATATTAATGACAGCAGGGAAAGCCTGGAGAAGGCTCAGTTGAGCATATCAATAAGCTGCTAGTGGCTTCAGCAGATGCAGGAATAATTTTTTTTTTTTGTCCGTTCATCTAGATCAAATAAAACTCTAGTCAATTTTCTAGCAAGTACGAAGCATACCTGGGCACGCAGGCATGAGCAATTTTTTTCCGACTGGTAATAGCAACATTTTTTTTAAAATGAGTCTATGAGTTAAACAAGCTTTGAGCTGCTGTTACCAAGGGTTACTTACTAGGGTTTATTTTAGTTCTTGTTTATTTTCCTAGTTGCTCATTTTACTCCATTTTAATAAGCAACAACTAGTTGAAAGCATTATGGTGGTGCAGTTGGGACAACATGAGCTTGCTATCTTTTAACACTTACACTACATGACAGTGAATCCTCAGTCAGTTCACTCCTAATCACCTGCTTCATATCAAAGAGAGACAGCAGAAAGTATGTACTGCTTCGTGCACAAGCGTGTATGGGTATGAAACATACACTCTCACTTCTGAAATGAATCCACTTTTTCTCTTTGTACAAAAGCAACTTCTTGAACTTCTGCATCTTTTTCTACCACTTCATTTATTTGCCTGTTTCTCTCTGTAGGTAAATATGAGGATATGGGTGCATATATGGAATTTTTCTGGTTGGTCAGACTCTTAATTTCAAAAGAGCTAGGGATATATGTATTTCTCCTCCCTCCTCTTCAGATGTATAGTGAGTGGATTTACACAGACATATGTATATATGTTTGGTTGAAGCTCTGAATGACAATTGAATTCCAGAGTATATAACACACTCCAAGCAGCTGAACACAAGTAGCTACTACTCTTAATATTCACTTGCAGAGAGTCCATTGCTGTTGAATGGTTTCAACAAATCATGTTCTTGCTGCTCTTACATGGAAGTTTAAATTAATGTGTCTAGCTATTCCAGTGATTCTCTTAAAATTCAGTCTTCTGCTAAAGAGACATGTTCTGAGAAAACTAACTGAATAGCTGCTGTCTAACAGTGACTTTTTATGAAGTGACTAAGTAGCCCAAAGAGCAGGTCACTGACTTCAAGAGACAATAAATACAGTAAGGTGACAGGTTTATGGTTGAAGACCATGACACTTCTCTTTTGTCTAGGCAATGGTTTCTTACGCCATTAGCCTAGTGCTAGAAGGCTAGGAACTGAGAAATGTTTCACCCTTTTAGTCAAACTGCCCTTGAGTTTAGTGGAAGTTAATACAGTTGTTCCATGAGCTGAAAACACTTTACAAATCCACAAGCTGGTGGAACTGTGATTTGGATCTTAAACCACTGAAAGAGAAGGTTGCTGTCCTTTTTTTAAGCTTCAGCTGTTGAAGCTTTAAACTCCAGCTGATCACTTAGACAGAAATCATCTGCCCTAAGGATCAAAGTTTTGGTGCTTCTTTATTGACACAATCAGCTTCACAGCAGTGTGAACAGTCCTGTCTTAACAGGGTGTTTCAGAACTGGTCACCAGTAGGTAGCTTTGGGCTCTGATTCCCAAGAGGGCTTCATCTTGAAGGGAAAGGCTCTTCTATTTCCGAAGAATTCAGATGAAACTTTGCTCCAGGTTAGACTGTGCTTGAAAATTGATAAGTGAAATGGCCAGTCTTCCTAAGTTCATGGGCCATGTGCCAAAACCATCCCATGGACAAGTGACACAGGCATACTGGTGAGCTAAAAGCTGTTCTTTTCTTCAGCCCTGGGGCCACCTCACAAACTGGAGACAGCAATTGCTTGCTCCTTTCCTGGTGTCCCCTCCTGTTCTGTGTACTGCCAGGGCATTGGGGTTGGATGTGTTGGCAGTACCAGCCCTGGGAGCCTCGTTTGCTTCCTTCTGAGACTGAGTTTTCCCAGCTGGACCTGGTTCTGTTATGTAGCCCTTGCCCTGTTTCACATCTATCCAAGTGATCTGGAGGGGGGAGAGGAAAGAGGGAAATTTGTGATGACATAGGTGGATGAAGTGTGAGAAATAGGACTGAAGTTATCCATTGTTTATGTAATGAAGTTTGTGGAAGCTAATGTGGAAAAAGTAAGTAAAAATTAGGTGTAGTTGGTTTTATCTTTACTTTGTTCTTCATTATAATGGGCTGTATTAAAACTCTTTTCTTGACCTGCTTCTGTGAGCAGTCTAGTCCAGAACTCAATACTACTTTCATATCAAGTCCTGGTAAAACCATACCCTGGTCTGTGTTAAGAAAGGGTTAGCATGAAGTGCAAGGAGTAGCTTGCATGTAACAGTTGTGGTATACAATTGCAAGCTTGTGCACTGTATGAATGCTCTACACTGTGCTTCCTATGTAGCGGTGTGAGGTTTTCACGTTTGTGCTTGATTTCTCTTCCTGCTGCTGAAGGAGAGTATACTAGGCATTCAGTGCATCCAAATATCCTTACTTCACCTTCATTCTGAAACTTACCACTAAAAAGCAGAAGGCTTACAACACTTTTAAGGTTGTAGTCCATAGCTGCTTGAAGTGACCCTGTGTGACTTCTCAGCTCACAAGCAGGAGGCTTTGATTAGTCAAAAAGACTGAAATAGACAAATGCAAACAAATGGGAGTGAAATTATCTGAGTTTAGGCACTCTTGCTTCCTTATGTAGTGGATTATTTTCTAGTGTAAAGAGTATTTTGTTGGTATCCAGGGGAATGGAAGAGATGAGCTAAGTGGGTAGAGTTACTACTCCAGCATGGTATGGGAGTATAATTAACTGTAACAGTTAGTTATTAACCATCATAGAGCTTTCTTTTTCACTTTGATGAAATTATTGCTAAGCTATGTGGTTGTTTTTGTGGGTGTTACAGGAAAAGTAGCAACAGAAAAAGCAGCATAGCTTTCATAGTTTTCTGGATGGATGCTAGAGCTGATTTTTTTATTTTGTTTTAGTTATTTTTATGTCTGAATCTGTCTTCTAGTGCTGACAGTCAAATAATGACAGAATCAAATCCTAAGAAGTTAAACAAATATTCTATGAAATCTAATAGGCCTTAGAGCTTTAACTAGGGAATAGTGTTGCCCACTTACTGGCTTTTTACTTGTCTGTCTCCAATATTATCAAAAAGCAACTTGGCTGAACATCTGCATATCAGCTAATTGTTCACAGAGTCCTCATCTGATCATGCCTAGAGACAAAATCACTCTGCTTCTTGTTGTTATGGTAAAAGGTAGAGTCATATGTACTAAATGTACTGCGGTAGTTAACGGAGGTTGTCTGAGCTTGGAAGAAAGTATTCTTTTAATTAAAATAATCATATTAGCTTTTTAGTCAACCAGTTTAAATGAAACTTCTCTTGTGCCTCCTGGGAAAAAATGGAGCAAGCAAAGTCTTTGTGTTTGTTTCTGTAAAGTATATGGATGGTTTTTGTAGTCTGAAAAAACAAAGGGAAATACTAGCAGTAGGAAAGTGAGATGCTGCAATATGTGCTCAACCTTCATTGTGCAGTTCTCTCTTGTGATAGAAGTGGCCAGATCACAGGAAAATTTGGATGAGCAGTAAGGGAGAAGTCTTGGCCATGCAAATTAGCTGCTATATTATTCTAAATTTATTTGAGCACTGTGGACTGTAGACAGTTTGCACTTTGTGTAAAACAGCCTGATGACCTATAATGACTAGGATTTGAATCCTGTAATCTGAATTTGCTTAACAAGATAATTAAATATTTAAAGTCAGTTCATTTAGAGGCCAGAATGGATTATCTCTCCACATTTGCAGATTTCTGCTGTTCTATTTGTATGCATGACTGTGTGTTCTCAAATTTTTTGTTATAGCTTTTCTTTCAAATCTCATATCTTAGCTTTTGCCATAGCAATTAGGACTGTGAAGAGCTTTCTGTTATCCTAGGAACTGAGGGAAAAGAAATTATGAAATGCTGAATACGACAAAATTGGTTTAGTCCTCATTGCGGTGTAAAAAAGCACTCAAAAAAGTTAATTAAGCCCAGGAAACAGACAGCAAGATAATTAAGATTAGGCCTAATTTTACACGGCAGGCATTCTGTGATGTTTTCCAAGAGACTAAAGGGACTGCATGTAGAGAAACTCCAGGTTGTCAGTCAGAATCTTGGAAGATCATTACGGCTGATGTTAAAAGCGAGGCAGGCTAATATGACCAAGCATATGTTTTCTTTTACCTTTCTTGAACAGTAAAATTGTGCCACCAATGTAAACAAGGATGAAACACACAGTTTATTATTACTGGCAGTGAGGGATCTAAGTGAATCTGTTGCAGATAAACAATAAACATTAACACAAAAAACCTGGATGCGTTTGTTACTTCCTCTGCCAGACTAAAGTCCGCCGTGCTGTAGTGCAGTTTATTATGTTCTAGAAAGCTACTCAGAAGGGTCTTGTGTATAAATCAGGCATACAATGTTCATTTTCCTACCGTTGGGGACCTCAGACATATCCTGTAGAATTCCATGCTCCGGCAGTGCAGCTTCCTAGTACTGTCAGAAAAAGAAAATCCATAGAGAGGTTGACACAATACCTAATTACCCTGTTATCCACTTCAAATTTTTATTATTAGGTACACTAGAAATCTCACAAATGAAAAAGAGGAATACGTTACATGGAACTGTGGATTCTGGTTATTTGTTCTTTGAAACGCTTCTACTAATTCCGTGCATAGCAAATTAGTCTCACTTCTTATTAAGCTCAAATCAATCATTAAGATACCAGTGCTTTATTCTGTATGCCCAGGCTCATATATAAGAACTGTCACAACTTTCTGTATTCTCGGTAATCAATCTTAGAAAATATTTTATAGTTTCTTTAACATTTTCCATCTACTAGCATTTGATTGTATTGATTCTGTGTTTTCTTGTGTAAATGGAGGTCTTGGTTATTTTTGTATTTATGTGCACTTCCTAGGGAAAGAAATAAGCTGATGGAAAGTGGTTTTTTTTTTGTTTGATTTTTGAAAAATATCTAAATTCTCTAAAGCTCTGTATACTGGAAGGTATTTTCCTTCAGAACTGCACACTAAGTAAAAGCGAAAGTGCAAATAAGCATAAGTAAAAATTCATTTTTTTAAGAAGTTTTGAGTACATAAGGGGTTGAAGAAATTAGAAGATGATGACAAACTATGAGGAGGATTAATACCTGGTACCTGTGTGTCAAACAAATAAACAAACACCAAAACCTGAACAACCCTCAGGCTAAGGAAATCCTCTCTGTTATGACAGGATTGTGATGTGGTTCTAGATTATATAATCAAATAATCTAACACATCTGAGTGTGTACCACACATCTAAAACATGGCAGTTTCATAATATTACTTTTTCTTACAGCTTACCTTCCTGGGTTCATGTTTACATGTAAATTTTAGCTGTCATCCTAAAAATATTTCTAGTTCTCAATCTTTAGAGAAAACCTTGAAAACATGACTGAAACTATTTCTTACAGGAAGCAAGTGATTTTTTGGACAAAGGCACCCACCTGGCCTTTCTGTACTTTATGGGGACTTATAAGAATGATGGGGACAGACTTTTAATAGGGCCTGAAGTGACAGGACAAGGGGTAATGGTTTGAAACTAAGGGAGGATAGATTTAGACTGGATATAAAGAAGAATTTTTTTACAATGACGGTAGTGAGGCACTGACACAGGTTGCCCAGAGAGGTAGTAGATGACCCATCACTGGAAACATTCAAGGCCAGGTTGGACAGGGCTCTGAGCAACCTCGAGTTGAAGATGTCCCTGCTCACTGCAAGGGGGGTTGGGCTATATGACCTCTGAAGGCCCCTTCTGACCCAAAGCATTCTGTAATTCTGCGATTCTATGATTAAAATCTTCTTGCTCCAACCTAATTGCAAAGCCTTTTTTTTTTAAATGCCCAAATCAGTATTACTTAAGATTAGTGATATAAAAGCACACTGTTTATTTGAGAGTAAAGGTATTTCACATGGAGGTAGTTAAGTGAGCAGTTCTTGCAGTTAGGTTACTAGTTGTGGATGATCAATCTAAACAAATCTGGGTTTGACATGCAAGAAAGTGGCAGAGTTACTCGAGATGAGTTGAATCAAAGGGGTTCATTTTGAGAACTACTTATCTGAACTACTCCATAGCATATTCAATTGCTGAAACTTCGCATATCAGCTCTAATTTAATTTTATTTAAGAACTGTTTTATTCCAATATTGCAAAAATGAAGTATTTTATTTAATATCAACCTAATACAGAACATCTGAAATTGCTTTGTTCTGCTCAGCTTGTCGGAGACAAAGAATGATCCACAGATGCTGTATCTCTTAAAGATCCCATGCCTTGATTCATTTTAACTGGTAAAATAAAGAGCTCTACCAGCAAGCTGTGAAAATTTCTTTGGTGTTCAGGAAGCCAATGACATCTTTTTTATAGGTTTAACTTTATTCTTCATATAAAATAAAATGCTCTTAAGCATTTAAAAAGGAACTGAACCTTAAGTGTGCTACTGGACCACGTCCTCTACAAAACAAAGTCTTCACATGTTGCCAGCTGTGCCTTGAACAAGACAAGGCCCTCTTCTTGCTCTGTGCCTTGAAATCCAGCTGAAAGCCTTAATCCTTTTCTTCATTCATTTCTGCCATTTGTAAAGTTCATCGTTCTGCCACTGAGACCCTCCTCGCTTAGGATCCTGTAAGTAAACTGGTTTGGAAGGTGCAATGCGATTCTCTGGAGTAGCTGTGTTGAAAAACATGTTTGTGTTCGGAAACAGTGCTCCTAAGGCAAATGTACTTACTGCTGAAGTGCAAAATGAGTGTACAAAGACAGTGCTGCAGTTCCGTTTTTCCTACAGGTCCTCTGAGTATTAATGTTTTAAGGTCCTTTATACCTCCTGACCATTACACACCCTCTTGTCAGGTAGCTGATTATTGTAATATCTCTTTTGCCTTGTTTTTACAACAGGACACAACTAAATGCAGCTATTGTACCTTGCTTACATATGTTTCTTTTTTTCATCGTGGTAAAACTTGTGTTTTCATCACTATCTTCATTCTTTTAAACTCAGCATTCAACCTTCCCCTGCTATATGGCAACTATTTCCCTTCTGGATTTGAAAGCTTTTCCTTCTACATCCTAAAGTTGTATGAAGCATTGTATTTTGTGGGTGATTTGAAGTTCGGCTCTTCTTTCAGTAGATTGTCTTGCATGGGTATGTAGTATTTTTGAGGATTTCTTCAGTGACGCTAGCTGCTTACTAGAGCAGATGCTTTCCCTAGATTGCTGATCAAGTCTTGGACTCTCAGCATGTTTCATGGATTCTTGTATTTGTGGCGAGCGCATATATTTGTGGTTTTGGAAAAATATGTACCCATTCACTTCAACCAAAAACAAAACCCCCAGAGTCTTCTTCTGTTTCACATATGCAGCTCTTTTCTGGAACATGATTTATCCTGAGAAAATGGTTTTCTCCTCACAGAGTTCCTGGGAGGTTTTGTGTCACCATTACGGTACACTCTGTATGTCTGACTACAAGTTTGTGTCCTGCTGCAGATATCAAGGCCCGCAACTTGGCACTGAATGTTTTATTGAGACATTGTTAATAAGATTTCTTGTGAAGTTATTTCTTTCAAGGGTGGGTTGACATATTTTTTTGCTTCATGCAGCTGTTAAGAGGCTAAAATTTTAGCTGCTGACCCAGCTTTGGCTTTCGGCTGGCTGTGGTACTGTGATAGAGTTATATGACTGGATTCCTGGCTAAGCAGTGTAAACACGCTGCGAGTGAACATTCACCTGTTGTCAAAATCACCCTGTTTCTGAGGTGTTGCAAACACATATCTTTGGTTTGTGCAGAGCACCTCTGCAGGACACCCTCTTCCTCAAAGTCTGAGTGAAGCCTGTGGTGTGGTGTCCTGAACGCTTTTGTCATGGTGGTGACAAAGGTGGTTGCAATCAACCTTGCCTAATCCTCTCAGGTGCAGGTTGTTATCCTCACAACAGAATCAATACTGGACATATATATGTGTTCATTTCAGTTATGTCTGTGCCCCTAATGTAGCGGCATATGGCTAAAATAATTTGTTTGTGATGGTGAGGGCAGTGACCATATCACTTAGTGATGCCCTCATCCTGCCTCTGGGCTGGCCGAACATGAATCAGTTCCTGAATGCTATAGGTGCCTACACTCTTTCAAATCAAATTGAAATCAAATCAACAGTAGTTTATCTTCATATGCTGGGTAGTTCCCTACTGACATTCATATTTTGACTGAATAGGTTGCAAAGTAAAACACAAGATTTTATGTTCAGTGGCTGAGAAGCAGATTTGTATTTCTTTCTATTTTACTCATTTGCTGCGAAGTTCTTGCTTACAGAGCCTCAGCAAGGTCCATCAGTCACTGAAGTACTCCCCTTCCCTCTCCCCAAAACTAGGAATGCTCTCAATTTCCGGTAAGCATTTGGCTCTTGCTGCTTGCACTGTTTTTCCTGGAATGTGTCACCCAGCTACTCGCTGTATGCTGAATATCTCCAATCATGTTTGGCAAATCTCTTTAGTAGGCTTGACTTGAAAGTCAAATCCAGCCAGACCCAATAGTCTGTTCCCAAATAGCTTAAAACTATTTCACAGAGAATTCTGTATCTTAGAGACTTCAGTACTTAAACACACAGTGACAGTTTTCTCAGCGGCTGATCTTGATAGTTCAGGACATTCAATAGTTGATCCTTGTTAGAATGTCAGACGTGAATAATATGATGATCTTAGTTCATGTTCAGTCTTTTTTGTTTGTTTGGGTTTTTTTTTTGTCTTGTTTTTGTTCTCTGTGAAGCCATGGAACTAGTTCAGTTCATCTGTTTTATCTGTTTTCTGTTTTCCCACATGGTCCAAATTCTCTTGGCTTGCTGCAGAACTATTTTAGATACAGTCAGCAATGTTCATCTCCAGCACTTTTTAGTGTGGAAGACCTAGGGAAGTGAGAATGCTATTGTTTCAGACAACTACTCAAAGATTTATCTGGGGTACTCTTTTGTGACTTTTAAAATCTGGCTTAATCTCGCATGTTTTCTTAACCTTGCAAATACAGACTAATATGTTCAAGACTCTCATTCCGCTTTTTGAGCATTTCTTTGGCACTAGTAACTTACAGAAGTTACCCACCATGCCTTATTTTTCTGTTTGCACTATTACTTCCATTAATATCACAAAAGTAATCAGTGAACTAGATGCTGTATTGCTTAAGGTGTTTTTACCTGCTTTAGTGCATTTATGGAGAGGATGCTCTGATCCTGTAAATGTATCATAATAACCTGTAACAACTTTGTAGAGATGCCAGTGGATATTATGGGCCCTGGCAGAATGTTATTAGTGCTGGTGGCTTGGCTTGCATGTCTATTTTTGTATTGTATTGTTTACGAGGTTTTTCTCCTGCCTAAAATTGTAGCATGTCTTTTTACGTTGTTTTTTTTTTTTTTTAAATTTTTTTTTATTTATGTATTTTTCCCCAGAATTTAGACTGAATAATTTTATCTTTGGCTGCAACTTTTTTCTCCCCTCTTACACAGCTGTTTTCGTAGCTTCACAGATTCATGGCTACCCCACTGTCTATTTGGCATTCTGTTTACTGTTAGCCTGCTCCTGCCTTGTCTTTGCATCTGGTGCTAGTCTGCGCTCTACAAACCATTTATTTGTGTTGTTTGCATTGCATTAAAATCATAAAGCGCAAAAACTTTCCTCCAAGATGCTGTTTTGCTTTCATAGTGTATCTTTGCTGCAAGTTTTAGCACAGTGACACAGCTACCATGTGGCCCACTATGGCCCATTTTCTTTACAACAGCTCAAACTGTGAATTTTGTTCATCTCTGTAGCTTTGCATTTATGCATTTCCTTTTGCATAGCTTCTGCCTTGTTTTTTCCTTTTCCTGTATGATTAATGCATCTCCTCTGCTTATGTGCTTTATGCTGTGAAGAAATGTGTTTCGCTCACCCTTTTCGTGGGTAGAAAGTGCTCTTGAAACTCCTTCCTGATCTGATCCAGATGTACTGGTTATGAGTATCTTTAGTTTTCCTTTTTTTCCCAGTTTGGTGGAATTTTCACTTTGTGTTAATCTGCAGTATTTCCAAATGTTTAATGCATAGCCTCTTTTTATCTTTTTTTTTTTTCTTGGCAAAAAGAATCTGCAATCCAGCTATGTTCTCCTCCTGCTTTTTGTCTCGATACTGTCCTAGTTTTACACATATGGAGGATATTCACTAATTTGTGAAATTTTGTTCAGCATTCAAATTTAAAAGAAAAAACAGCAAAGATGTAGTAACAACAGAGGCTTTATTCCTTTTTCTGTATATGCATTACTTGATGCCTCCTGTTGGGAAACTGATGATTAGAACAATAGGAATCTTATGCTACCAGCAGAGTGAAATATAAGATTTTTTCCCTTTCCTATCACAGGCACTAAAATCACTCTTAGGATTGTTTTTCTGGGTCAGACTGCAGACCTCAGATATCATGGGCTTCCTCCAAGTTGGAAACATTTCTGTTTTACTTGCATTTCTAGCAAAGAAACAATACACCCTAATGATCCTCTTGGGGGCTGTTTTTAGGTAGAAAAACAATTGTTGTGGAGAAAGAAACTGATACAGTGTCCAACTCTGGTCATAATTCTCTGAAATGAGACTATTCCAGTAAGTGTATATACTTTCCTGAGAATTTATTTGCATGTATTTATGTTTAAAAATATTGTTTTTTTGAAAACTCTTTAATGTACAATAAAAACAAAGCTGAGTAAGTATGTAAAGATCAGGAAGAAGTGTAAAATCAATCAGTGTCAACATCTTTTTGTCTGGAGTTCAACAGACATTTTATAGTATGTTACACTTTGTTATTGACTTCTTGTTTGATTTTGACACGGAAAATGAAGGTTGGAAGGAGCACCACTGTTATCAAAGGGTTGGGTTTCTTTCTCTTTTGAGACTCTATTTTCTAATCTTGAAGCAAAAATATGGAAATGTGAATGACTGGTTTAAAAAAAAATGAAAAATCAGAAAAATTTATGTCCTTTCTCTAGGTATGAAAAATTGTGACTCCTTCGTGCAGCTGACCTTTTAGGCATGATCAAGCCTCTGGTTAATTAAGTTTATAATTTTTCAGTTATTTTTCCTACGGATTCATAGTTGCATTATTGTTATTGAAATGATGCCTTCTATGTTCGTGGTTTTTTTTGAAGACTAAAGAATGCAATGTCAACATAATACCACAGAAAACGCTTAAGATCATGAGTTTTGGTAAGAAGTTATTCTACTTCTGAGCTATATAAAATCACTCAATGATCATGATGTTCCCCTACTTAAATATTAGCAGTGTGGTTTCTCTTTTTAAAACATCTATATCTGCTATATCTCTTTAGTTTTTGCAGTTATTTCTATTATGAGAAAATACAACCAAGAATGTATTTTCTCTAAGATGATGTCTTGTATGCAAATTACACCAGAAATTTCAGGCTTAAGCATGAATATCTGCTGATTTATTTCCCACTGTGGTGATTTATTATATTGTAAAATGAATTGTGTAATAGCAAATTAAAATTACTCCATTAGAATAATAAGAACTAAAATCAGTATTCTCATCAGAGTTGGACAATTTCTTCTTCTGAAGTCTAATAAAACAAATCTCCATTTTCCTCCTTGCTTGCTGGTCACTTGGCTTTGAGTCCCATTGAGAAAGTGTAGTATTTACTCTGTGTATGTGTGTGTGTATTTTACCATTCCATAGGTATATTAAGGCATTTGTATGGGTTAGTAATTTAGACTTGGATTCTGGAAACAGTTATGCTTACACTGAACATAGCATCTATAGCTGAACTAAACAGGGTTATTTGCTTGAGGTGAATTAAGTATGTGTGTTAATGCTTGGAGTATTAGTGCATGAATGTTTTGTGTAACTCCGTCCTAGTTCAGTAGAACTCAACTGCATGTAAAAGAAATCAGACTTGAACTCAGTCTGAGTTGACTGATTTCAGAGTAATGTTGCTGACATGCTCTGTAAGTATCAGGATTTTTTGAAAAAATGCTGTTTGGTGGAAATGAAAAATTTTGTTTATGGAAATACCTGTTTCAGTGTATTTTTTTTTAAAAGATCTTTCTCATGTTTGTCTCCGGGCTGGTCCTGATAGATTGCTCAGGAACTTCAGGGTCCGGGGTCCTTGTTTTTGTGCAGAGTGATGCTTGACTGCAGAATGCCAGGGGTCCAGAGTCTAAAGATCAGGGAAATCCAATTATGTAGGCTGGTGCTGCCAAGACTGCAGAGGCCAAGAGTGCTTTCATAGCTACAGATCTGGAAACAGTAAAGGTTCCAAGTGCCTTGAAATCAGGGCTCTTCGTATTTCCAGTCTCTGTACTTTGCACTGGAAAACCTCCCTGAGTATTGGTGTCTCAGAGAATACTAAATGTATTTCATCTGGTGAATATGACACTATAACATTGAGAACCCTTTTTTTCCTGGGAGGATAAGAGAGCACACAACAACTACCTTTTAATTCCATCCTTTTTAGGAACACATTTCAATTTCCTGCACAAGAGAAACCAAGTTGTGACTAACTTTGGTAACAACAATTCAGGTTATTTGCTCCAGCTCGGAAACCTCTTGTGTTAGCTGGGTTTCACCCCATATTGCCCACCTCTAACTTGCTATATGAAAAACCTGGACAAACTGTAGAAAGCATTGATGAAAATTATGTTTCTTCAAGCACTTGCATGAAATGCCGTAATGGCATTTAAGTCCACAGAAATGGTCTCTGCTAGGTTACAAAAGAATAACACAAAGTACACTACACTAAGCTGCCAGAGGTTGCAACACAGTCCTTGCTAACCTGCTGTGGTCAGTATCTTGTCTTGCATTGAACGGATATTGACTAGTCACTTAGACCACACACACCTTGGTTACCAAGCCCAACGCTATTCTTGCAGATGAGTAGGTATGTACCCCCCAAATTACTCAGCATAGCTGTGGAAAGCACTCCAGACAGTGGCCCTTTCTGGCTTTATAGTGTTACCATGGCTGGCTGGATAGCATGCTGTGTTATTTTGCTAATTTAATGCAACTGTGATCAAGGTGGTCTCAGGTCAAGGTAAAAGTAGGGAAAAAACGCTTCATTCATAAAACCTGCTAATCCTTGCAGCCTCACTGCCTGTGTTTAAACGCTCAGAAGACTGAGCTTAGTTGTGATTCTCTTTCTTGCTTACTTGTCAGAGCTTGAGTTCCTCAAAATTGCTCCTTTTCTCTGTCTCTGTATCTAGAGAGTTATAGATGCTTTGCTGTTCCATGTAGTTAGAGTATTGGCCCTTGGGCATATACACAGCCTACAACTTCGAAAGAGAAACCTACACTGGGAAAGACGGCAAGGATTTTTTAATGTTCTCTCCTTTTTCTTTGAGGATCTATCACCTCCATGTTCTGTCTGCCTTCCATGATTTCTTAACCATTAATTCAGTTAAAGTCATTGTGTCTTTCTTCCCAACTCTTCTATGATGAGTGACTAATATACTTTGGGTAATTACTGTTCAGGAGAATAAACAGAGCCCACTAATGACTGTCCCTATGCTTGGCTAAATCCTGAGGAGTTGGTTTTATCCAGCAAGAGGTAGGGTGCTCTTTCTCGCTGATGACCCATGTTATTAAAATCCTAATGTAAAGCATAATGAATTAGCTATAAATATATTATTTGCTAATAAAAAACTGTGATTTGGGTAATGCAACATGCTAATTTGTCCCATTTGATGCTATCCTGAATGGCAATAGATTGTTTGTGACATGATTTGGTGCTATCTTTGATGGATAACACAACAAACATATGCTAGTTAAAGTGTAGTTTTTGCTTATCTAAAGTGTGGTTTTCTCTTTTTTTTTCAGCCAGGGGAATCAGGATATGGACTGAAAGCAAAACTATACATACTTTTCAAGCATGTTTGCATTTAGATCTTCTTACTGAAAAGGAATTTAATATTACAATATGGTAAGTAGATAAGGTTGTACCATCACTTCCACTTTATATCTCTACCTTTAGGTGCTTTGTAGCAAAAAATATGGACTCTGAAACTTTCTGGGGGTCTGTAAAAACTTTAAGAAAAAAAAGTTTTGACAAAGCTGTTTTTACTATTAGAGAATTCAGGAAAAGTATATAGTAAAAATACACTTTCTCTGCTGCATTTTTCTTATAACTGATGCCAGAAATGTGGGACATAAGACAGTTTCAGTTTGGCAGAGCAATAGTTCTTACTTAATAAATGCTTTGACAGTTGCAGTGAAAATTGGTTTTCCTTTCGGTGAGTTACGAACTATACTTCAACATGGGTGCCTCAGTAGTCAGATTTTTCAAAAGAACTTAGCACCCAGCAGGGCACAGTGAAATGACAGGAGCTTCTGGATACTGAACTCTGAAATTCTGGCCCAAGTTCAAAGTGTGCAGCTGAAAAATGTACTTCAAATACACATGATATTTCCAGCCATGGTCACAGAGCAGGTGCCTAACTGCTCTGAAAATCTAAGTCTGTGAGCTTGAGCACGTCTCTCTTAAAATATGGAACATGAATCTAGTAAAATAAGAAAACACGAATAAGATTCCTATTTTCATGTCATATGGTAAAGGTTCCACATGAATTAACTTATCAACAATGGGAAGCATTGGTCTGCAGTATTTGTGTCGACAAGTGTGTATTTTGTTTTGAACCACTTGCTACCAACAGGACCACATCCTTCCAAAGCAGGACATCCTTCCTCACTGTTTTTGCACTCATTTTAAGAACAAGTTGTTTTATAATATGAATGGAGACTTTCCTTAACCATTTCTTAAAAGCATAGGAATTATTCTTACACTTTCTGAGCTCCAGTCTTCTTTTCAACTTTCTCCTTGCCTTATGGATCATAGTCTCTTCTCGCCCTACTTTAGGACTGCCACAGAACCACAGAATGGTAGGGGTTGGAAGGGACCTCTGTGGGTCATCTAGTCCAAGCCTCCTA
>Ga0181612_108620_pt1 | contig 15741 bp, 14 predicted proteins | sample HoacroProtozoa21_FD_119630 | JGI IMG/M metagenome (GOLD analysis project Ga0181612, IMG submission 119630) | Hoatzin crop microbial communities from Cojedes, Venezuel. Combined Assembly of Gp0051906, Gp0051904, Gp0051908
AAGCGGCGGAAAAATGGAATAACGAAAACGAAGGGAGCGGTTTCACAAATAGTGACCGCTCCCCGCCTTTACCTTATTTGTCTCTTAATGGCTCCTCGCCAGGTCACCTACCCTTACCAAGTGACCACAAATTCTCGGTGCATTATTGCAACGCTGCTTTCTATATCCGTCGAGCAGTAGACGGGAAACGGTTTATAGTAACCCGCTTCGAAACTTTGTTCGCATTTATAATACATTCTTCTTTTAACTTTGTCAAGTCCCACGCTTTAGAACCGTTTTAACGTCCATGTTTAAGGTAAGTCTCTAAAACAAATATACATAGAAAGGTAACAATAATATGGAATTATCAGAGGATTGGAAGCTCATTATCACCGATTCCAGCCCCCGCATAGTACACGCAAGAGGTTGCGATTACATTAAGGACTGGGTTGTGGATGGGTCTTTGGAGCTATACAAAGTGCGCCCAGAAAAGCATAAGATTTGCAGAACCTGCGAAAACTTAGTATATGCTACTATTGGCGCCAAGGATTATAACAAAAACCTAAAGACCTACAAACGCATCTTTAAAGACGTACCCCCGAAGACGCTTCGGTATTTGTTCGAAAAACGGCACGCAAAATGTAAAATCATTGGAGAACGCATTTACTTTAAGATTAAACAAGATGTTTTCTACATTGATTTTAGTTTTAATGAGGTTCGCTTATTTCACGCCAACTATAAGGTTGCAAAGCGGGAACAGGGCAAAGATTTTGGTCAAGGTGGATACCATGAGCACAATTTATCGGGATATGAAATGAAAGATGCTCTGGAATATTTGGCTTTTTACGATTTCGATAAAGCGACAGAAGTCCACAAAAAGAAGCGAAAGAGACCACGTATGACACTTTCTGAATATGATCCCGAGTTATACGGCTTTAGTTAAAAAAAAATAGGACGTCACCAAAATAGGTGGCGTCTTTTTTTTGTTACCATTCTACGAGTCCAAAATCAGAAATCGGATACACCTGAAAATAAAAGAGCCTTACATCCTGGTCTAAGCGTACGTTCCCCACGTATGGGTCTCTGGAGTCTGTAGAGTTGTTTCGATTATCCCCCAAACAGAAAAACTCGTCACTTCCAAGTGTAATCTCTTCCGCTGCAAGGCCCGCATCCTTTATGGTCTCTTTTCCATACGATTCCTTTAAGACCTCTCCATCAATGTAAATCACCCCATCTTCGTCAATCTGAATCGTCTCTCCAGGAAGACCAATGACGCGCTTTACATAAAAGAACTCATCTTCGCCTTCTTCTGCGGTGTTAAATGCGATTACATCAAAGCGCTCAATTTCGTCGGTGTTTTTTACCTTCTTATCAACGTATACCTCTCCTTCGTATATGTTTGGCTCCATAGATACGCCGTAGATAAAACAAAGCCCAAAATAGTTCGTAATAAGAATGCTTACCACAAGTAAAATCCCAAAAAACACTGCGTACCATTTAATTTCCTTTTTAAGTTCCTCGTTTTTCATACTAATTTGTCTCCTTTCTTTGCTGCGTTTATTTTGCCTTATATGTTTAAGACGAAAACGCGCGTCTTTGGTTTTATAAATGATACGTATCGTTTTAGGTTTATTGTGACGCGAGTTTTAACACACGTACAAAAAGGGGCTGTATTTTTTCGCTTAATCCTGACAGCACGCCCCGTCGCAATCCTCGGTGCACTCCCCTACAGGCGCTCCACATGCGGCACAGGTTTTAGATTCTGTTTCTTCACAAGAATCAGCATCATCGGTTCCTTCTTCGCTGCAACAAGAATCGGTTTCCTCTTCACCTCCGCCTTCACTGCAACAATGGCCGTTTTCACAGTCCATGGTTTCGCAGTCACAAATTACCTTCCCACAGAGGGCGCCCATTCCTGTAGAAAGGGTTGCCACCAATAAACATACCAAGATTTTTACTCTCATAAAATACCTCCTTAATAAAATTCCATTTCAATAACCCCATCTTCGTTCATTACGGTTTCTGGGTCGATTTCGTTGCCATCGTTGTCGTATACCTTTGTTTCGTCACCGTTTAAGACTACGTACCCAGATCCGTCCGAAAGCGGATACGTATTATTTTCCGTCTCTTCGATCTCTTCCAGGTACTCTTCTGCGCTCTTTCCCGAAGTATCTAAGTCTTCGCCCGTATCAATGGAATCAAACGTATCGTTTTCGATGCCGTCTGCCACGTAATACGAAACTAAAAGCTCCACTAAGCGCTCATTTTCAGACCTAAATACACGTTCCATATATGCTTCCTGCTTTTCGTCGTCTAATTCCACGACATACATAAGGGTCTCTTCATCATCCATAAAAACGGTCGGCATATAAAGCCGCACAAATAAGATACCTAGCATAATGACGAAGATTTCACCCAAAAATACGCGAAGAAGTATTGGATTTCGCTTTTTAAACCATTCGTTTAATCTTTTTAGCACCGCACACCTCGCTTTCTTTATGCGTTTCTTGTTCGTCTTTAAACATGCGCGCGTTTTTTGTGAAACGTGCACAAAATTAAGGTTGCAAAAAAAAAGAGGCCCGCTGTAGACCTCTTTTCGCACTTATTTGTTGCTGTTTTTCTTAATGTACTCTAACAATTCCTCTCGGGACATGTTATCAAGTTCGGAGTTTACGCTTTCTTCGGCAGGATCTTTTGGTATTTCTTTTTTAACACCTGGCATAAAACTTACAGCGACCTTTTTAGAAGCGTTTTTTTCATCATTGAAACTGGCCGCCGTCTTCATATTGTACGTACGATTTTCGTTACTCGCTTCTCGCCCCGTATAATGGTCGTTTTCTTTTCGAATCTCGTCCCGATCGATTGCACGCTCTCGTTCAAACATACCGTTTTCACGGACTCCGTATTTATCGCGGTTGTACTTTTCTTCGTTTTTAAACGCCTCATGTTTTTCAAAGAAACCTACACGGGAGTTATTCTTTTCCCATTCTTTTTGCGCGGCATTTAAAACGGCTGCGTCTTCTAAACTTTCCTTCTTTGCTGGCCCGTGGACGACAAAGTAGATAACTAGGTCAACGATAATGGTGATGATGAAAAGCTTATAGTTATATACGAATCCCACCAAAAGGCAAAGGGCAAGCGTCTGAAAGATCAATATAACCTCTTCCAAAAAACCTACACCAAACCCGACCGCAACCTCGTTTTGAATCACCAAACTTGTTCCATCACCATATCTCGCTGGAACCTCTACCCAATCGTTGCTAAACCAGCCATTTTCAGAACCAACAAACATGTACGGGTGCTCTATGTAATCACATATAGCCGCCGCAACAACATTACCCTTATAGTGCTCTTCGATTGTGGCTACTTTTGGAGAATCAAAAAGTGATAACACCATAAACACAATCGCAAAGATTGTAATTATAAATACTGCGACCTTCGTTACCGCAAACTTTTTTTCGCGACCAAAAACTGCAATAGCCGCATGAGCTGCCCGAAAGTGGAAAAATATAATAATGGCTACAATACACACAAGGAATCCCACAAAAAATCCCAATATCACGCCACCTGAATAGCCATCCGTATAATTCGCTAACATAATTTCTTCATCTCCTTTCACTTGCTTCGACACAAATGCGTGTCAATTATAGCATTTATTACTTTTTGTTCCTACCAAAAAGACGAAAACGTTTGGAAAAAGGTTTTATCTTTCGCCTTCTTTTTTTTTGTTATATAAATAATACGTGTCGTTTTCGGCTCGCCGTGACGTAACATACAAAAAAAGAGACCACTTTCGTAGCCTCTCTTCTTATTATTCCGTAATAAAATACAAAGTACCTGAATCTTTTTTACCCAGTGCGTTGTATTCGGTCTGGGTACCCGTCCATAACGAAAGTCCTGCAAGTTGTTCATTTATTTCGTCAATTTGGGTTTGCAAGTCTGCAATCTTTGTATCGATCAGATTTACAAGTAGCGTGTCGGCTTCCGTTCGCTCAGATGCTTCTTGCGCGTAAAGGTCGTTTACGTATTCATATAACTTATTAAAGGACTCTGAAAACTCAATATCATTAGACGCCAACACCTCAACGTATTCTGCAATGGTCATTTCGGATACATCATAGGTTTCTCCGACAATTATCCAACTTAAGTTTGCATCAGGAGTTTCCCATTTATCCCACACAGAAGTAGCAGTTTCAGTCTCTTCAGATTCACCTTCATCAGCGCTGTCGCCTTCAGTGCCATTTTCTTCGCCCGTGCTACTAAGTTTATATACCAACGTATTCCACTTATATGCAACAAGTGGTGTCTCAACTTCCGTGATGTCAATGTCACTATTTATGGTGTTGATTTGTTCCTGAAGTTCCGCGGAGTGCGTTGCAATTGACCTTTCTAAGTTTTCTACGTTTTCGTTTAATTCGTCTTCTAATTCGCTGATTTCAGTTTTGATGCCGTTAATCTGCTTTCGAATCTCAGTTAGATCCGCCATAAAAAGGTTCGTTATCTCGTCAATGGCATTATCAATCTGTGTATCCGTCTCTTCGCTCGTATAATAGTTTTTCATATACGTATGAAGCGAATCATCAATCATCTTCTGAATCTGGTCGCGGGTCAGCGACATAAAGTTTTGAAGGAGCAAATCGCCAAAGTTTTCCTCGATTACTTTTTTCGCAATATCCTCTGCATCGTCTTCGTTTACGTAATCGGCGGCGATTTCGTTAATGTAGCCCGCTAAATCATCAATCATTTCGTCTTGTAGCTCGTCGCTTAATACCGCTGCGATTTTGCTTTTTCTAATACCAAAACTTAAAAGCAAAATGGCGATTATAATTCCGACGCCGATTAAGATGCGAATTAGGTTTTTCTTTCGTCTTGCTTTCTTTTCCTGCTCTTCGGCGTCTGTATCTTCATCAAGCTCTTCGTCCAAGTATTCTGTATCTACAATGTCGTATTCTAACTTTTCGTCCCTTTTCATTGTTCCTTCCTTTCTGTATAAAATTAAGGGCAAGACTTTCGCCTCACCCTTAAATATGGCGCCTATTTTTGTGCGCTTAATAGTGATTTTTAATGTAGTACCAATTATCTTCAACCAATGAAAAGATGTCGTCACAAGTGGTTTTTCCGCCATCGGTTCCTACGTCACCCACGGATCCATTCCAAACCAACTCATCACCTAAATAGATCTTTTCTATTCGAGCATCCCCTAGGTACACGTTAAAGTGCCGCTTTACGATTTCATCTTCCATTACCGCCTCGCCACAATATTCGCAATAATACGTTCGTGTGCCGTTTTCGTACACACTTGGTGTCTCGGTAATCGCATCCGATGTAATATAGTGCCCTGTAGCTGGCACCGTAAAACTGGAACTTTGCGACGTGCACCTGACACCGTTTATTACGTTCGTGCATTGATAGTGCGATGAGCCGTCTGTGGTACATGTAGCCTCTTTTTCGTTTACAAGTTCCTCATAATGATGCCCTGGTGCGTACGCAAAGACTACGGTGCTTAAATTTACAGCCCCATCACCTCGCGCCGTGCTGTGGCACGAATTGGTACAATGCTTATGGCCCGTGTAATTTGTAGTGCAACTTAACTCGGAGTCAACCACCCATTGCCAGTTGTGGCCTTTTGCAGTTTGCCACACGTATTTTGCCTGATTATAACCACATACAGAGCAGTGCTTATGCGCATATCCTGGTTGTGTGCAAGTAGCATAAGAGTCAATTACCGTTGTCCAGGTGTGCGCCGTGTTGTTAGTTATTGTTGTTGTTCCGCATTTTGAACATTTCTTTTGTGTATATTTACAATAATTTGCATTTTTTGCATTGTAACTATACGTTGTAGTCGTAGTAACATGATTAGCTGTGCTGGATGCATAAGTTTCATAACCACAATATATACAATATGTTCTTGTTGTTGTTGTATAACAAGTCGTTGTATTAAGGTTTTGTGTGTATTTTGTCGTTGTTGATGTTGCCCATCCGTGGTCGTATCTAGCTGCAATCGAGTGACTACCAGCACAGGTTGCACTTGTGCATGTGCCAACATTATATCGACAGTAGTCAGCCTGCCCCACATATACAGTTTCGCCAGTCCAAGTGTATGTATGTCCAGTGCAATAATTAGTTACTATGCCTTGTGAGTCAAATTCATACCAACATGACTGTGTTGCGCAAGAATGCCCACTACCTAATCGATCAGGGCATCCACAAGTAGCACTTCGACAAGAACCTGCATAAGTTACTGTTACAATGTTTTCTATTTTTTCAGCAACCCTATCAAGAATCGTTTCATCGTGATTAAATGTATATTCAAGATACATAGATGTTTCATATACGGTGTCGTCTTTTTCGTATTTTACAATGGTATATATAAAGTTCGGTACAAAGCTTCCTTCACCATTTTTATGTTTTGCTAAAATTGCAACTGAATCAAGGATTTCATCATAATTTGTTACGAGTAAACTCGCAGCTTCGTCTGTTGATATGTCCATTAGATACAATGTATTTTCATCAATCTTTTCTGGCCAAAAATCATCGTAGCCCTCTGGTAATTCCTCTAAAAGCGTAAGATTTGACTCCTCGCAAGAGACACCTCTGTTTTCATTTAGCTTTTGAAAAACCGTGCTAAAATCATCATTGCTTGAAATGTCTGTCCCGAAATGTTCATTTATTTCATCTACCGTCTCGGTATCGCTTGTTTTAAAACGACTCTTTTGAAGGGTATCTATCACGGTCTCTTCACTTGTTTCAGTATTTAGTGTGTTTACTTGATACACTAGTGTCATATCGTCGGTAGTTTTTATTATATATTGCTCGTTGTTTGCCGCTACATTATACAAAAGCATACCCAGAGCCATAAATAAGCCCGCAATACATGGAATAAATAAATATTTTCGTGCGTTTTTCACATATTACCTCGCTTTCTTTAAACGTCTTCTCAACTATTCGTTTTAAATATGCAAACTTTTTTTGAGCGCCTTAAAACAAATAAAGTAAGTTTTTAATGCAAAAAAAAGAGAGCCCGCGTTGAGGCTCTCCTTTAAGGCGCTTTGTTTATTTTCCTGTGAAGACGTTTCTAATTGACACCATGAAGTTCGAAAACCATGTTGTAATCTGCATAAAACTGTCTGTAAAAAATGTAGTAACTTGACGAATAATGCTGACGTCTTCTTCGTCTTCAACAATATCGGTTTTTGCACTGGTTACTTCATTTTTAGCAACCACTTCATCGTCTGCGTTTAAATCAATCTTTGCAAGCTTTTCATCGATTGCATCGTTTACGTCAGTTCCACCTGTGGAAGGCGTCTTCTCTACAACTTCAGCTTCAGTTTCTTCTGCAGTATTATCTGTGGTTGTCGTGCTGTCTACAGTTGCCGTATCGTTTGTGGTCGTTGTATCATCTGTACTAAACGATGCCGTTGCTGTATTGTTTCCACTTTCATAGGCTTCATTAGCAAGCAAATTAAGACGTCGCATCTCAGCTAAGATAAGTTGGTGGTCTTTTTCTCTATATTCTCCGTATGGTACATTTCGATACGGCTTTAATTCATCAAGTTTTCTTTCGTATGCCTCATTCCAAGCGTTGTTATATTCATCAAGGCTTCCAGTATATGTCAAAACGTCGCCATATACCTGGTTCACATATTCGTCAGCGTACGCAACAGCCGCATCAATATCTTCTTGAGTAGTGTATATGTTGTGCCCTTCACGGCCAATTTGAAGGTTCATATCACTTAATTCTGATATAGTTTTTCCATATAAATCAGTCTCTGTAAGATAATTACCGTAAGCGTCTGCGGCGCTTGCAGTCAAAGAGCCACTGCCAAGCGTTCCAATTAAAATTGCCCCTGCCATTAGTAACGTAATCAATCTGTTTTTCTTCATAATTTTACTCCTTTCCAGACGCATACACGCCTTAGCCTCCAATTTTTACTTATACACAAAGAACAGTAAAAAGCAACAAAGGTTTTAATTTTCGAAACTTTTTATTGTTTTATTTGAGAACAACTTGCCCTCAAAAATCGGTATAAGGGATTCGAACCCTTGTGCCACATCTTGTGTACACCCGAACCGTCTTTCGGTACCGATGAAAGGAGATAAAAACAAATAACTTGTCAGATTAAAGAGACTTAAAGGAATCGAACCTTTCTATACTTAGCCACCATGGAAGTCTCCGCCAATCCCAGGGCCCGTATGATTGGTTGCCAATATTAAAGAAAGGAGACGGGCATCGTGCACTTAAACACGGCACCCGTTGGGCCCTTATAAACTTAAGACGAAAAAGTTTGGAAGAAGGTTTTAAAGTTTTTAAACTTTTTTTGTTTTTTTTCTTCACTGCCTTTTTTTTCTTTCGTTTTCGTTTATATGAATAACACGTGTCAATGTTCGCGTTTTGTGACGCAGGATTTTAAATTATTTTGCAATCGACTCCGCATCGGCTGCTTTTGTTGAAAGCATCTTATAAATAGCACTGGTATTCGGTACATGGTTTTCAAAAGGAACTACCGAACGGCTCGTATAAATAAGCCCCTCGCCAGGAGCCGCCTGGTTTACATACCCTTGCTGCTCTTCAGAAAGTTCAAACAACTGTGCCAGTGCCAAGCGATCCTGAAAGGCCTGATTTAACATAAGTGCAAAGTCAGAGGTCTTAAGAATGGTATTTCCTTCTTCAGATTCCAACAAATCGGATACGTTCTGTGTGATGCCTGTGGGGGAGCCCATCCATTTACGCGCTCTCTTCCACACCATCTGAAGGTATTCTGCAGAGGACTTCTGGTGTAAGAGCAAATAAAACTCGTCAATGTAAAACCAGGTACGAATGTTTCGCTTCTTGTTTGCAATCATTCGGTTCCAAATATCATTTAAGCAAATCTGCATACCCAGTTCCTGTAAGTTGGTACCGATGTTTTTGGTGTCGTAAATAATCATACGATTCTGGGTGTCAATATTCGTCCGATGGGCAAACAGATTTAAGGAACCCACGCAATACATCTGAATGGCCGCCGCCAGGTTTTTCGCTTCAGGCTCTTTTCTGGCACGAAGTTCATCGTAAAAGTCCTTTAACGTGGGGCAAATTGAAGTGTCGATGGTCTTTCCTGTTCTTTGAAGCTCCTGTAAGTAGGGAACGTACAAGGTTTGGAGCGTGTTATCGATGATGCTTTTTAAGTACCCGTTTAACGTGTTTCGGCCGCCAAGCATGGATTCAATAATAGAGATTACAAAGTCTACTTTTTCCGCAAAGGGGTCACCCCCTTCGTCATCCTTTGAAATGTCAAGGTCTAAGGGGTTAATGTAATTGGTTCCTCCAGGCATAATACTAAAAACTGTCGCATCTAAAACCTGCCCCAATCCTACGTACTCACGCTCGGGGTCAATAATAAAAATCTGCGTACCTCTGGTGTTTAAATACGCCTGATACATCTCCATCTTCGCAGCAAAGGATTTACCCGCACCAGGAGTACCTAAGATGACACCATTCTGGTTACCAGAAATACCGCGGTTGTAGACAATAATGTTTTTGGACAACTGATTTAAGCCATAGTAAAAGCCGTCTTTGATCTGAAGTTCCTGGGTGCTAAAAGGCTGAATCGCACTAGCAGAGTCTGTGGGAAGCACCCGATGCGTGTGCACCAGGTTAAGCCCCATAGGAAGGCACGTATTAAAGCACTGCTCTTGCTGTGCCTTTAAAACGTCCATGGTACAAAGCATTTCCTTTGCACGGGTCATAATCTGATTGGTTACATTTTCTAAGTCTTCCTTATTGTTCGCAAATACTGTTGCTACAACGGTTACGTGGAATAAGTTCTCATTTCCTTCTGTAAGTTGGGCCAATAACTTTGAGGCATCATTTCGTGCCGCCTGCAGTCTCGGAGAAATCAAATCAGGAGATGCGCCCGCCTTTGTAAGCGCCTTTTGGGCCTTTACTACCTCGCCACCGATGTTTGTAACCTGTGCTGATGCAAAAGCCGCAGCCTTATCCTGGGGCTGAATATCGTAGTGCACCGAAATGATACTGTTTGCGGAAATACTGGAGAGTTTCTCTAAAAGCGTGGAATTAAGCCTCTGAGGTACGGCCTTTAAAAAGAAGGAACGTACGTATCGATCGTCAATTACAGAGTAGTCGTTTTTGGAGAAATCCATAACCGTGGGCCCAATTACATCCTTTACAGAGATGCCCTGTTCGATAATGTTATCAATGTTAAATACCTTCTTAAAGTCCCCTACTTTGTTTCCGTTGTAAATATCGTGCAAGATTTCAAGACGCTCCGATAAAGAAAGCACTTCAAGGCCTACGCCGTTAATCTTTTTAATTTCACGATTTAAGTCACGTTCAATCATGGTAAACTTATTTAAGGCTTCGTCAATGGTCTCCTCATTTACCGTAACGGTAATGTACTTTTCTGCATGAAGGTTATTCTTCCCCTGCTGCATCATATCGATTACCAATTCGTTGTGCTGGATCCGAAACTCATCGTACTTATCATTGGCGTACTGCATGAGTACCTTCTTATTAAACTCCTGCTGGTCTACAGTTCGGTTGTTAATGGTAATCTCGTATCCAACGTTCGTATTAAACGCAGTGAGAATCTTCTTAAAGATTTCCAAAATCGCCTCCTGCTTTTCGTCTCCCGCATCGGAATAATTGGTATCGTTAATTAGATACGACTTCGTAAACACACCGTCCTGGGTTTCGATTACACCCTTACAAGGGCTGTTTTCTCCGCCATCTTCATAGACGCGCACAAAAGGAATGGAATCCTGCACGGACTTCATTGCGCCTTTTTCTGCGTTTTTGAGTTTGGCAAGAAAAGATTCGTCCTTTTTCTTTTGTTTTTGCTTATCTTTTGCCATATAAGTCCTCCTTTTTTAACGTATAAAAGGTGAGGCCCTAAAACCTCACCCTTAAACATGCTCATTCTTTCTGGAAACCTAACAAACGGCCCGATATTCCTTCGAGTCTGTATGTCCGAACTCTTTAAAGCGCATATCTTTGTACTTTGTCTTAGTTGCGGGCCTTTGTTTTTTCTTAAATTCCGCTTTTGGCTCCTCTTCGATACCCAAGCGTTTTTGCTCTTTAATTTGCTCTTTTTGCTTTACCACATCTAACTTGTCATCCAATGTATTCGTTTCATATAAGCGTACTGATCTAGACTTTATATGATACCTATAGTATTCGATTACAAAGTCTTCGGGGCGTGTGCCGTAACAGATTTTAGAACCAAAAGCAAAGAAACAGGGGAGCACCATAATAAAGATACAAACCGCCGCAATCGCATAGCCGTCTACACCTACTGCATTTAAAATTGCCGAAACTAAGACGCAGGGAATAATTCCAATCGCAAGGCAAATGGTCTGCCGCTGTGTAAAGGGCCCAAGGAGTTTTGCCTCATAAGAGCCAACATCTTTGGGCGTAGGCTTTGTTACCGCCATAATACGCTCCTTTCTTATACCAAATCTCGAATCTTGTTGCTTACACCAATGGCCGCTCCTGCGGTTCCAAGCATGGCACCACATGCGATCCAAAGGGTTGCTTCGTCTGCTGTGGGGCTTGCAAGCATTCCGCTTACAATGGCAAACCCAAGGGCCGCCGTAATATAAATCGCTGCGCCTGATAAGATAACGCACCCTAAAGTCTTCATATACTGAACACCTTTAGAGTTCATGCCACCTTCGAAGCAGTTTGCTACTCCAATGGGCGCAAAAATCGACCGCCAGCCAACTTCAATGGCCCGAGCAATGGCTGCAAAATATATCGCAATCATAGAAATCTTCGACAAAAGCCACATGATTGCCGATTGAAGAAATATCATAAAGCCCGAGTTTGATGCTTTCCATTCGTCTACGATTTCTTCACCCTGCAACTCAATACCCGTGGTTCCTTTTGCGTTTCCTGAAAACTTCGAAACAAGCGTATCGCTAACGGACAAAAACGCATTGATGATTGTATCCAGGTTTTTAATAAGTGCCACCACAAGCACCAACTGTATTAACACCTTAACCAAAGAGTCAACCGTTACCTGGTCTTTTGCCGCAGCGTCAAATAGGTACATAATAAAAAAGGTCGTAATAAAGGCATACCCAAAGGGTTTTACATAGGTAATCGCCTTATTTACCATTGACCAAAACGTTGAAAAGTACGAAGAATGCGCCGTAAACATGGTCATATCTTGAATAGAGTCCATGCCTTGCTTTCCAAGAGCTTTGTCAAGCAGAGAGGCGGCGTTTTGACAGAATCCCTCGTCAATCCCTTCTAATATAACACCCATTTATTCACCTCCCTTTAGAGTCCAATTCGCGACAAAACGGCACGAAAACCTAAAAGCGCAATCGATACGACCAACAACTTAATCGCATCGCTCCTTGCCTTCGTATCTTCTTCGCGTACGGACATAATGATTTTAAAGATGCCCATAATTAAAAGGATTCCGCCTCCATACGTTGCTATACTTCCAAGCCAGGACGTAATAATACTTACGTAACTGGTAGGATCTGTTGTGTTACTGGAAACTTTTACCTTTAATACGGCACAAATTGCTTTTAACGAAATAAATCCGAGTCCAACTAATACGGAATTAACGGACTTGGCCACTTGGTCAGTGTTTTCTTGTGTGATTGCCATAATGTACGTAAACACACCGAAAATCAACATAATTGCTCCCGCCCAGGACGCCATTGACCCTAGAACCTCTAAGATGTTACGCGCGATGGTGTGATAGTTGGAGCTTTGATTGATGCCGCTTCCGATAAGTGTCGTAAGCACTGCATCAATGGACACGAACACAATCCCCACACCAAACAAAAGAGCGGCTCTTTGCCGCTCCGCAACGTTTTCATCTGCAAGGGCAATAACCATTTTAAGTGCGGCAAGGGCGATAAGGATTGCCCCTATCGCCACACCGCATTTGGTTAAAAATCCATTGACTCCACTGGTTGCCGCAGAGCCAGTAATTCCGACTTTTATGTTGGATCCACCAATAGAAAGTAAAATCCCGTTCATAAGAGTCGCTCCTTTTAGAAGAACAGATTGATGATAACGCCCGTAGATAAGAGTCCAATGGCGGCAACAAGGTTTAAGATTGCCTTGTTACGTCCCTCGGTATCCTCATTTCGTACAGATAAAATCAGCGCCAAAATAGCAGAAGCCGCATAAAGGCCGCCGCCCCAGGTACCAATGGTTCCGATAAAGGACTTAAAACCCTCTACGATCTTTGTGCCAGAAGTTCCAGAATAAGAACTAAAGGACGCGTGACACACCACGGGCATCATAGCCTGACTTACTACGGCGCTTGCTAAGAGCACCTTTGTTCCTGCTTTTCTTACTACGTTTTTAAGTTTCATAACATGTGTTCCTTTCTATAACGTTTCTTTGTCTCTAAAACATTGAGGCTTTTTCAGCCTCGTTTTAAATATGTATCTAATTTTAGGGAAGCTAAGGGTTTTACCCCTTAGCTCCATTCGTCCAAAATATCCGACTCATCTGATACAATTTGATTCGGGTTTACCTTTAAGGCGCGTGCTAATTTGTTATCCTTTGTAGGCTCTATGCGTTTCGTTCCAGGAGTATCGCCATCAACTACCCGCCATTCTGGTTTATCGCTTCCATCTAACCCCGCAGCGTTAAGAAGTATCTGCTCCATATTAAGTCCTACAGCGGAAGTGGGCACTTCGCCATATTCGTTTGCAATCGAAGCTACCCCCATCGCCGTTTGTTCTGCAACGCTTTTTCCCTCATTCTGTTTTTTTAGAGCCTCTTGGCGGCGCTTTTCTTCTACGTACGCACTATTTGCACCCGCAATAGGATTTACGCCTACTCGTTTAGAATCATTCGGCGCATTTACAGGTTGACCTGCTACCGTATGCTTTGGCTTTGAAACCGCATCCGTTTTCGTTCCATCCCTCGCAGCCTTTAACACCGTAACGACACGGTTTCTATCATCTTGTTCAATATAAAAGAGTCGCCGAAACTGGAACTGATTATTGATGGTCTCCTCTTCGTTGAAGCTTGAATATGTTTCCTTCCATCTGGGGTGATCTACACTGCTATATTTATCGTCCCAAAGTGGAAGCGTCGTATTTACAAGGATTAAGCATCGGTCTTTATTTAAGGAACGAATCTTTTCGGGCCGAAGAAGCATCTGGGCGTTATCAGAAAGGTTTGTACCATCTGCGCCCTGAATTAGACCCTTGTGATTTACAGATACCGATTCACTTCGTACCGTAGTCTGCCCCAAAAGGTCACTAAAATACTGGCAATCATCCATGGCAGCCGCTCCAAGCAGAATCTGCACAGAACAGTTATTCGTAATCTTTGCCTCTCTATCTTCGTACAACTCTCGAAGCTGCGTAATGGACTGTACAATAATGTCACAAGAAATTCGAAGCGAACGAAACGTCGCAATCTTTAAGTCAAAGCCTGGAATCTTACCCAGTGAGAAAAACTCGTCCATCATAAAGCGCACATGGTTTGTTAAACTCTTCTTTCCGCGACGGATCTCGCCGTTTAAAATGGCATCGTACACCATTTCTGCTGCAGCTTTAGATTGAAACTCCTCTAGGGTTCGTTTTTCCCCCGTATCAGGATCCGTATAAACAAGGCGCGCTTTGGGAAACGGCTTAAAGCCCATTTCGTTTGGCGTATTAAAATACTTCGCTATCTTTGGGTCGCGTTCCATTAACTCTTCGTCATCTTCAATTACAGCCCGCTTCCAAAGTTCCCGCTTTATTTCCAAATCGGCCCGCGCTTTAGTTTCGGACTCAGTTCCAGCAACAAAAGGCTCGCTTCGAAGGGCGACACAGTTTCCCTTTTGCACGAAGAAACTCTTTTCGTTTAACGTATTTCCTACGTAATACAAAGTTTCAAATAACTGCGTAAATAAAATCGCACTTAAAAACTTATACGTATCCTTCTCTGAAGGAATGATTACAAAAAGGGCCGTCTTTCTATCGCCCAAGGTTTCAAGCTCTAAGGTATCGCCACTCATTAAGTTTGCAATGGAACCAACGGATAGGAACCAAAGTTTTACGCCGACAGAGGTAAGAATAGACTGTTTCGTTTTGGGGGAACCCTTTTTAAAGGTGGCATAATACGGAAGCGCAGGGTTTGCAGGGTCTTTTTTGGCCAATTCTTTAAACAACTTATCGTACGTAGACTCAGGCGCCGCCTCGCCCTTTTTAAGCATAACTTCCTGCTCATCGGCCCCTTGGTAGAGCTCGTACAAGGTTTTAAAAGTCTGTTTTTCGGGTTGGTCTTTATAAACCGTATAAATGTAAAAGAAAAGACCTAAATAGAAGTTCTTTTCGGCCAAAGGAAAGAACGGATCTCCGCCGCCGACGTCTTGCTCCTTTGTGTTGTCCAAAAATACGTTTACTGCAGTAACCACGTCTTCCTCTTTTCGGATATACCGAAATGGATTGTACTTACAGGAATACTCAGGTTCGTTGATGTTAAATACACGCACGTTATAGCCATGTCGCATTAAAGCCGCTCCAAGATCGGAAGTGAGTTCTCCCTTGGGAAGTCAAGGAAAATCTCTGCGATTTCACACTCACTTCGGACGGTTTTTTGTTCTGCCGGATCAGAAGTTCCCGGCATCGACATCGCGCCGGATGAGCCGTTTTACCTTATCTCCGAAGGTTTCCTTGGAGTCCTCGGAGAAGTGCAGCCCGATCATGTAGGTGGTATGCCCTTCGCTGTAGACCAGCATCGGATAATCCAGCATGCCGGATCCTTCCGCTGCGGCTGTCTCCGCGCTGCGGATCTCA
>Ga0181612_172217_pt1 | contig 15741 bp, 7 predicted proteins | sample HoacroProtozoa21_FD_119630 | JGI IMG/M metagenome (GOLD analysis project Ga0181612, IMG submission 119630) | Hoatzin crop microbial communities from Cojedes, Venezuel. Combined Assembly of Gp0051906, Gp0051904, Gp0051908
GGGTGAGCGATCAGGCCGGGAAAGTCCACCTGGGAGGCGAACGCCTGGCTGGAGCAGGGGGAAGAGGGAGAGGAGCCGGGCGATGTGTATGCGACCCCGCGGCGGGGGGGCTCCGCAGGAGTCTGCAGCCGTGCGGGAGCGGCACGCTGCGGCGGACGCTGCGATTCCTGCGGGGGCTGCAGCCGCGCGAGGAGGTGCGGTGGCTGTGTGTCACGGGGTGAGCGATCAGGCCGGGAAAGTCCACCTGGGAGGCGAACGCCTGGCTGGAGCAGGTGGAAGAGTGAGAGGAGCCGGACGATGTTTATGCCACCCCGCAGGGTTTGCGTTTTGGAGGTGTCGTGGTGTAGGCTGGTTGCGTTTGAGTTAACTCTTTTTGTCTGTGCAGAGTTTGCATTTTATTTGCTCATAAATACGAATTGAGGTTTTGGGTCACAGCCCGGTTACGTTTTGCTTCAGACAGAGTTTAATTTCCCCTTCTAAAAAATGTTTTAAATAAGTTGGGCCATGTGGAAATCGAGTTGTTCATCAACCAAAGGAACTTGAAGGAATTTGAAAAATAAGGTTGCATATTTCTTGAGCCATTTCTAGAGTACTGAACCAGAGTCAGAGTACAGCACCGTTACTCAAAACTCCTGATTCAGTCATTTCCTCTGTCGGGATCGAGCTTTAACCCGTCTCTACCTGTGTTTTCACAGCTGTAAAATGGGAGCTGCACGTATTAATGAGGGGCATTACATGTTCTTTTTGGAAAGACCTTAATTTAAAAAAAAGCAGAGGGAGATCATTTGTAAGGGTAGTAAACAATGCAAAATGTGTCAGAGGCAACATTTCTTGTTGAATGGAGAGATACATCTGAGAAAGATGTGGTGTCTAAAGGAACATGTGTATTTAGAAACTTCTCTGTTCTATTAATTTCTCATGCAGTTGATCACTTACGTGCTGCTGCTCTGAATTCTGCAGAGTGGATGACATAAGCACCACATGTAGTAGCACAGGAAAAGCTGCACGAAACCTGCCAAAATGGGATGGAACTGTTATTGAATGGCAGGCCAAGCCCACTTTATGCCCCAGGTCTAGAGAGAAGCTTGTATGGAATACAGTGCATCTGATATGGTAGTGAACAACTAGCTTGGTAAAGTTTTCCTCCAATTAGAGTCTAGGTACTGTTCAGAAGAATTAAAGGGCATTCCTGAGATGACAGGTCCCATGTCCCTGTCTCTAGTGCTCAGTTCTCCAGTCAGTCAGTAAATGCAGTGAATCAGTGGTATTTCTGTTAGCAGCATGGAGCCAAGAACGGGGAAATATAGGCCAAACAGTGAGTTATGCAATGGTATTCCCTAAGGGGTAGTATAAAAATGAGATGATTTCCTTCTGTCACGACAAAGAGCAGCCGTACAGATGCTCTACCACGTTCACTCTAGCCCTGGATTCCTTAGGAGCAATCCAGGCAGGGAGTTGGGACCCTGTAATGGCATGTCCACCAATATCACTTTACTCCCTTCCACAGCTAATTCCTGCACAAATACTCCTTTACAATATTCTCATAAAGAACGTGAGAAGTGGAATAGAGCTGTTATGGCTAGAAAGGGAAACCAGACTCAGTCTACGGGGAGGGAAACGTTATGATTTTAATGAGTCTCTTTCTCGAGGGTTTGTGAAGTGATAATGTGGAGTTATAGTGCGCCAGGACTAAATGGAGGTTCTATGTACTGAAAGTTATACAAGATAAAGCAAGGGAGCGAGAAGTGTCTCAGAAGGTTTGTTGATTATGCCATTTGGATGAAATAAATAGAAAGGCTAGATTGGCAGTAAAGGAGATATTTTCTATAAAATAGTAGGTTTAATATTGGTTAAATAAACACACTCGATCTTAGCCAAGAGGCTGAGAAAAAGGGAACAGAGACAGTTGAATTATCCAGACTGTTATTGGCCAGAACGAGATTTTGGAAGGCGATTGGCTGGTGACAATCCAAAATTATACAGACAGCAAGTCTTGCGAAGGACATCAGCTGGCCTTTAATGACTGCAGGTGCTCCGGGTCCTGGGTTTAATTCTGATCGTAAGATGGCGCCTCTGGAAGTACGAAAGGGACATGCTTATTTATGAAATACCAGTTTTTATCCACTTTTTCCAACTTTTCCATTTCTGTTGCCAGTTTATTCTCCCTGAGCACAGATTGCTTTAAACCAGTATGTCTTCAAACACAGAATGCCTGAAAACCATAATTTTTATTCAATTCAGCTTTTTAGGGAAAAAAAATGGTTTTCAACCAATCAATGCGTTTAATCATTAGTAATTTAGAGGAACAGAACACCAAGACAATCTTGTTTTCTTTGTCACTAATACAGAAAAGTACACTGTAAGTGTAGTTAGCAAACTGATTTATATGTAACTGATCTAGAGTTGAATTTAGCTGTTTCAAATTAAATAATAAAATTTGTTTCATGGGGAACTTAAAACACAATTATTATTGGAAAAGTAACTGTGTCATTGATATTTTGTTATTCATCAGATATGTTCTTTCCATTAATTCATCCCTGATCTGCTTGATGGAGTAGCAAAAATCCACTGCCATTATTTTTTTAACTCTTGCTATTCCAGGCTGAGTGAAGTGAATGCAGTAGCCCTTGAAAATTGCTCTAGCTCTTGTATCATGAATTAAGATTGACGGTAGAGTTTATATCTTGAGATGTCAATCTCAGTTGCACTGTGAAATACCTACGATAACTTTCTTTGAATTATAGTTATATAGTATGACTTAAAGATTTCAGACTGACTTGTCAGGATTATCAGTGATTAAAAAAACTGTTCACTTGTTGATTTAGCAAACTAAATTGGGACTGCAAGCTTTTGTTCTTGTTTTTCTTTCCTTTCTCTACAACTAATTTGTTCAGACCACAAATTCTGAGAATACAGGCATGCTGAAGCTGGGATGTCCAAGACTTAGCTAAGCCTCAATAGGTTCCTATCATTTAAAGTAAGGCCAGTAAAATCTATTGGTCCTTAACAGCTTAGAGAGCCAAGGGCTGCATGTTTCGGTACGGGTAACTAATAATAGGGGCGTCTGAATTTAACAGACACTTCAGACATTTGGGCCTTATGTGCTCCTGACATATCTCATCTGTAAAATGGTGATAATACAGTAATGTTTACATAGTACTGGGGAGATGATTGACAAGAAATCAATATTAATCTTTCTCCGGTATGTAGGGGGAGTTATATCTATGATTAGGGAATGAACCTCGTTCCTCTTAGCTGAATACTTTCCTCACTTCTTGTAGTAGGAACAGTGGTAACGAAACTCTTGTCATTTGGTTTAAAAAAACCTGGCTTATAGAATGTGTGCTCACCACAAGAGTTTTCTCTAACTGCTGTAGAAACATATTTAAGCTTGTAATTTTAAGCTGTGCATAAATAGTGGTAGCTAATATTGTGTGTGCCTATGAAGGTGAAAAGGATTATCTGATTGCATGTATTTGCAGATCTCTCTCTGCTTCACGTTCCTGCAGACCAGAACAACAACATAACTTTCTTCTTTCAGGATAGTTAATGTTCTGGCCCAGAATTATAGCACCAGATGTGTTGCCACAGAAACAATTTAAAGGGAGAAGCAAATTGTCTTTCTAGCGGAAAATGTAAAAGCAGTATTCATGTTTTAGAACCTCTCATTGGTTTCTATGTGTGTTATATGTGTGCACAGCAGAGAATAAGGGAGAATTTTGCTTTTTTTTTTTGTTTCATACATCCGCTAATGTTTTAAAATTCTTTATATAGGGTTGAAAATTGAAAAATATTCTATTATGGGCATGGTTACATACCTCAGAGACATTTTTTATTAAATCCTGACTCATTTTTAGAAACTTTTTCCTTGAAAAGTGTGTAATGTGCTAGCTGATTTACTTCGCTCCACTTGCAACACGCTTTGGAAAACATTTCCGGTAATAGTTGTTTCTGTGAAAGTAAGGAAATATTTGACTATATAAAATGATCCCAGATTTTGATGCTGAGAATTAATAGTACATTATTACTTACTACAACTGACATGCCGATGAAAGGAGAAAATGTATATAGGAAATATTTTGATTTGATCTTGACTAGGAAGCTTTAAAGCAGCCAAAGCCCTTGATTTTGGCTAGCATTTCTTTTTCTCAGAATAGTTACCACAGGATACTCTATTCAACATATAATTTTCTCCACTATTACAAAAATATTTGTCTGAACAAAATGCAATGTGAATTACCTTAATATCCCCTTGTCACTTTTTTGACTGCAGAAGGGCATCTTTGTCCTACAGTTTTGCATATTGTCTGGGGTAGAATAATGAGAAAACATCCAGGAAGGCCACAGCTACAGCAGAACAGGTTGGTGCATGTAGTAATTGTGTCAGAAACTCTCAAGATATGAGTACATCTAGTATTTGCAAAAAGAGCTTTTTCTTGTAGAATTTATGCTGATTTTTGACCAAGTTAATTTAAATTTTTAAAATGCTAGTAGAGTTGCGTCTGCCCCAGGATTTCAATTTTCCCATAGACATATCGTAAAATGCGGCATCTGTAACTAACATTAGTGGGCATTTCTTGTATAAACTTGACCAAAAAATCTGGGAAAATTTTAAAAAAAGCCAAGATCCACACATGAAGAGACTTGTTTCCACAGTTCTTTGTCATTCATGCATTTGGAAGGTCTTCCTCCCTGCAAATTTTGAAATACTGCTGGCTGGGTAGCTGACGGAAACATAACTGCATTTATCCTATCAAAAGCCAAGGTGAAGTTTGTGTCTCTTTGGAGCAATGGAAAAATTTTGCCATATGCATCTGTATGCCTAATGCTACCCTGTGATTTTGGAGAATACTGGACATACAATATTATGCCAAGAAGCCTTCTTTTATTGTTTGTTTGTTTACTGTTTTCCCTCTATGAAATTTACTTTTTTATATCTTTTTTCATATAGACATACTTTTAAATGCCCCGCAGTTTGGAAATGTAGATTTTATTCATATTGATTCTTTGTTACTATTTTTTTATAAAAATTTGGGATCTTTGCTTTTCCAGTGATAAAAATTGTTTATAACAGAAGTATTAGAATATATCCAGGTATTATAGATTTAGGAATGGTTACTTATGCTTATGAAAATGGTTTGACCTTATTTTAAGTGTCCTACAAGAGCAATCTTTTGAAATCTATCAGTTTTGGAATTAGATTGCATACCATGCCACATGTTTGAGTTTTGGCAGGTTCACAGGCATGTACATCACCAAACAAGATCTGTAGTAAAGATAAGAAATTCATTTCTCTCTTGCATTCTTTATTCAGGCAGAACTCCAATTCTGGGTGTGGAAGGAATGCAGAGCTGGGCCTAGAGCTTGTGTCTGCACAGGTTAGCAATGAACTTTCAGTGTAAAATTTGGATCTGAATCTGCATCCATATTTCACCAGAAGACCACAGATACTTGAATCCAGGTTTCTGGTTTGGGTGCTCTTTAGGGCCGAATCAGTCCTTAGGTTTGCAAGCTGATCCAAACGTCCCCTGAATTAGTTCATATCCCTTTTGTCTGATCGCATGAGAAGATAGGTTAGTCTTTCTTTAGGTGGTAGAGCTTTCCCAGACAGACATTGTAAACTAGAAATATAGGTACTTATAATTTTCTTAAAAACATCCTTTGGGCCTGAAATTTCTTGTGCTTGGTTTCAGTCCAATACTGAATAAGACTGGAAAGTCTGAATAATGTCAGTTCAGCTGCATTTGAGTTATTCAAGTGCATTTTAAAAATATGTACTTTGCACTTAATTTTTTCCATAATTCTCTGCACTTACATAACCTCTGTTTTATTATTTAAATTGCCACAGACTTGAAGAGGTAAAAATCATTCTCCAGTACTGGGACTCAACAGATAAATAAACAGGGAGGCAATTCAAAGACAGCAGTGTGCTTTAAATTCTTAGTGTTTACTGCTTTAGGGTTATCATGAATAGCTTTGTATTTCTACTAGTGCAGACAAAATAGAATGTAAATAACCTTCAGTTTATCTATGCGCTGAATATCTGCTATTTTTACATTATGTAATTGAAATTTTACAAAAAGAGTTTACAAGGTTTCTCCGGATTATAAGGAAGGATTTTGTTTTACAAGATCTGTAAAATTAAAATAGTAGGCCCAGAGTTTTCAAAAAAGATTTGACAGACAGAGGTATTCCAAGTGCATATGCAGCTGTTTGAGCAATTATTACAGTAGAGTGTACATACTGGGTAACTGTACATGAAAATGTGGCTAATACTTGATCTATGCAGAAAGTTCACAGGCTTTTCTAAAGTTTTGGAGGTAACTGTTTTTTACAATGGAAGGTAAAACCAAAGTGCAGTTAAAATGGGTGGATCACGCCTAAAAATGCATTGGTTTAATTCCATCAGTAACATCACAGCTTCAGCATCACTGTATATTTATTGTATAGATATATATAACTGCACATTACTGTGCGCATTTTTTTCATGCTTTTAGTACGACAGTGTATGCCCAGACTTTATGAAAATCTGTCACTAGGCTTTTGTTATTCATTGTCTGAAATGGAAGCCCACACAGTGATCTTGAAGGTAGTGCCACCTTTGAAGAGAGTCCTGCATGCAGAAAGCTGACGGGAAGTACTACTTTAATTAACCACAACTCCCACTGAAACAGTAGAGCTATCCTTTGTGTAACTCTGCTGAAGTCATTGGATGTTGTTCCTAATTCCTCTGAGGCTGAGTTGTGCCCCTCCCTTTTTCTGAAGTGTTCACATGCCAATGTGTTGTGCAACCAACATAATTTGTTAACAAATAAAGAAGAATTTAAATAACTTTAGAAAATCAGTGCAGGCATCCCAGCTGCTTGCAAACAAACATCAGAAGTCCAAAACAAGTACGTAGCAGTGTGAAGTGTCTCAAAACTGCTTGAACATTGGTTCTTCAAGAGCGAAAGCACAAGTCTAAGGATTATGTGCTTCATAGGGGAAGGCTTTGAATGAGAACATACACTGCATCTTCTGGTAAGATCTCCAGTCCAGACGTAATTTGTGTGTCTGCCCAGCCTAGCTTGTTTTCTCCAGAGCTGTAGTAATATATGATGAATCTTTGCCCTGTATGTGTATGAATTTGGCTGCTTTTAGTTTAATTTAAAGCAATAAGCAAGTATATTTTGGTGTGTAATTGTCAGATTATCTTTACAGTACGGTAAAACTGTAGCTTATTGTAAAATATCTCTTGCGTAAGCCAAGTCATATGGAGCAAAACACCATTTTTCTATTATAACATCGAATGCACTGTGTGCCATTGCTGCTGTAACTGTGTCAGGATCTGGATTTAATTCTGGATCTGGATTAGTATATTGTTGGAATCAGTTGTCAACGTGTATATTTTGTATCTGAACGGCCATTTCTGAATTTTGAAGATCACCCAAGAGTGATTTTCTGCCAGTAAGTTCTCTGGGCTGTGCATTCTCGCTGATGATTCTGCAGAGGATCACAAATGTGAGTTCGTAAGATCAATGATCCATGCACTGATGGTTGGAGGGTCCTACTGCAAGTGTGGGAAAATTGCCAGGGGACATACAACATCACAGGGACATACTGTTCCATCTTCTGTCTCTCCAGCCAGGCATGGTTCCTCATTAATGGGAAGGCGTATCACTTCTGTGCGTACAGCACCTTTCAGCATTCTGGACACTGCTGCCATTATCTCAGGCTCATCTGGCAAGATGTGTGATGATATGTCTTTCACAAATCATGCCTGTCTGATGCCAAAAAAGCAGATGAGAGCACACATACTGCCTTTGATATCTCTGAAGTCATCACAATACCGTGATATTTAGCTGTTTTGCCTATGTGTTGTCCTGAAATTTAAAGTTCTTTTCTGGTAATCATCTCATCCGTCACCAGGATTCCTTAAATTATCAATCAAGCAACAACTGTGTGAATATGGACTACGCATTTGGCCATCCATTTTTGTGTTAGCTCTCTCTGCAGCTCTAATAACTATAACTTAATGCAAACCTGACTGTCATTTCCTTACATACCACATTCTGAAGGTGACTGTTGTTTGTCCTCATTCTGTTAGGACAGTAGGAGCCAATGAACTAAGGATCAGTGAGTACAATGAACTGATTGATACCTTGAGTCTTTTGCTCGTTTCTTGGGTAAAAGCCCTTCACATACTTGAGTCAGTGTGCGTGTTAGCATTACAATTCACTCCTTCCACGCTGAAGTGGAAGTAAGAGAACTTTCTTGCAGGGGGCCCAGTTTTGTGAAGTGGCACGATCCCATTCAGCAAGAGTGGTCTCAATTATAACTGGCTCATAGGTAAGTAATAGACTCTGGGTAACATAGACTTCAATCAGTTTACATCACAAAAGGAAGTCTTGTTTTATGAGGCATGAAGGACTTACCCACAGATTTTTTTGTAAACTGAGAATTGCAGTTGGTCTACACTTGCCATGTAGTCACACTAAGCTTTGTTCTGTGCTTTAATGTAGTACTGCTATAATTTTGTCTCAGTTGATGGGGGTTTTTTAATGATATAGCCATATGATATTAAAAGCTTTGCAGCTATATTGTTATGACAGAGTTGTATGCTAATACAATTTATTCTTTTTCCCTGATGCTTTACAGCAGTACATCTGTCCCTGCAAAGCCCTTGTGGTATCTAAAGACACAGAAGTAATAAGCCCCCCTATACAAAGTAATAAGCCCCTCTCTATAGCTGTTAAATCCCTGTCTATACTACAGATTCCTGCCCTCAGCTAAATTGGGTAAGGATTGTGAAAAATGGTTTCTTTTTTCAACATGGCTGAATTAGCAAAAGATGCAAGTGTGGAAGCAGTTACAGTGCACAGTAAACTTGTGCATGTGTTAGTACTAGTTGTTTTAAGTTTGAGGGATAGTTTTAACTATGTTGATAGAAAGCACAGGCTTGCCAAGTTGCTCCATTCTTTCTAGAAGCACTTTTGTAGTAAATAATACCAATATTCTGATAGCAGTGAGGTGCTGGTAGTATAGATACACAGAAGGTGTTCACATTGCAGGATTTTTTTACACTATCTGCTGGCTACTAATACCTTTCAAAACTATACTAGATGTATTAAACCAACAAAGCTTTCTTGTGTAACTGTATAGATCCATGTTACAAAGTTTCTGGCATAGCTGTGAGTGCTAAGAGGAATGCCAAAAAATGAAATCTGTGAAGATTTAGCTATGCTGGCAAAATAGTCACATAGAATACTCCTTTTGTCAGGATTGCCTGTGCCTTTTGGGGAGAGAGGTAGAAACAAACTGGCAGGAGACCTCAGTTATCTCTTCTGTTGGAGGTTTGTTGTTGTTCTTACGCGTAGATGCTGAGTAAACCAGTCCAAGGTCTAAGAAAAACTCCTTGTGATGCTGAAAAATATCAAACACTAAGCAGATGTGACTGCTAGTTGCAGTAAAAGCTGAGTCCTCAGGGAACAAACACTTGGGTTCACAGTCTTTGAAGAAGTTTGAAACAGCTGAATGATTTTTTTTGTGCACAAAACTGAAGCGCATTTTCATGAGTGACTCTTGCCGTGTTTGTTGATGATATTCATAACATTTCAAGGGACCTTAAAATTAGACTAGCTTTTGGCCTAAGTGTAGAAGTGGTTTGATCTCAAGTGATTCTGCTACTGCACAACTTCTGCTTAGCACTTCCAGTTAAGTCTGCCTTTTTATTCCAGCAAGTAGCCCTCTTGTGCTTGGGCTGGGTGATGTAGAAGAGCCTGACATTTCCAGGAATTTATTATCTCTGGCAGAAGTCTTGTTAATGTCCGTTATTGATAAGTGGGAAAGTAAACATGTGGCTGATTAGGGAGTGCACTTTCCATGGCTTACCACTAGTCTGATTTCATGTCACAGCACACAGTGGTCCTCCAAAGACAAATTCTTCTACCACTAACTAATTTTAAAAATTATTTTTACTGTATGATTTGGTTATAACTTACCTACTTTTTGCTCCTTGCCAATGTAGAAATATTTTTTTCGTGTTTACAAATTTCAGTCGCATTAAAGACACCATTTTCTAGTCTTGCTAAAAATACTTCTGATGTAAGAAATGTGTGGCAGCTGTATTAACCTTTAATGACTTTCAAAAGGGAGTTTTCACATGCCCAAACAGATTCTTTCTATTTGCTGACTGTGAAATACTTGGATTAAACAGCAGTAACAAAAACACAGGGCTGAAGAAAGGAAGTTTGTAAAGGCCAAGACAGACCTGCAATCAGTTATTCTGATGGAAGACATCACCACTCTCCTTTAGAGATGTGTTGTCAGAACTGTTTGTGTGAACTCTCCCTACTCAGCTTCCAGGAAAATAACTGCTTTAGAAAAATACACTTTAAACAGTAGTCTTTGCTAAGCTGTCTTTTCTACGCTGAAATAGGTTTAAGGGGCACTCCATGGAGTAACGATGATTGTAGATTTTGTGGTCTTTCCTGGGCAAATTATGTTGAGAAGTCAGTACACAAGTTTGACTCTTGTGATTTTATAGTTTCCAAAAGAATATTGTGGTGATTCTGTTTAGGCTTGAAAAAATCCAAAGCTGTCTTCTAGGCAGAACCAGACTGACAAAACGTGAATATCTGGTTTAAAAGTAAATGTAGTCCGGCTTAGACTGCATTTTGCTTAACTGCTCGCTTCACAATATGTACCCTAATACGCATTAGTCTTTCAGCTGTTTCCAAAGCCATCTACGTTTGAATGTTTAATATTTAAGAACCAATTAGTTCTATTTTGTTTTGTTTGGATAGTTTGCAATTAAGCATTCTTTCAAGTGGGCTTTATTTAGCTAATTCCGTCACAAAAATAAGCTCTAAGGGAATGAAGAGAAGTTCAAGCTAGCCAATGTTTATTTTTGTTATTAATAATTTATGTTATGGTAGTCCCCAGGGGAACTAGGGCCTCACTAAACCCAGTTTCCGCTGCATGTGATGACTGTGTCTCACAAAGCCTTATACAGCAGAAAATTCTTTTTTGCTGCTGTCGCTTAGTGCAGGGAACCCGCACTATACTGCAAGGGAGCATACTGATGAAGAGCATATAAAGACAAATCAAGAATAATTTTTTTAAAGACACTTAAGCTAGGAACCAGAGGGAAAACCTGATGCATCTATTCTATAGAAAGTCAATCACTCATGCATTTTTCCAGTGTAAGTGCCAAATCGTGACTACAAAGGTCTTGTACATCCTCTCTCTGAAGTTATGGCAATGCTCCCAGTGACTTTGATGGCAGCAAGATAGAGCAGAGAAGCGATGGTCCTAAAAACCTTATCTGTTTCTGAACTAGGAGCAGAAGACACTTTATATTTTAAGAACACACTGATGGGCAAAGTTAGTTTAAAAATTTTCATGTCTAGTCAGATTTCTGTCAGAAGTTACGGATTTCACAGCATCTGATCCTAAATAGTTGGCCTACTTTATGTTTTACAGAAGTCTTGAAAGAAGTGATTTAGAGTCCTTTCACACCTGCTAAATGCAAAGGAGACACAGAGCCAAATCCTGGAATTCTGTAAATAGATTGATTTGAATAGAGTTACGGCAGTTATATAAACTGAGGATCTGGGCTGCTCTCTGTGGGATACTTGGTGAGTTAGGTGGATAGAACTGACCCTGGGTTGGACAGGGCTGCGAAGTGGAAGTGCCTGGAAGGTAGCATAGCAATGCAAGTTTTCATCATCAGTGGATTTACCATCCTTCTCCCCTCCCCTTATGTGGAAGCACTAGTCTTTTCTGTTCTCTTTCCGTAATTCCACCTTCAAAATCTAGACAGAAGTTTTCCTGACCTATCTGTTCCGTATTCCTGTCCTCATTAGTTCAGTTTAAAGGGGATAAAACATCTGTTTCCAAGTACAGCTGTGTGGTTAGTATGTAGGTCTTTTTTTTTTTTCCCCACAAAAAAATCACTAAATCTGGCCATTTAAGACACAGATTTTATAGGAGTGAGAGTTGGGCTGTGCAAAGTTCACCTCATTAAAAATAAACCCAAGCCAAATAAAAGCAGAGAATAACAGTGTAAAAAATGTGGCCCATGAATGTCAGAGCATATGTATTAGGAATTGGTAAGAAATGAAGGGGAAAGTACAGATATCTCCACATATATTCAAAGGTTCTTGCATTTTTTTTCCACAAGTAAAGTTTACATGCTTGTGGAGTGTCTACAGAAAGGGAACATTCGTACAGAACACAGTGTTAAGATTGCTATGACAGCTACCCTAATTTGGTGGAAAATATAATGAGTTCAAGCCTGTGTTGGAGTATACTGGGTAAATTCAGCCTAGATAAAATGTTCAAACACACCAAATATTTTTTTGATGCTTCAGCTGTTAGCTGGCCAGTGGGAGACATTCTAAATTGTCTTGATTTTGATATCTCTTTCTAAAAACTACACGCTTTTTCGTTATCTCAAGATAGGTACTGAGATTCACTAATCAGTAGTGGAAATACTGACTTGGAAAAAACTAAGTCTATGTCTACTAAACATTAAAGAAAATGCTTTGCCTTAAAACATAAACCTTTTCTCTCTCCTGTTTCCCTTTTAGATGACATTTTGTATACTTTTCCTTTTTTTCCAGTGTTCTTTGGTACACTGATCAGAACTTAGCAAGTTCATTATTTCTGTGGCATGAGATTGTCTTGTTTTTTTGTCAATTCTGTTAATTCTCATTTATGGGAATAAAACATGGTTGCCATAGGAAGTTGACTTAATGGTTTAGTTCTTAATAAAGGGACAATTTTCTTCATCAGACAGCTAAATGACAGAAGGTTTCTCCCACTTCAGAAGCGTGCCCCAGGACACATACCAGTATATTGTGATTCACAGACTTCGGTTTTTGAAGATATCAAAATACATCCCTCATACTGTGAACATCACATTTCCTTGTTACTGGAAGTTTGTCATCTGTTTTGGTTGATATATCCGTCTCAATGTAATAATCAAAACATACATCTATCCATCATGGCGGTTTCTATTGAAGCTTAGACTTGGGACTTTCCACAATCCTAAGGCTGAGATAAAGGACCTTCCTTGTTTCATAATTGACCTGGAAATAAGCTTTTAGGAGGCTCCTGCTTTAGCTGATGGATGGAGACATGATCACACCTGGTAAGTCTATCTGTAACATACGTTCAGGCATAGACTGGGGAAAACAAGGAGAATGAGCTATGTATTACAAAACAATGTTCCTTGGGGTTCCTAATTAAGAAGGAGGAACTCTCAAGGACAGAATTGGTAGGATTCAGAGTTGCTGCTAGGCAAATTTTCCTTTGTCAGAAATGGAAGAGCCTGTTCATCACTTGTAAATTGCTCTCCCTCAGCGCCATCTGCTTCTTCTCTTGTTAGGAATTTGTTTTTAAGTATTCATTATAATGTAGCTAACTGCAGACTCAAATTCTGCCAAAGCTGAAAAAGCTGTAAGTCAGGCTAGCGTGTGGAGCCTGCCACATTCCTGAATCTCTGATTCAGGCTTGCAAGTTTGTCATCAAGTTTGAAATTGAAACCAGAGGAGCTAGCAGCAAGCCCAGGGCTCATAAATCAGCTGATAATGGGTGAATTGTTCTGTGCCTTCCCCTGAAGAGGAAGGCAAAACTCAACGCAGAAGTACTCCCAGGAACTAGAAGAGCTGTGATCTAGGCAAGTGTGGAGAAACTACCTGTGGCTACATGAATGTGCCATGTACTGGCAAAGGAAATAAACAGCAATTTTGGTTATATGCAATCACTGATTCTTTTCTTATTACAATATTACCAAAAAGTTACAGTGGGATTTACAGCCAACCTTGATTCCGAGTAACAAATTTCCATGCAAGAAATAGGCACAGTACCTCAGTGTGTGATCTGTGACAAGGTCTCCTTTGTGCTTCATTTGTTTGATATCTGCTGCCGCTAGAGGGAGGTACAAAATAGACCACAAAATTACATCTTGAAAAATAGTTTCCAGGTCATTAACTAAGTATGGGCCAACATTTGCTGCTGGGATTCTACTGGAAATCTGGAATAAATGACTGATTAATTTCATCTGGATGTGCACCAGTGTCACTGAGAATAGAACTTGGATCTGTATGCTTAGATGAAAACTAATTAGAAATACAGTAACATTTTGAATCACAGGCTTGAAAAACAGGTCATCCTGGACTTGAAAGTTGAGTCCTGTGTTCAGAGAACTACGCTAGAAATGGTTGCATCAGAGACACCAGCTCCGGCATAGGAGTAGCTGTCTGAGGGGACTGTTTATGGTATTTAAATTTATTGCTGCATAGGAAACCTGGACTCCCGAACTTCATTTCCAGAAGCTGGCATAAAGCTGTAGAAGGGCCTAATGACTAAAGCAATAACTTGGATCAGAGCCATTTATCTGATTTTCTTTTTATGGCTTGAATATGGCTAGGAGGAAAGTATGTCAGATATGTTGTATTTAAATATATATTTCAGAATTGAATCTGCCTAGATAAAATTTTCAAAAGTACAAAAATGAGTTACACACTGAAGCCCCATCTTTCTAAATAATATGAGCTGAATGCAATACTTATTAAAAAGCAGTTGAACTAACTCCTAAGACCCTAAATTACATTTGAGAATGGGTTTATATTCCTAAATCGTTTGAGATCTTGAAAATACAAGTGGACAGATTTAAGTTTGGTGCAAAGTAAAAGGCCCATCTAATCATTGGAGTTAAACAGGTTTAGGCTAAGAAATTCTGTGGAACACGTGCAGGTTTGTAGAGAAGCAAAATCTTCTACTTGCAGCAAAGTTGCTATATAATTGCTCATATTGCTCAGTTTTAAAACAGCAGAAATATCTGGTGAATATGAGTGGAAGAATGATTGATCATGACTCTGTACAGCTCTATCCAGTGGACTTCAGAGCAGTGTAGCTGAACATACCTCTTTGATAGGAGATGGTTTCCTGCGTGGATTGCATTTTCCTGCAAAGAAGGCTGGACAGGTTCAGCTATCTACATTGTTTTATTCCCATTACAGCAACCAGAGCAGAGAAAAAGGTGAGCAGGGGTGGGATGGGAGAGCAAGAAAAGTGCAAGGGAGAAGCAAAATTTACCTCGTAGTACCTCAGAGAAAAATGATAAAAGTACTAAGGGGAAAATTTTCAAAAGCTCATCACAGGCAGTTATTTGTCTCCATTACCTCAAGATTTTGCAAATCTGTTTTACCATATAAAGCCAAAATATCAAACATATATTTTCCATATCTGCAATTGCAGTGGCTCTTCCTCTCTCTGTGGGGTGGACTAGTTGCAGGTTATATGTGCTGATGCGAGAGACAAGTTCTAGAGAGATGATATCCACAAGTCAGAATTCCTGTGTTACGGTGAATTGCATCTAACCTTCTCAGATTCTGCTGTGAATTCTTGTGAGGTGAATTCTTTCCACAGAAAGGATGTATCTGAAGAAAGGATCCCTGTTTGAGTGTAATGCTGTGTTAAAACAGCTATATTGAGATGTAGCATCAAGGGCACTTTCTGTCTCCCTAATTCAAATGACTTTTAATCTCTAGAAAAATAACCAGAGAAATTTTTCTTAGTTCTGCCATTAACAGTATAAATAGAATATTTGTCTAACAATTGAACAAAAATGCCTAAAAGCTAAGGGGTTTTAATAATAAATTTGGAATGTTTATCTAGCAGAGTAGACATTGCTACTGAGGTCAATGGTTTTTCTAAAGAATGCTAAAGAGCAAAGATTAAATATAGTGTGTA
>Ga0181612_153300_pt1 | contig 15740 bp, 12 predicted proteins | sample HoacroProtozoa21_FD_119630 | JGI IMG/M metagenome (GOLD analysis project Ga0181612, IMG submission 119630) | Hoatzin crop microbial communities from Cojedes, Venezuel. Combined Assembly of Gp0051906, Gp0051904, Gp0051908
ACCTTTGAGGAGAGTATTATTTCCCAAAGCCTCTCAGCAGCTGTGCTCAGGGACTGTGCACCTGTGAAGACCCCGTGGGCAGTACAAAGACAGCCAGTCTTTGAAGAGGCAGTCATGCTGCTGGCAAGACTCAAACCTGACATCTTAGATCTATGGACTCCCCAGCTCTGCCAGACGCTTCCTGTTCACTGGTCTGCAAATCACTTTGACCGTTCTCCAGTTACTCCTTCTGGAAAGTGAATGTGCACACAAAGCCCCCAAACCACAGGGGCATCCTAGCAGGTTAAAAATCACAAAACTGAAAAGGCAAAAAAACAACCAAAGAAAAAAATCCAGACAGAAGGAATTATGTTACCAGGGCACAGAGATTCCTTTCACTGTTGGAAAGCAGCCCAGGCTGGTAGCAGGGTAAGACAACATTCCCCACCCAGCTCCTCACACTGCCCTTAATAAGTGAGCATAGCATGATTCTATGGGCAGGCTCTTACAGGTGTCCGCCTCTCCCTCTTTTTTTGCCTCCATTAGTGCCAAAAGGTACTTCTAGACTTCAGCTAATTTCTGCAGTAAAGCATTATTTCATTGCAACAGAGAGGACTGACATCCAGGATACCACAAAGTTCAAAAAAGGGTACGCCGAGATCCTCACTAGAAATAAGTTTTCTATACTGTATTTGTTAGGGGTACAAAACCCTGAACAAAGACAGAAACACGCACATGTGCCCTTTGGATGCAGATGTGCAGTTCAGCTTCATCATCAGGACCATGTTTGTACACAGGTAGGCAGCTAAAAAATTCTAGTTGCCTATTATCAGGAGATGGCTATTCAGAGGTAGAAGGCTGCTGCACATCGAAAATATACAAGAAAATTAAAGTAACAAGCAGTGTGGTTCTGGTAACAAATTTCTGCCGAAAGCCAAGCAGCCCAATTAAGGAGAGCATATACCTTCCAGGTGACAAGACAAAGTTAACAATATTTTTCTTAACTAGAGCATGTATTTGATTGCTCAAGTGGTTGCCTCCAAGAAACAACTGAAGGGCGGTATAGAGGCTTCCAGTTAGAGGCACAAAAGCAATCTACTTTGTATCAGGGGAATCTATGAATGCTTCAAATTAGTTTTATTAGTTTAAAGCTCCACAACGGAGCTTTAGAAAATGCCAACCGTGTCGTTAATTACCCCAGAACACTGGGACTAACATTTCATTGCACTACAGAGCAAAATACACTGACAGCTTGAAGTCCCCAAGCCTCCTGCCATTTAGAGACGGTTCCAGCCTAAATGGATGAAAATGAACAAGGTGGTTATGCAAAATACCTGCTGCTTCAAAACACTTCAATTTTGAGACCTTTGTAATGGGGTAATTAGAAACAAAACAGGGTCTCGGCACGGGGCTGATCTGTTCAGCTGTACTTGACATGCCCTGGATTCAACAGGGATCCTCCTAATTCGATTTCTCCCTTAAAAGCTGTCACCTGCATGCAGGCAGCCTCCAACAGCCAGTCAGCTCTGCAGGTGTTAGCAGAGGGCAGCCCCAAAGGAACACCCAGGAGCACAGCTCAAGAACACCCTGTACAAGGTGCTGGATTCCCTAACCCCGACTTCTGTCCCTTCAGGGTAACGTAGGGCAGAACGTCACTGCTCCGAGCTCCTCTGGTGCAGGCCATCGCTGTACGCAGCAGGAACACTGCTCCAAACACACCGGCGAGCCCTCAGCTAGCCACCCCGTACGCCCCACACCTCTCCTGGGACGGAGGCACAGCCGATACATTCAGGAAACCCCAGGAAACAGTTGCACTCTGCTGAAACACTGCTATAGTGGTCACAGCAGACTGCAAGACCAAGCAAGGACCATCATACAGCACAAAATGATTCAGAATGTGGTAAAACCCTCTAAGCGAGGACTTCCTTGACCTTGGTATAGGCAGATGCTTCATCTCTGCCTAATGTGCCAAGAGAGCGCATCCATTGGTGGCAATCTCTGTCAGCGGGCTAACAGAGAGCGCAACAGAGTGCTACGTGTTTACAGAGGCTTCAGTTCCTTAAAATGAAACAACAGGTCAGCTGTCACTCCTCCTGCTCCCTATTTCACTGTGCGGTAACCCTTCGCCCTCCCTTCCAGAGCAGGCACTTAGGCTCCTAAGACGACTTCAACTGCATCTGCGCTGCACTGGAGGCAGACTGCTTGAATCATCCTGACTCTTAATCAAGTAACATGCACCACAGTCCCCACCCCTGGACCGTGGGATGCCCATCAGGGCAGCACTCCATCACCTTTGGTGTCCCCTAGTGTCACCCCCAGTGCCCAGCGTGCTACGGCACTTTCACTGCTCCACACCTTTCTCCTCACCCCTGAGCAGCATCCCAGAGCACTTACTTTGCTGTTCGCGTCCGGTGCCTTTATCCTTGGCTGACACGTGAACGATACCGTTAGCATCAATGTCAAAAGTGACCTCAATCTGGGGCACTCCGCGTGGCGCTGGAGGAATCCCAACCTGAGAACAAGAAGTGCTTAGCCATTAGCTCCCACACAGCCAGGAGCTCCAGGTACGAGGCTCCAGCGTCGCGCACGTTATCTTGGTGATCTGTCAGCTGAATCAACTATTAACTAACCCTCAGAGCTGAACCCTCTAAATGCCCGTGGAAATCATGTGATTAGCATATCTAGAGCTAGCAGGATACAGATTTCTACCCAGGCCAAGTGCACAGAAACCACAAGAAGTAGCCCCCAGGTTTGGTCTGGAGGCAACGCAGGTTCTGCTTTATCGCTAAACAAGCCACTCTTCCCATCCAGGACATGGCAGGATGCTGTATTTCCTCACTTCTGGACACAACTGGACTTTACTGACTACCTCTGAGGTTAACCCATTAAAAAACTTGACAGGCAGTTCAGCTTCCTTCAAAGGTACAAAATAAAGGCAAAGCTCTTCCTTTCTGCATGGCTCTTCCTAGCAACAGCAAATTTGGGCAAACAGTTATCTAACAGTGCCAAATTTTGCTGACACTGATCAAACCAATTCTGTGTTGGGAGCTGGTTAGTCAGCCACACACTGCACACACACGAATCCCTCAAGCATATCCGTTCTCCAGTAAGGAGGGCAATCCACGGGCTTTCACACAAAAGCAGCACTGGGCTAGAAACGGGTTACCCTAGGGACAGCAGGTTAACGTGCAGCCTGCGCCAAGTCTTGTCTTTGCAACACCAGAGGAAAGGCATGCATTCTGGTTACCTGCTGCAAGGGCCTGGCACTAGAGAGCTCTCTTTGTGCCCAGAAGTGGAGAGGGCCCTTCAAGGTGATCAAGCCCTAAAGCTACGTTAGCCCCTGTGCCACTTCAGACTGCTTAGAAACTCTGAGTTCCATCTTAAACACTAGTTGCTCCCCTGCCACTGAAAGGCTGTCCCAGAATCAGGCTGTGCCTTTAGAGACTGCTTTTTTACTACAAATAGATAGGGTCAGATGTCTTCAGTAAGATGACTCCCCCTCAACACTGCCTTCAGGGGTCAGCTGAAATGGAGAAGGCTTTGAACTTCTCAAAGCAGGTCAAATCTAAGGTCATGAATACTGAGCAGCCAACGTACCAATGTGAACTGGCCAAGAAGTTTGTTGTCACTAGCCATCTCTCTCTCCCCCTGGCATACTTTAATCTCCACTTGAGTCTGCCCATCAGCAGCTGTAGAAAACACCTGTGGAAAAGGAACAAAGTTACAGCACAGCTAGTAAATTGCAACACATGAACAGATGCAGTTACAAACTGACTAACAAGGAAAGGAGTAAAGAGAAGCTACTTTGAAGAGGTAAAGAATCATTAAATGCTTGTTGTTCCCCTGTTCCTCTTACAAAACACCAAGGCACCAAGACTAGCAACAGCCAGGCTCACTGGCATCTTGTCCTATGTGCAGATGAGCACATGAAAACCGGCAATGCCATCCCAGCAGCAGGCTCCAGCAGCAGCCAGCCACATTACCAGAACGCTTCCTCCTGCCCTAACCCCACGCCCCAGAGAGAACAAGCGTTATCACTAAGAACACACACCAGCAGACCCAGACAAGGCAAAGTAAAAGAAAGGATCACACCCAAGTCTACTCGGGCCTTACGACACAGGGGAAAAAATAATCGCTTCTGAGGTACGCTGTCCAAGAAAGATGGTCTCCGGCAGGTGTGGTGCTCAGTTACAGAAGGTCTCCACACAATTCTTCTTCAGAATGATGTGTTGACAGTTACATCATGGCACACACACTGCAACCGCGACCAGGCCGCAACAGTTCTGGGGCATCTCAGCACACAGTAGCTCAACTCACCTGCCCCCTTGGGCACAGTAATCATCAACACAGATACTCAGTGGCTGACATTAAACCTGACTTCTACACCGCTTCTCCTTGCCAGACGAGGAGGAGAGAAGATCATCTACTGGGACGCTTTGGGTACCCTTCACTGGGTGTTTGAGACCACCACAAAAGACCCACCCATCTGGAGTCAACTTGTACCTGGCTCTTCTTAGTTGGTATGGTAGTATTCCTGTTGATGAGCTTTGTGAAGACGCCTCCCAGTGTCTCAATCCCCAAGGAGAGGGGAGTTACATCCAGCAGCAGGACATCAGTAACGTCACCAGCTAACACGCCACCTTGAATAGCTGCACCAATAGCAACGGCTTCGTCAGGATTAACTGCTTTGCTAGGAGCACGGCCAAACAAATCCTGTACAGTCTGCTGCACCTGAATGGAGGAAAAGCACAGCTCGTATGCAGAGTGAACCATCACCGCCCAGTGCTGTGGCCACAAGAACACACCAGCCGCAGCTAAAGGTTTGTATCTTTATGCTCCCACTGCCATTTAACCCCATGGCATGTAGAAATATTAAGCGTCAGGCTTGTGACTGCTCCCTAATTACCCATCTTCCATGTACCCTGTTAAATGCAGTCGTTTCACTCTAGACAACCCCTTCTCTGGAGACTTTCCTGCAATCATGTTTGCCAGCTGCAAGTCAACCTACATCAGTCTTCTCACGTAGCCCAGCTGTATTCAGAAGGGATCGCTCCATGTTTATCGAGCAGGAGTCAAGGACTGCTCCCCAGGCACTTGTACAAGCCAACACCGGGCAGAACACAGCTGTCAAGGACAGTACAGCTGTGGAGGCAGAGCACAGGGAAGGTAAAAAAAATTCAGAGCACAAGGACAGGTCATCTTGTTTGTATGTAATGAAGGTGGAAAAACACCCAAACATGTATGAAGGACTGCAGTTTCAAATTCTTTATTTAATGGGCCATTCCACCAGAGAAGTAGATCTGCTATGTCAGCAGACAGTCCGAGCTGCTGAGGGCTTTTCACTGCTCTGCCTTTTCGGAAGGACATGCTCATGATTACAACAGATTTACTGCTGAAGTATCCAGATGGGAATGCAACAAGGTGCCTCCACCAGAGCAGAGCTCAGCAGTCTACTCCTCCACCTTACAAGAGAAGGGTGTGGGACTTCGCTCCCGCCCACAGCTTCCCTCCTCCCCAAGCACACCCGGCAGACACACGTCAGCACAGGTGAGCATGATGTGCCTGGGAAACTGTGCTGTAAGCAAACATCCAACTCCTCCGCGCTTAAGCCAAGAGACATCTGCCAGGAGTGTTCATTACAGAGGAAGACACTTCATGGATGAGCGTGTAATTAAGTGCAAGCCTCTGGAGGCATATTTTACAGTACAAAAGAAACATGACCTCTAACCACTCACTGTACATTTCCTGGAGCACTGGCCACGTGACAGCCCTAAAGAAGGCACATTCCCTTCTAGCAGGGCAAAATGAACACAACAACGTACAAGAGAGAAGGCTCTGTGCAACATACAGGCACTTATCTTGGAGCCAGAGCTGTAACTACAGGCACTCAGGAACACACTATGCAAGCTCAAAGCCATAGATGCGGGGAGTTATAAACGGGCATAAAAAAAGTAAAAATAAAAAAATTAAAATCAATATTTAAGTACTGTCTCCCACCCCTAAAGGATACATAATGTTTCAGAAAGGACTTCCCCACTTCTAGAGCTGTTTTTTGTCACTTTACATGTAGCTAACCACACCATCTTTCCTTTATCCAGCTGGAACAGTAGTGACTTAGGGAAGGCGTAGCACAGTTACTCGCTTGAGCTTTGGCCAGAGCAGCAGCTTCTGTTTATCTTGTTGCTCGGGCTGCCCTGCCTGGGTGACCTTCTGCGCACGCTAATATCAGCTCCAGCCACCACCCAAACCAACCCACCACCAAACCCCAAATCAATTCAAGCAGGACCACGCACACACCTACTATCCTAGGAAGGACCTGCAAATCCCAAATCTTAACAGCAGACAAATAATCCAAGCCTGACTGATCACTATGGAATGATATTTTGATGATCTCTGTAGAGAAGGACAAACCGTACCCTTGAAGACAGCAATGTACATACATGTTCAGCTCTGACTTCAGTGGAGCTAAGCAGCAGCCCGCACTGCTACTACAAACAAGAGTAAATCACCAGCAGACAGGGCCATATCTGCAAGACTCTGCATGTCAGCAGAGCAAGCTTCTAAGTTACCTGTTGGTGCTTATCACCACAGAGCACGAGAGCCAGTATTAGGTAATGAGTGTTTGGAAGAGCCAGTTAAATATGCTTGACAACACCCAGCCTCACACAGGTAGCTGAGTACGCGCAGGTAACAGCGCCGTTCTGCTTGTGCTGTTTCTTCCCAGCTTGCTATTAGTGCTCTGTGCAGGGGAAAAAGTTCAGTGGAAGGCAAAGGTAGTACTGATAGGCTATTGTCATTGAAGAGTACCTTTATCACTCACTGAAGTCCACAAACAAGAGACAACACTGTGTATCTGAACAATGCTGCTTATGTTTGGTCCACATCACAAAACCAAGTTGAATTTTCAACTCCTGATGCCTCCCACTTGTCTTTGTAAAGTGCAACTCTGCTACAGCCCCCAGAGCCAAGCTAATTAAGCAGGGTGAGAGTCCCTTGCCACTGCTTTCATGAGACTACTTCACATGTCTGCTCTGCTCCTGGCGGCCTTCAGCTGCTGCAGTGCTGAAGTTACCAGACTCCCAACTTATCCGTTCCAGATCACCCTTAGCAGTAAGCACTGGCTAGCTGTGCCAGCTTTGCCCCTAACAGAGACATATCTCATACCTTTGGCATTCTGGTCATGCCACCGACGAGGATGACTTCACCAATGTCACTCTTACTGACTTCAGCATCCTGCATGGCTTTCTGACATGGTGCCACCGTCCTTTTGATCAGATCAGCTACAATGCCCTCAAACTGCGAGCGACTCAGCTTCATGTTCAAGTGCTTTGGTCCAGAGGCATCCATAGTAAGGTATGGCAAGTTAATATCAGTCTGCAGCACAGAAACAGATGCGGAGTGAGAAACAGGAATGGAAAACAAGGAAGCTACATAGAGGTTTTAGATCAAGTCACAGTTTCTGTTCTGCCCGTATTGGAACACCTCCACGGCTGTTCTGCAGCCCAGTCTTTAAGTGGCAGAAGGCACATTTTTATGTTTGACATTTCAGACAAGAGACAGGTAAAATATAGTTACACATCTCATGGTTAAATCTGTCAAGTTCCAATTTTAATATTGTGTTATTCTGAGGTCTTTTATTGTTAAGAAAAACAATTTAATTTCTATCATAGCCAGGTCACGTCAGAAGTGACCATCTTAATCCTCTTCCTTTAGCACAACACAGAAGAAAGACTATCTTCAGAGTTCTGAAAGACTTTGCCAAATGACTGACATTTCATATAAGGTAAACCACTTGAAGGAAATAACTCATGACTTATCTAAATACAAACAACTCATGTTCGACAGCCAGTCCATTGCCATTTAACATAAAGTTCATCAGTGCCAGGGACCATAATCCCCACTTTTCATGGCTATTTGTGAATGATCTTACAAATTCACATGCTGAATTTTTAAATCAAAACTTACACTGAAACCATCTTGTTCAAGTGCTGAGTCATGCTGACATCAAGATATTACAAATCAAAGCAATTAAAAACATCAATGCTTTAAGCTCTAGAGATTTAAGTTTATACAACAAGAATTAATTCCAAGTTACTGACTAGAGGTGCACATTCACTTTAGAAATAGCATGGCCAAAAACATTAGGGGAAAATAGGGCCAGAAGCAAGTTGTTTTCCCTTCACTGCTAAAGAGTTCAGGAATTCAGTTTTTCCGGGTATGAACAGACTGTATTTGCCAACTCCTGAGCTAGTAAAACAGAGCCTGCTATGTCTCTGGCAGAACTATGCATCCATTGTGACTGGCCTAAACTCCTTGCTACGAGTTCCACACCGGCCAACAAAAAGACCACCATCAAAAAAAAAAGTTTATTCAGAACCTAGAAATTGGCAGAGACCCCATTTCAATTACTATATAATTGACCTTAATTTCACTTAGGCAAGACTATTACACCCCCAACTTGCTGCTTTTCCAGCTCCTTATTCAGTAGTGAACAAAAGACATGCTTGAATGCATTAATATACAAAGCAGGTGGAAAAAATAAAAGGGGGTACATGTTGCCCATTGTTTAGACAACTATGCTACAGGCAAGTAAGTAAAGATTCTTTACAGAAATTATTTCTTGTTACTAGACAAATTAGCTGTTTCAGTGGAATGAGTAGCACCAAGGTTCTGGAACAGCTTGCACAAAGCCGCAAGCGCTTCCAGTAACCCAGCAGTACTGGCTGCAGCTAAATTCCCCGATGCTCATCAGACTTCTGAAATGTATAGTAAGTTGGGAACAAGGACATATTCCCTGCAAGACAACAAAACATGGTGCCAGCAGAAAGGCAAAACCCAGCACTCGCTAACATGCTCGTCTTCTGATAACTAATTGTGCTCCTGAACAGTCTACCCTGCTAAAGGACTTTCTCTCAAAGTGATGTCATTTGGTAACACAGAGGCTTGTTCTGCCACCACAAGAAAAAAGCAGCAATTTCGTAGAGCTTTGTAAACAGAAATAACAGAAAACTCAAGTGTACCAAAATGTTCTACCGGACCGCTTTGAACCCAGCCACCTACCTGCACAGACGACGAAAGCTCACACTTTGCTTTCTCTGATGCTTCTCTCACCCTCTGAAGGGCCATGTTGTCTTTAGTCAGGTCAACACCCATCTAAGCGACAAACAATACGGGTTAACAGACCCTCGGCTTTTGCACAGGAGTCACGGAGAGCTTTTCTTCATTACAGTTCACCTTCCTATCACTCTTGACTGTAAAGATGTTTGTAGAAATACAGCCTGGCATATGCACTTCTGCCGATCTCTCTCACTTCTGGCAAATGTATCTAGCATTTCAAAAACATCTGCTAGCCCTCTCTGCTCTGGAAGTGATTACACAGTAACTAACTGACCAAAGCTTAGAAAAGCTGCTGCATCACAGAATATAGAAGGCAAGACTGGATTGGCAAAGCTGTTGCAAATACACTGCAGTTTCCTACAGTCAACTCTGTATTGTACCCATATGTGCTGACACATTTAACCGGACCACAGGTATTTATTACTGAAAGTAAACAGAGTTACAGAGGACTGTGCTGCTACACTAGAGTAAAAAGCAGAATCCTGCTATTTTGTCTTCCAGGAGAGGCATATTCCACTGCAAGAAAACAAGCGTAAGAACTGGAAGCCAGAGTAACAGGTGTCTTTAATAGTCTTAAATTTCAGCTGTGCCACAGATTACAAACCAAGTCCTAATAATTTAAGAAAATTCACATCCTTCCACAGAAGTTAAATGAGGTTGAAAAACAGTGTAACACAGGAGTGAATTCTGACGAGATACCTTACCTCTCTCTTGAACTCTTTAACAATGTACTGTAGCAAAGCCTGGTCAAAATCTTCTCCACCTAAGAAAGTGTCACCATTGGTGGACTTCACCTCAAAGACCCCCTTCTGGATTTCCAAAATGGAAATATCGAAAGTGCCACCGCCCAAGTCGTAGACTGCGATACTACAAGAACAGATAAAGAAAAACATTACTTTCCAGGCAAGGCTGTGTGGCTCAAAAATCATTCTCCCCAGCAGATGAGGTGTGCAGAATTCATGTTGCTGTTCACACAAGTTAAAAGCCTCTCTAAAGACAGCAGTAAACAAATCACACAGCATATGCGTTCCTTGAGCACTCTTGAGTCCACGCGGAAGTCTTCTCTGAAAGATGTGCTGCACGACGCTTAACCTTTCCTGTCATTTCAAACAGGGCAGTTCCTTCTTCAAATAAATACACGCTTACACCCAATGACAAGTGCAGGGACACCAGAACCACTATGAAACACGTTTTTAAAAATATGAGACTTTCGCAGAACCACAAGCTTCATCAGATTTACAAAACCTGTAACAAATCCCCTGCATTTACATAACCACCCTTGACACAGTGACAGAAGGCTGAATGCAGTCAGGGAAGAAGACACAAGCTGTGAATACCAGGTGCCAAACCTCAGCGTACCTCTTGTGCAACACATCAGCACCCATGGTGACAGCCTCACCCAGCTGTCCTTAGCCACACCTATCACCGCTACCAGTAGGTAAGATAATTAAATCGACACTCAGCTTTGATAATTAAGTTGTAGCTGCAAGTTATGAACTCACTTTCTTTAACCAGTACGATTGGCATAGAACAGAGGTGACATTACATGGCACTGACTCACAGCTGTGCGTCTACTTTGGCAGAATTCCAACCAAAGATTTTAAAAACCACAAAAGCAGAAGAGGCATTTACAAAGCAAATTACAGCATCCTTACTTAAAGGAGGGTTGGTGTTATGAACAGCCACTTACACTTTGTCTTCAGACTTGTCCAGACCATAGGCAAGTGCAGCTGCTGTTGGTTCATTAATCACCCTCAAAACATTCAAGCCCGCGATCTGCCCAGCATCTTTTGTAGCCTAAGGAAAAACAGGGGAAGAGTGCTGACTACTGAGAGAAACTCAATGCAATTTGTAAGCCCCAAAAACTCTTACAGCTTGGTGAATACCTGTCTCTGAGAATCGTTGAAGTAAGCAGGGACTGTGATCACAGCATTCTTTGCCGAATGTCCCAGGTAATTTTCTGGAGGAAAGCGGAGACAAAACAAAGTTATCCTTGTAAGACAAGAATACCACCAAGTTGTTATTCTGTAGTTTGAAATAATTTTCCTGAACTAAGAACAAAAGACAGGCTTGCTGCCCAAGAACTTGCTGCCCAAGAACTTGCTGCTTTCTGGGAAGACGCAGAGGGAGCTGTGCAGAAATTATGTCCTTCCACATAACTTGGAATAGTTTGTAGGCTTCCAACAGAACAGCACAGCACCTCTGCAATTCAGTGAGTGACTGGATGCCACGGGCGAGGGAGAAATCATCTGAGAGCTTAACTTGTCTTTTTCGTGTGCGACACTGAAGTTGTTTCCCATTTCTTTGGAGTATTCAACATGTGATGCACTTTTAACTCATTTTCATCCTGTTTATAGAGTATGCTGTTGGTAACATTTACACAGTACAAATAATGTACACATACTAACTTTACAAGTGTTTGACAGCAAGTCGGGAAAAATACGTATTACACCCGAATTTAAGGCCACAAATGTCACAGCATCAAATGCAGATTCAGACCTGCTAAAAAATAAGAATGTGCATGATGCAGTTACAATGCACAGACGGGATTTATGCCTCTGCAGTAGCTCTGCACAGACACAGTGTAATAAAATGAAGTGTGTACACTGCATTATTCTGTGTCGCTTGCAAAACCAGATCATTCCATAGTTGAATTCATGTAGCATTCGGGCCAAAACCCAACAGATCTACAGGAAGCAGACACCTGCTTAAGGCAGGGGAACACCACCCTCAGAGTAAGTCAGATTCATTGCATCTAGATGCTCACATACCACACACTCATATTTTACTCTTGGGTGGAGCTTTAGCAAGCATCCAGCACCTAACACTGAAAAATAAAAACTTTTGGATGAAGCTTCAGAACAACCTTTTGTGCTGCCCTCCAAACATTTACCACTGGATGCACAACGTTTACCAAAAGAGGCTGTGGAAAGCAGCTACTGACTATTATCTCAATGTATTATACTCAGTTTCCCCAGAAACCACATTAGGAACTGAAAAGGAGAAAAAACCCACAATTTATCCAGGCCAATGGATATTTTCCCCTAGTGAAGATTTGAAGTCGCCACTGGCTAAGAAGCTATGCATTCAGCCCCCAAATTGGGTCCCTTCAACACTCCCTTTCTTGCTACGTACCTAGCAGCTGACCAAGAACAAAGCCACTCAAAACCCTGGCCGCTGCAGCCCGTGCTCAGCTGCAGCCAGGGAGGCACAAGGACTGCAGCTTACAAGGAAAGACAGCTCCCCCTTCTGAGTAAGTGTGTGTTCAATTCAATTAAAACTGAGCATCAACTCAATCGATACTCAGTTTGGACAAGAGTATGTTTTAAGTAAAGCACCAATATCTCGCCAAAGATCCGAGATCGAGGTAGGCACTGATCTTCCTTGAGGCTTCGTAACAGCCCATCACACACCCTTCCACCATCAGCCCCACGTAAGGGCCTGCTGTACAAGGATTCCTGTACCAAAAAAGTACCTTTATGGCTGCTGCACTTCCATTTACCATGGCCCAGCACCAGGGTCACACCTGTGCTCACACATGGCAAAGACCAAACTGTACCAACCTGCAGTTTCCTTCATCTTCATTAGCACAAAGGCACCGATCTGGCTTGGAGAATAGAGTTTCCCGTGAGCCTCTACCCAAGCGTCTCCGTTGGAGGCACGGACAATTTTAAATGGAACGTTCTTACTAAAAAACAGAAGAATTCCACACTCAATTCCTGTATTAGCACACAGCACAAAACCCCTAGAACTGGTATCAGCAGACAAACATGTACAATTTCTAGACGAAGAATTCCGAACTTGCCAACAGCACCCTCCGATCCAGGGAGTCCCAGAAGTACCAATATACTCCTACTGGTTTTAATCAGCTACATCATTTAATCGCCAGCCTTCGGTATGATCATCCGGCTTTGATGGTAAACACCCTCAAGAATGAGAAAAGTTTTCACTGGTAGATGCTGATCGTTCTGCACAGCATCAGCAAGGCTTTTTTCTTCTTTGAAAACCTTAAGATGATCAGCAACTAACGTAGCAAAAACCAGCTTGGACCTCAGAATACAAACAATGAAACTCTGAGACACGAGGGCATCACGAGTTCCCCCAAAAGAGGGTCATATTTTAAAACACAACACGTCACATTACGCGGCATTGTATTTTACGCATTCCTGCTGCTAGCGGAATTGCTCTCCACCCTCACTTACATATCCTTCTTCACTTCAGAGTCATCAAAGCGCCGCCCGATGAGACGCTTGGTAGCGTAGAAGGTGTTGTGTGGGTTAGTCACCGCCTGCCGCTTTGCCGGCATTCCAACCAAGCGCTCGCCATCGGCCGTGAAGGCAACAACCGAAGGGGTTGTCCTGGCACCTTCGGAGTTTTCCAGCACCTATGTAAAAAAGCCATAATGGGATGTCATCACAAAACACTGCCTCTGAAAACACTAATTTGGACATTCAACTTCTCATACCGTCACTACAAGCTGGTATCCATTTTTTACTTACTTTCGCTTGCTTTCCTTCCATAACTGCCACGCAGGAGTTTGTTGTACCCAAATCAATTCCAATAACGGCACCTTTAATTGCTTCTGAGCTGTAAAGCATATTATAAGAAAAGAATTATTAACAAAGACAAATAACTGGACAGCCAAAAAAACTTTTTACCCTGAAGACAAGACAAAATGATTCTTCTCTAGACGCCGAAGCAAATACACACTGTATTCTGACCCAAAGTGTACTCCGACTCTTACACAGGAATTTAACCTCGTGCCTCTGTTTTCAATCAGATCGCTTAGAAGTAAATCCTCGCTTGTTTAAATGAACACGTAAAATACTATCTTTCACCACAATAATCTTTACTACATGTAGTGTCAGTATCCCTTAAGATCTTGATATAAAACAAAGTCATCACTAATTCTGTCCCTACACAGACAGGCGTTGCTTTAGGTTACTTTTGATGTTCAAACTTGTTTGAAAACATTCACTTGGTGTAAAAAATCTAGTAATAAATTTATTGGTTTATTTATCACTGCTTAGCATAAAAAGAAGAATACACAAAGAATGACTTAACTCATGCAGGGTTCTCTGAGCCAGAGCTGGAGATAACCACCTTTTTGATCCTCAGGAGCAACAAACTAATTTCATTGTGAAAAATGGGAGCGGTTCTTACACAAGACAAATCTGAACCTCTTCCTGCTTTCTAAGAAGTCCATACTACCCTCTTCAAGGCTACAGAGAACGACTGAATCACAGTTTTGCTTTCTGGGATGAAGAAAGCACGCTGAGGGCAGAGCAGGGCCCTCTTTGCGACGGGGCCATCACTGCCTCACTCCCCAGGACCCTCAGTCGCTCTGACTCCAACTCAAATAACGTAAAGCAGCGATCTCAGAAATGTGCAACTGCTCAGTTTCTCTGTGCTAACCAGAACTCAGCAGTCTTCCTAACACAAACAGATTTCCCATTCTGTGTCCTGAATCAGCATCAGCCACAAAACATCTGACTGAGTTATGCAACTAACTGCTACTCTTTTCCCATTATCTTGCAACAACAAAGCTAAGTAATTAAAATGCACGAGCTGTTGGAAATAAACATTATCTTTAGTGAAATGGAGCCAAGCATCACTCTGGTTTCAGGCCAGTGTAAAAGAATTTGTTCCACCAATTTTTAATTTTTTTTCTTTCAATCAAACAAATCTCAACAATCCACATCTTATGAATGCTGCTTATGGCAAGAGGATAGGGGAAGAACAATTCTTAAAGTTCCCTTGGAACGTAGGTACTAGTTTTATCTTGCTGGTTTGGCTCCTTTACTCCGTCTCTAACTCCAATGATCAGTTCTGGTATCAGGAGAAGAGTAAATATAAACATCAAACAGCCAAACGTGAAGGAACAAGCAAATACTTACGCATATTTTCTGCTGGATGCTGCTCTGAGAACATTTTGACTGAGGCCATTCCAGAATGTCTATAAAATAAAGATGTTCCAATGAAAATTTAGCTTTAAGTGGTCCTCAAGCCAAGTCTTTCAAAAGCAGACAACTTTTGCAGCGACAAGGTCCTACTACAACACTGTATTTTTAAAATCTTAAGTGCCAACAAAGGAAGAATTTGAGACAGGTTCGGATCGCCGTAGAAAACCAATTACGCTTGTTCATCTCGTGTAACGCTGACTTGTATCACCAAAACAGAGCTATTCCCCCACAGAAACCAGCCCAAGAACACGCTACCAGGCAAAAGGCACCTCAGCAAATTAACTCTGAACCTTCAGCTCTCGCTGCACGGCGGCGGATAAACATTAACCCCGCTTCCCGAACGCTTTGTGCGCGGTCAGCAACGCCTCGCCCACCACGGCCCTCCGAGAACCCGCAGTCCACGCTGCCCAGCAACTGTTTTCAACCGGTTTCGCGGCGGCCGTAACCCCGCACTCGCCAACGGGCGACCCGGAGAGCTCGGGAAGCGTCACACTCCCCACCCCCCCCCGCGGGGGTAAACGCTTTCCGTAGCGAAACTCTACCGCGGACTTGAGGCCGCCCGACAGGCCGTGGCCTGCGGTGGGGCGAGGAGGGGGCGGCGGGGGGCCCTCCCCGCCCCCCCCCCCGCCCCGGGCCCGCGGGCGGGCGCCCGCCCGCGGGGGGGGTTTGCGCAGGGGAGCG
>Ga0181612_162216_pt1 | contig 15738 bp, 8 predicted proteins | sample HoacroProtozoa21_FD_119630 | JGI IMG/M metagenome (GOLD analysis project Ga0181612, IMG submission 119630) | Hoatzin crop microbial communities from Cojedes, Venezuel. Combined Assembly of Gp0051906, Gp0051904, Gp0051908
CCCCCCCAGCAGCGCGGCTCCCCGGGCTGCTCGCTAGCTAGGCGGAGGGGAGCGCCCCTTTCCCCTTCGTCGCGTCAGGCGTAGTTTCTTTCCCCTTATTCGGGGGAGGGAAAAGCAAAAGCTCTCCCTGCAGCGGCGGTCCGTGCTCTGCCCGCTGTCCCACAGCGTGAGGCAGCCCCCGGCAGCCTCGCGGCCGTCGACACTCGTGCTGCCCCTCAGCCGTGGGGCTGCATCCGCGTACACAGTGTTGCTAACCGGCTGTAACTGTAAACTGCTGTCATCGCGGTTTTGTGTTTAAACCAAGCGAAAGTGCCTTCTAGTGCTGTCTCTTGTTGGTCTTCCTATATACATTTTTGTTTATATTTCTACAAAGAATCCAGTAATGTTGGAGACACTTAAAACTGAAATCTCATCAGTCTTCAAACTATGCGAAGCACTCATCTGGACCGTTTTGAAATGGAAGCAAAACGTGTAAAATTACATAAGCTTTGAATTTAAAATAGATATTATTTTAGGCTTCAGAAATGAACCAATTAAGCATGCATACTTTGACACAACTTGACCTAACCAGTTTTCATGTCTAGCGTATGGACTTTGCTTCATGTATGTCATCTTGGGCTTATTTTTAGTGTTTTGGCATTTGTAAATCAGCTCAAGTTAATTAAACAGAGTTATTTTTGTAGTGTTAATCTGGAATAGCATGATGTTTAGAGCCAAACTGAACTTTTGCAGGTTCTGTATCTGAGACATCCATAAATGTGGTGTGATGAATTGTAATACAGCTTTCATGCAGATGTGTTTTTGATATATACTTTAGTTTAGGCCCCCACCCGCATCTCGGAGACCTAACAGCAGTTTCAATCCATGGCTAAATTATGGAGTAGGAACTTTTAAAAAACAATTTGACACGTTTAAAATAATACCATCTGATTACACAAGCTAAACTAAATCTGGTCTTACGCTATAGGCTTAACAACATGCTTTAGATTAATCTATGCTACAATTACATGATAAGTTTCATTCTGAGTATCTCTTCTGAGATCCATTTTAAGTTGACTAATCTGCACTGTCCAGAATATAATTTTGTGGAGTGTATTCACTACTTTGAAAGAAAAATCTGACCAAGGTTTTATTGTTTTAACATATATATGTTTATATGTATATAAACATAATTTTCAGAGATTTTTCATGTTGGATTTTTTCCCTATGAATTATAATAGGAATTACTACTCCTATTAAAGGAATAGTAATCTAAAATGTTACTTGTCTTGTAACTAGTCTTGCAGTTCCTGCATTCGTAAGTGGCGAGAAGTTGCTGGTATCTTCCAAAGACCAGACATGTGGAAAGGCTGTATAGTAAGCACAGTAAATGACAGCTGTGAAATCTTGCAAAGCTGTGAGATTTGATGTTTAAAACGATTTAATTGGACAAAAATCCATAAACAAACTGTGCCATAAAGGGAACTACATAATATGAATTGGAAACTATTCAGTAGCATTCAAAGAAATCTGTTGTTAATTTCTTTTTCAGATATACAATGAAAAAGAGCTACTCCAAGGAAAACTGGATCTCCTTAGTGATACCAACATGGTGGATTTTGCTATGGATGTGTACAAAAATCTTTATTCCGATGAAATTCCACATGGTGAGCTGCTCATTTAGATGCAAAATTTGTTTTACGACCTTCCTATCTAAAATAATAAATAGCTAGTGGTAATTTGCTTGTTGCACTCAAAAGCTAGAACACTGCTTAATTTTGGCTGTAATGAAGGGATATGCAGGACTGAAAGAAATGGAATCCCCTAACCCTGGGAAGTTGGGTTTGCTGGCCTATCAGGATCTTAGTCTGTAAGTGATGTCTGAAGTATTTCAATGCTGATTTGGTTGTTTCAAGCACTTTAAAGGTATAGCCTAATTGCACTTATATTTCATCTGTCAGATTAAACACTATTGCATGACGATTTGAGGTCATTGAACTTTTTCTTTGAAGCATCCAATATATTAAGGATACATTTCCATTGTAATTAATGCCATTAATCCGTCTGTCCGTGGTTGATTTTCAGACTTTGGGGAGATACGTATGTTTTTGAAAATGCATCTTTTTCTCACTTCTGTCAACATATAAATTGCTGTTTCTTCAGAAGAAAATCAATGATAATTAATATCACAATTAATTGGAAATTTAGTCTCTTATTGTCTTCTCCATCATTTTGGAAACTTTTCTGTTTACTTCTTAAATTTCTGTCTTCCTCATGAGCATTTGGGAAGAAGATTAGAATATCTTGCTTTCTCTAGTTTCTATCCTTCGTGGATTTTTGGTTTTGAGTTGTTTTTTTTCCTGTTGTTTCTTTTTTGTGGGTTAGTTTTTTGTTTGTTGGTCTCTTTTTCCTTCCTGACCCTAGTCTCTGAATATACTCTTTCTTCCTATTTCTCCATCTTTTTTTCATTTTTTGGAATTCCTCACCTTTTTCTAAACTAGTGAGAATATAGTATGTCTTGCCTGCAGCTTAGGAGGAAGAGACTTGGGTGCCTTTACATAGTGAGGTAGAAGATCCAACTGTTGTTCTGCCTCTGGGTCTTGCGGTTTCGAGGCTCTGCAAAGGGTGGCGTAGGCAGCCTCTTTGGAAATACATGAAGAGAACTGGTAGACTTACGGACATTGGATTCAACATTTTGACCAAATCTTTGATATGCTAGCATTAGATGTTGTTGTTTATGGGTGCATATGCAATGATGCATGGTACTGATAATGAGAACCAGAGGTTTTAACTTTAACCTAAGAAACAGTTGTAATGATTGCTTCACCTTTAGGTTACTTACCAGCTCTACTGATTTAAAAAAAGTCAGACCACCTCAGGGCTGTAAAAGCCTCAAAGCTGAACAGGTTTTCCTCTTTCTTTCCTTGCTCCAGCCTTTCTAAACTGTTGAAGAATGTTGCTGTATTAGTAGTAAATAAGTAGTAAAATGCTAAATTAGGAAACAACACAAGAAATAGCAATCCTAGCATATTTTCACAAAGTAGCGAGTCTAACGTTTTTAATATTCTGATTACCGCCACTTATTTAAGCAGGTTGCTAAGTATATAATTTCATAAGGTCAGAGCTGCAAGTAAGTTGAATGAATTTGGTCACTGGGAAAGCTCTGCCTTCATATAGTCCAGCAATTTCCACACTTAAAATGTTTTTTCTTGCACTTTTTTCAAACATCTCTCTAAGATTTTGTCATCAGTTTGGCAGGATTTTTTAATGATGATGACTTACTGTTGTTCGGTCTGTGGCTTTTATTCAACAGTATAAAATTAACTTAAGCAGAGGTAATGCTTTCGCATGGAGTCAGTTGTTCACGGGGCTTGCTTGTGCAGTTTTCTATGAGAAGGTCTTAACGTTGAGATTTCTGATATGTCATCTTCATGCATCAACACTTATCAGAATGTATGCACAGACAGGCTATTTTTATCTGTCAAATCGCTGGTTTCATTAGAATTTTACACAGATTTTTTTTTTTAAGATCTCACTGTATTAAGTACTCAAAGCTAAGTTCACTTACACTATTAAATTGTGCTGAGACATTTCTAAGTATATAGTTGCTTTTGTCTTGTCTGCCATGAGATCAGCTTATAATTACACAGCCAGGAGATGTCACAGGAAAACATTTTTGTACTCTTAAGTCAAATAAATGTTTTGTCTTTCATCTGTTTCCCCTTCCTCTTTTATAATATCAAGACTCATCTGAAGTTGGAGATAAATTGTCCCTATTGGGACACTTCCTATCAGGCAAGTCATTTTTAGATTTTAGGCTGGGTCGTCATTGTGGTGTTATCCATTTTGGACCTCCTTTACCAATATATATGCGGTTAAATCATGAAAGAAACATCCGATAGATTCACTGTGGGATTGAGTGCCCTGGTGTGTGGCTCACTTTCATGGCTTCCTGCATATTGTTCTCCTGGGATTTGATCTTGGTTTCTCTGATCCCATGTGTTTCTGGCTCATATAGGCAGCCTCGGGCTGCTACTGTTTTTCTTTGGGGTTTTTTTTAAGCATATAGGCATTTCTGAATTTTATTTAAATGTTCAGTTTATTGCACTGATAGCACTTGGTGAGGGAGTTTGGGTCTGTGTAAAATAAGCACCCTAAAGCTGGTAGTTCTATTTCCTAACAATTTCTGATAAAAGGTTGAATGTTCTAATTAAACATGCGTAGTGTTTCAAATCATAATTTTGCATATTGAGCTGCTTTAAATTCTTCTTGTCAATTTTCAGTTAAGTATTCTAAAAATGTGTTTTCAGAACCTGGTCAGTTAGAGGAAAATTAGTCTTACTGATATCATAGCTCTGTTTGCTTTTTTCCAAGTTTATTTGGAATAAGTGAACTGACTTAAAAGGTTGTTGCTCCCTTAGTGGAAGCCTGAAGATGCCTTGTCTAACACAGACTGCTCCAGCTGTACCTGCTCTTTAGTGGCTTGATTAGAACTCCACACAGGAGGACGGGAACCAAATTTTAGAAGCTTTGTGTTAAGTTAGTTGTTAGATACATCTGGTTTTGTGACTTGACCGAGAGGACAAGCGAGGTAGGAACTGGGAAGACATGTTCAAATGTGCTGTCAGCACTGTGTAATTACAGGTTGGTTTCTGTAAAAACTTAAGGTATTACATTAAAATCTTTTTATTTGTGTGTTTAGCTTTGCGTGAGAAGAGAACAACTGTTGTTGCACAGCTGAAGCAGCTTCAAGCTGAAACTGAACCTATTGTCAAGATGTTCGAGGACCCAGAGACTACAAGGCAAATGCAGTCCACTAGGTAATTTCTGACATAATTTCTTAGGGTGGTTTGTTGGTGCCTCTTAGGTGGTGATGATAGGAATGCTGTCAGTGTAGCAGCTGCAAAGAAGGACATTTTTATTTCCAGCCAATATTTAAGTAGTGCTTGTGGTCAGGTAATTGAAATTGCTGGGCATAATTTACTCGTCGGTGCTTGTACCTGCTGTGCATAAGGCACCTCTGTTGTTGTTAATGTTCAAGGATTCAATTTGGGACAAGTGAGAGTCATCATTCAGTGCAGGCAAGTCGCAGGCGGGGTTGGGGTGTGTGTGGGGAGGGGGGGAAAGGGGGACTTTTTTGTTTGCTTTTTTGAGGGGGGTTGTTTGGGGAGATTTGAGGGGAAATGTAGGCTGAAACAATTCAGATCCTTTTTTATAGGAGACCATCTACCCTCTTTCCCTTTTCTACCTTCCACAGAGGATTATGGAGTGCTGTCTTTCTCATTCTGAGGGACTGGGTGGATAAGCATACTTGTAGCACATACTTCTTTCGGGAGTCCCGTCCTTCCCCCATTACCCTTCTCCACCCCCGGAACTGGCCAACTTGTTAGTGTAAGATGGTGCTCATATAAGCCTTTTAAGATGTATCAAACCTCTTCTCACTTTGCTTATGGGGGTAATTAAAGTAGAATTAATTTGTATACACACTGTATTGTATGTATCTAAGGACTATGAGAATTTTCCTGTGGTTAAGCCTGAATTGGGCCTTGTAGAAAAGGGCTCACCTGTAGTCACTGAGGAAGTAACTCTGCAACTTCAGAGGGGTGCGTAGGTATTCATTTAGTGTAAGTTACTGCTTGTTGTCTTTACATAGGAAGCATTGTTATTACTGTTGTAAATGTGTCTAACCAACTGTGGAAAATTAATTAAATCCCTTCTTCATCCTCACCTGCTGTAAGATTTCAGATAGAGCATACCACATCTGATAGAGCACCTATGGCTTGACTGGAATTTGAAGGTGAAGACTGTACTTGTATTTATTGTTGGCAAGCTTTATACATCTGCTGATATGGAAGACTGTAATATTGCTTCTGGAATTTTCTTAGAAAAACATTGAATGCAAAACCAGTTTTTCCTAGTTTGAAGAAATCTTCTTGATGATGTGTACCTTTGTTTGGGAGCAACCCCTCTGAAGAAAATGGGTCCCTGAAGGAGAAAGCTTAATTAGAATTTATTCATTGTTTCAAGTACAGAATGTTGTCCTTTCTTCCTTTCCCCTCCTCACCCAACTTGCTGAGAAGCCTAATCAACCCATTTGGCCTACACTTCCTTCACATTGTCTGCACATTGTTTTTGGAATTTGTTATAGTATAATTAGAACTTGATCAGTGCTGAAGTGGTGAGGTGCAATGCATTAGATCTTAATGTCCACATCAAACTAGATGTCAGTAGAAGTCATGAAATCTGTTAGCTTTCCAGCACTTCAGAAAAAAGGTTCTATTTTCTGTTCCAATATCACCAGAATGTACTTAACCTTCTGCTGTAAAAAGCATTGTCAGGATAAGCAAACCACCTTTATATCCGATTTCAGCAGGGATATTTGTGTCAGATAATGATATTAAGAAAAGGAGTCACATTTGCTTATGACTTGGGTGGTTATGGCAAAGCCAGGAACCACTAGATGGCTTTTGGAAGTATAGCTTTGAAAGTGAAAGGGCAGGTTGTTGTTAGTTAGCTGCATTGAAGTTATTAGCTGGGACTTCTTAACTTCGAAGAAAAGGCTTCCTGATATTGTCACAACTCTATTCAAATCCAGTTGAACTTCTGATCCATATATAGACATCTTGTTCAATCTTGCTGTAGCCAGCTTGTGTAATAGTATTTGGAGTAGAAAAAAAACTACCTTGTTGCAATTCCAAGTACTAGCATTTCTTGGGAAATGTGTTCTGTTACTTGAACTTTGACCCACAGAAGTTGGTCAGCAGTACTTATTCCAAATCAGAAATACGCTGTTTGGAAGCAAGAGATATGGTCAAAAAAACATATGGAATATAACTTGCTTCATGCTATAAAATATTAGCCCTACTACTCATATACAGCAAGTTTTATTTCAGAACTGGCACATTGTTTTGGATTTTAAAATGTCTGAAAACTTTGCAGTTCAGAAATACTGATGTTGGTTATTGACTTGGCAGAAGTTCTTGGGGTTATACAGTAAAGGGGAGAATCAGGCTGAAAGGTGCTAATCTGTCAAGACCTGAGCAATTAGACAGCAGAAAGCAACTTCTGATTCTTTGTCTTTTGTGAATCTCTGCTGGTGATATGAAATCTGTGTCAAATTTAGAAGTGTGTATTATCAGGGCTTTAGATCATGGCTTTTGATCCATGACAGTGCTGTTTGGAACATCAAAGTTTGCGAAATGGTAGAAGATGATGTGTCAAGGAGACTTTGCAAGTGGAAGTTCTTTCAAGAATAAACCAAAACATTTCACTTCCTTTTTTCTATGCAGCTGTTGGAGGACATTGATTTTAAAATTTTAAAGGAATAGTCAGTATTCCTCATCCTTCCGCTGGGAGAAACGCATGGGATTATTTCACTGCTTGCACTGGGGATTGTCATTCTTGGGTGCTTTGGCAATGTGCCATTTCCCTGTAGAAGTTCTAGTTGAAGAAGCTCACAGCTTTGCGGAGAGTTGATTTCAGAGTAAATGGGGTAATTTTCCGCTGCGTATACTTTTACTGTATCTTTGTCCCAAGAGCTTTGTTTATAGCTTGGTGCTTTCCTCTTCAGTTAAATCCTAGGTACATGTTCTATCAAACATGATAGTTCCATGAATTGTCCAAGTCAGTTTTACTACATGATTAAGTGTGAAAGCACAGAAGAGATGAAGTGGAGGGTAGTTACAGGTAGTGAAGCATACCCAGGGAGGTGGGGGGCTGGAGAATAGAAAAAAAATAGCATTAATTCTTTCTGTGTTGTAGAAAAGCAGTTCATACAAACAAAGTGCCAAATTGAAAATACTTTATGTATATGAATTCAACTATGTGTATGAATTCAACTGTGGTTCTTGTTGGAAGATGATTGTAGTGGAGTTTGAAGGGAACACTTACTGCATTGAAAAGCTGGTGTGCTAAAATTTCACTAAGAGCTGATCAAGATCCATGGCAGATAGCGAATAATTTTTTATCCAGTAGGTTAACTATTGTTTAAGGATACCACAGGTATCTGAAGTCTTGTGGTCGTTAGTATGAGACTTACTGGTTGTAGGTAATTTCATGCTTACTTACTGGAGGCTTGAACTTCCCTTTGATCTAGATAATATTATTTGTCCTTTATTATCCATGTTGAATTTAAAAAAAGCCTCAGAAATGTGATCATGTGTGAATTGGATGTTTAAACCTTACTAAGTATGACTGTTGTTTATAGTTCTGCATTGCAGACATCTGCTGTGATAGAGGTTTTCTTGCTGAACACTGTGTCCCAGTGCTAACAGTGGGAGGTTTCCTTTCTAATTGTATTTTACTTCAGTCTTTGGCACTTTTTTGCAAATCTGCGCTTAAACTCAGACTACTTGGCTAGAGTAACTGCTGTAGAATTAGAACATGAAAGTGGGTGGAGCTCCAAGTCAAAATTTATTCATTCGTACTGAAAGCCATGGATGTCATCAAATTAAAAAAAAAAACAAAAAACAAAACAACAAAAAAAACCCCCACAAACCTCCCAGCCTTTCTTAACTCTACATATTATTGCACGTGCCATTCTTTACTTAAAATTATATTAATTTTAAGATTCTGAAACTTGTTCATGACACTTTTGGAATAGTTGGCTCACTATTTCTGCAGTTGCTTTTGCATGAATGAAGGAGTATCATTTCAAATTCATACTCTATTTGGGTGTTTTACTCTTAACAACTAGAAGTTGTGTTGTGTAGTGTGTTGCATAGTGACAATCAGTTTGTTTTGTAAAAATAACGGTTTTTATCTTTTTGTTATAGGGACGGTCGGATGCTGTTTGACTATTTAGCCGAGAAGCATGGTGTAAGTGTTCTTATATCTGTTGGAATTCAGTTCTAAATATCTCTATCCAACCTCCCCCACAGCCAACAGTTCTGAGCAATTATGGACTAGCATTTTGGCCTGTCTTATGTCAATATAGCTAATAGGCAGAATTCACAGTGCTACCATATTTTATTTGAATGCCTTTGAACTTTTAATTTTTATACAAACAAAAACAAAGCTGGAACTTAATGCTAGCTGCATTCTTGTAGCTGAGATGAGCTTTACTTTGCAATATAGAATTTCACCTTTTTTCCAGTATTGATATAATCTTTAAGTCAGTGATGTGGATGAAGAGTATCATAGAATCATAGAATGGTTTGGGTTGGAAGGAACCTTATAGATCATCTGGTTCCAACCGCCCTGCCATGGACCCGAACACCTTCCACTAGACCAGGTTGCTCAAAGCCCCATCCAACCTGGCCTTGAACACTTCCAGGGAGGGGAATCCACAGCTTCTCTGGGCAACCTGTGCCAGTGCCTCACCACCTTTGTAGTGGAGAATATAGTATTATAGTGTATGTATATAGTATGGTAGTATCGTATATAGTATAATAGTTTTCTGTTGTTTTTCCTGTGTTCATTGTCTTTCAAGGAACCTAAAGACTTCAGAGGTTACTTTACTGTTAAAATTGCCTTGTAACAGCATTTTTCCTAGTGAAGAAAAGCTTTTTTTTAATTCCTTTTCAGTTTAGGCAGGAGTACCTAGATACGCTCTACAGGTATGCAAAATTCCAGTATGAATGTGGTAATTACTCAGGAGCTGCAGAATACCTCTACTTCTTTAGGGTTCTGGTAAGTTTTGGGTGTTTGTTGGTTTTGGGGGTTTGTTTTGTGGTTTGTTTGGGTTTTTTTCAATGAAGTACTTAGGTCAGGAAGTTGTCTGTAGTAATTCTTAAAATATAATAACTCTTGAGCTTTTATGAGACAATTACTGTGCACCGAAGTAAAGTTGAAAATGATTGTTAATAATCATCACTGGCTACTGTCTTAGCAGTCTGTTATGTCATGCTGAATTCAGAACTGTCCTTCAAATTTGTAGGTCTTGTGGTAACATTTATTTGCAGAATACGTCTCCTTTCCTCACTGTAATGTATCCTGGAAAAATATTTAAAAAAAACCCAAACAACAGAACACAACCAACAAAATGAATACTTGCTTTTGTGCACAGATATTGTCAACAGTAGTGAAAAGCTTGCAGGTGGATTTAACGGAGAACTGCCAGCTTTTTATCTGAACTCTCATCTGTTGTCTTCTGAATTTTGTGATGGATTTAAGAGTATAAGTCATCTACTTAGGAAATGTAAAGAACTTAAATGAGAATTGTGGAACCAGATCCATCATCTCTGAAGTAACTCTTTTCATGTTGTTGTAATTCATATCATTTGTTAATGGTGGGAGTGAATTTTGAGAATGAAGATTTAGTGTCTTGTAAGAACCTCAACACAGTAAATTTATTGTTGGTGGTCAGTGAATGTGCCACTTTACTAACAAATGGAAATTTAAGGTAACTGCTTGAAAATCCAGATACTGTAGCTAGAACAGCTGCAGTATCTGAAGGCAGTTATTGTGAATAGCTAACTGTAATTGGATGTTTTGGGACCAGCACAGTGCATGTGAGCCTCCTCAACTGAAAGTATCTGCTAAATCGGCACCTTGGTTGCCTGGAAGATGACGACTTCTAAACTGTGTATCTCTCACAGATACGTGGAGTAATTGCTGAAAACATGTTGTGTTTCATATGTTGAGGTTTGTTTCTTGCTGTCTGATTTCTATTCCTGACTAAAAAAAATCCCAAACTTTCTGAAGTACTGCTAGAGTAAATAACAATAATCCCTGTAATTGGCTATAATTAAAGAGGCAAAATTGGGAAATACATATTTCATCAGACTAGGGTTTAAAGTAGGAATGATCTGAATTTTTAGTCTAAATGTTGATGATAAAGCTGAGTTCTTCTGTATAACTTTCAGTGTTATAGGTCCATTCCACGTACTGAGCAGAGAAATAAGTTACATAGGTTTGTGAGCAGCTGTGCTCACATTCTGGGCTTAGCATTATGTTGTTATATGTCAAATAACTAATTTCAAACCGTTAAATACTGGTTTTGTGCTGGTAATAGCTTGGTATAAGACTTTTGTTACTAATTCTAGTGGGAGAAGGTTTGTTTAAAGTTCTGTGTGATGAAATACAACCTATGAAAGAACTATTGTAACTGATCTGAGAACAGAATTTGACACTGTGAATGACCTAATGTAATTCATTCCTACATAAAACTAACATAGCTTGACTTTAGGACTACCCTTCCAGGAAATAGATTCACTGCTGCAAAGTTGCAGTTTTACTGGATGTTTCTGTAAGAAGTGTGCTTTGGCACAGCATTAGCAGAACGAACTTTGAGTGCTAGCTTTTTTTTAAGCTGGTTACCTACTGTTATGAGTTCTTTAGGAACCTGCTTTGTAATAACCTTGTTGTAGTAGTTTATAAGCATTTTTATATAGTGTAAAAAAAGAAAAATGGGACCAGGGTGTCATCTGGTCCTTAGCCATGCTGCTTTGTTTTTTAACTTATGCAGAAGCAGCATGGAGCTTTGTCTTTGACAGTATTTTCTAGTTTCTGCTTCAGAAACCTTGCTGCTGTTTTTTCTTCTCTACCTAAATTGCTTTTTAAAAAAAAAGTACTTAGAAAGATAGGACCATGCAAATTTTATATCTTTTAAATTAAAAATACTACCAGAAAATATTTTTCTTACTTTTTAAAATAAATAATAATTAAAAAAATACTAAGAGTATGACTTTGCTGTTGTTGAAAATAGGTTCCAGCAACAGACAGAAATGCTTTGAGTTCTCTGTGGGGAAAACTGGCATCTGAAATTCTGATGCAGAATTGGGATGCAGCCATGGAAGATCTCACAAGACTGAAGGAAACAATAGATAATAATGTAAGTAAAATGTTGGTCATGTTAGTAAGGTGAGAGGTTAGAGGTGTTAGTATTCAAGTTTTATTATCAATCAATTGCAGTCTTGTTTGGAGTAGTATACCATCTTTTTACTAGATACTTTCTTAATTATAGTGGGAGAATCGAAGGGTGCATGTGAAGAAGTAGTGAAGCTTAGTTTTTCAGATTACTTGCTACCCTCTTATCACATTTGGAAATGTAGTTGAGAACTTTCAAGGTATTTCCAATAAACAAAAAAACCAAACTAGTCTCAAGGATGAGTTTGAGGGCAAAGTATTGTTGTGTGAAATTGTTTTCTGCTTAAATTTCAGACCGTTTCACTACTCACTTTCTGTAAAGAATAAAATGTATGTAACTGAACTATACTCTTCTCACATGAAAACAACAGAAAATGCAAGGCAGCTTGGTCTTGGAAATAGTTTTCAGCTGATTCAGCTTCCTTACCAGTTTCCCAGTTCAGATGAGCACCAAGAACATGAAAAGAGAGAGTGGGGCTGCAGTACTGTTTCAGAGCAATTGAAGTGATTAAGGGCCTGTCCGTCGTCGTCTCTGCTCATGGGGCTTCGGTGGCCATGTCTGAAATGGGAGAGTTTTACTCTCCTGAACTAGAATCTTGAAAGAGTGTTTGGTGTTTTGGTACCGCCCCCTCCCCCCCCATTGTTCTTTTTCTATGTGGCAGATAACTGAAGGTAAATTTTAATCTCTAATTTTCTTATATTTATAAACCTCTATGGTTATAGTAGACTATTAAATTTGACTTATACACTGGACTCCAAGATTTTTTTTAAGAACGGAATCATGGTAATTAGTTGTCATGCTCTTTGGAGTGACTTTACTTCCTATATCAGTTCATTCTCAATGTGTTGCTTTGCAGTCTTTTTGAAGTGCTGCTGAAATTTGGAGCCAACACAGATACTTAGAGCTGAATCCTTTGTGCATTATTGGCTGGTTTGAATGAAGATAGTTATGTTCTGATTTCTTGGCTGAAAGTCATTGTGGTGTTTCATCATTATCTGAGAGTGTACAGCAAAAGACCTCTTGTGAGGCTTGAGACGAAGAAAAACTGAAAAGCTAGACAAGGCAGGTAGTTCCTCAGATCACATTTGAAGAGGGAATACAAGAAACAAAATTCAGGATTAAAATGGAAAGGAATAACTTCTGTTAGTATAGTGGTCTTTGGAGAACTAAAATCTATGCTTTTGTCATAACAGAATACAAATTTTGTCAGATAATTTTGAATATAATACCGGAAAAATAATTTTGGTTATAACTTTCAGCAGATTGACAAGCTGAAAAGCTGGTGGTCACACTCAGCTTGAGAGTGATAACAGCTAAAAGGACCTAGTGAAAAATCACAAATTTTTGGACAATTACAGTTTTCCATGTATTAGTATTCAGGCAAAATTTCTGTGTTTCATTTGACTTAAACCAATGTTATGTTTTCTTCTAGTCTGTCAGCTCCCCACTGCAGTCTCTTCAGCAAAGAACATGGCTCATCCACTGGTCTTTGTTCGTGTTTTTTAATCATCCTAAGGGGAGAGACAATATTATTGACCTCTTTCTTTATCAACCACAGTAAGTTGTGTTATGTTGGGGTCCTTAAATCAAAATGAAGGCAGGTGATGAATAGACAAGCTTGTGGAACATTTTTCAACCCAGAACCTGAGGCTCTTTCAGAAGTTCTAATAATGTTAACACTTTGAATATTTTTTTTTTTCCCAAGCCTTCTTTGAATTTTTGTGTATAATCTGGTTTTCATCATAGTTATACTTTCCCTTCAAGAAGAAGGGGTGGTGGAGTAGGAAGAACTGGCTCTTTTTTCTGGTGCTTGGGAGGGACAGAATAACTGGTTTTCCTAGATTATCAACTCCTATCGCATCTTTTAGGGCTGGAGGGTATTGTTATTGTTCTATTTTGATTTTACAAAACTGGTTTAAGGAGGGTTCTTGAGGCAAATCTGAGAACAAAAATGAAAATCGAGACACTGTAGCCGTTTGAGAGGACTACCTATATGTAGATCTAGGACTCTAGAACAGCTTGACACTGAGATATTAGTTGTAAGTTTTGCTCTCCTTCTAGTACCTGGTTGGAGGTAATGTGTTAGAATAGGACAATAGTACTAAAGAAAACCAGTTGAATTTTTTGCATGATGATCCCAGTAGAATTGTAATATGTAGTGGGCTTTTCTTTCATCCTTTTTCTTTCATGGTGTATGTGTTGGTTTGTTTTTCAGTTTTAATTTGTACTTCTCACTTGTAAATATGGACTAACTTATTGGAGAGTTGAACAGGAAAGTTGCAGGCTTGGATTAAATAATGAAAGAGGACTTCTCATGGTTCTGTGTGCTCGTGCAAATGCCTCTTGTGAAATCAGCATAGCAAGCAGGCCAGTGTTGACCTCAACTTAGCATATGGACTGTTCTTTTGCAGTCCTAGCACCTTTTCTTCTCTCCCTAGAGCACTGCTGCCTTCTCTTCCCCTTATTTCCCTTCCTCCTCGTCCTGTCCAGAAAAACATGATCACAAAGTTAACAAAAATAAGTAATCCTCCTACATTTGAGTAAATAGTCAGTTGTAAGCCCTGGTATTGTATTGCATAAAAGGTGCATAAGCTGTTTATCATGAATACTGTTCTGATGCAAAATTGCATTATCTGAGCTTCAGCTGTATTCTTTCTTTCTAGGTATCTCAATGCAATTCAGACAATGTGCCCGCATATCCTCAGATACCTGACTACTGCAGTCATAACAAATAAGGATGTTCGAAAACGTAGACAAGTGCTAAAAGATTTAGTCAAGGTTATTCAGCAGGTAAGGACTGAAATATCTGATATTTTCTGTCCTTTTTTACTGACGCTTCGTAAGAACTTTCTTGTAATTATGTGCGTGGTTTAGGACTTCTACTTACGTATTTTGGTGCTCACTTTCTCTTGTTGAACTAATTTTTCACCGTACGGTAAAATGCATGTCAGTCAGTGGGAGGACAGAATAAATCTTTTCCTCCTTTCACATCAACAAGCAATGAGTAAAATGGAATATGCACTCAATTTTGCTTTTCTTTCTGTGTGATCAGATGCAGCAAATTCAACGAGATACGAGAGATGGCTTTGGATCCGATTCTTGTTTTTTCAGCCATCCCTACAAGAAATTGTTGTATGAATAAGGAGTCTTGTGGGCATATCAAAACCACTGCAGTGTGCATTGGTTTGTGTTCAAGTGCATTTTCAAGAAAATGCACGGGTTGTCACAGTTAGATGAGGATGTAGACCTGTGCAAGAGCAATAAAAGAATTGTGCTTGATAGTAATCACAGGGGTTATGGCAAAGATTTTTGTCTGAAATCAGCATGCAACTTGTATACAAGCCATCATGCTTCAAACACTTTTAATAATAATAACATCTTGTGAATAATGAACTATGATATATATGTGACAGTGCAGTTATTACAGGCTAGCAATCAATTGTATCCTTTTCAAGCAGTGATGTAACTACCTATGCAAAGCACAGTCAATGCAAAGATAAAATTTTAAGCATGTCTTAATGTTTTTTTAAGCATTACTGTTCACAAAAGTAGCAGCATAGGAAGCTATCAACTAGTTGAAGTGTTAAGACTTGTCTTTTAAGTTAAAATCAGATTTTAGCGTTGGACTTCTAATGTAATGTGATCTTAGTATTAAAGTAACACTTTATGACTTTTTGCCTTCACTTTATCTTGTACAATTGGTATGAATAAAACCAGGATCACTAGGGTACTCCTTTTGAAAATAGCAACTCTGGCTTTGAGTTTGATATATCTGGCCAGAGCTTTATTTCTAAGTACTCTTCTGCTCTGTGTGGTTCATTATATTGAATCAAGAAGAGGTAGAAGTTTTATAGTTTTGAAAGTGGTTCAGGCAGGATAACTCATGACTTTTCTGCATGGGAAAAACAAAGCCCTTAAGGAAGTGATTTGTCAAATGGTATGTGATAGGC
>Ga0181612_125159_pt1 | contig 15737 bp, 15 predicted proteins | sample HoacroProtozoa21_FD_119630 | JGI IMG/M metagenome (GOLD analysis project Ga0181612, IMG submission 119630) | Hoatzin crop microbial communities from Cojedes, Venezuel. Combined Assembly of Gp0051906, Gp0051904, Gp0051908
GTCAGGATTAGGATGGCCATGTCCACTATGTGGTGAGCCTTTGCCAAGAAGAGAAGATTAGGAGGATTGGCAGGTGCCACTGTAATGACTAAGGTTTGGAGGTGATGCCAGGCCATGGACAAGTCAGAGGTGGAATGCAGTGTGGTAATAGTTGCATACAAGTTGTGTAGGAGGTCTTATGTTGTCAGGGAAAGTTGGGACTTTGGACCAAAAATGTGTGACTTTCTGTTAGTCTTGGCTAGTAGTATTGGACCTAATGCCTAATTTTTAATAGCATTTCATAATAAAATTACTTACTAATGTCTAGTATCACTGTAATTAGCGTTTTGCACTGCTGTAATGCTTTTTTCCTAGGTATCTCAAAGCAAGTTACAAATATTATTTAAACAAATGGAACAGTGTTTTGAAGAAGCAGGTAGAGATCACTTTTCACATACCCAAAATGCAACTGCCTCTGATGTAGAACACTGGATCTGATTAATAGCAACGCAACACAAGTGAAGAGTACCATGTCTAACTAAAACTGTAAGAGCTATATTGTACATAAAAGTTTAAATAACACTGCCTAGCAGTGTGATTCTTCTCTTCCCATCCCTGTCCTCCCTGCCCTCAAAGGATCCCAAACCAAAACAGCTGTCATTCATTAGATTTTTAAGAACTGTATGTAAGGTGAAGATTTTATGGCTTACTCAGAAAATGGATGTAAGTTGTGAAGAGCTGACTGATTGGCTACTTCAGCAAACCTGAATGAAAGAGACTAAAGCTTCGCAAATACTGGAAACTATTTTTAATTTTGATGCAAGACTAAAATCCAAAAGTCTATACAAAATAATTTTGTTTGCAAATAAAAATTAGAGGTCCTTAATTCGTAAAAATCCCACGCTGTTCATGAGGTCTGAATATTCTTATGGCAAAATAAGAACAGATCACTGTGCTAGCCAGTTTGGGTTGATGACATGGCTTTTGTGATTCCAGCTCAGAAGTCCAGGCAGCACAGATACACTTTGCTGGATTTGTAACACAGATATTTCTCTGTTTTGTAACAAAGGTACAAACTGTGAAGCTGAAATAGATGAATGTCATTCAGACCCTTGCCAGAATGGGGCCTCGTGCAATGATCATGTTGGGTTCTACACCTGCACCTGTGCACCAGGTTACCAGGGAATCCAGTGTGAGGTGGACATCAATGAATGTGTGAGCCAGCCATGCCAGCACGATGGGACATGTCACGACCTCATTAACAGGTGAGAAATCACTGGTGTTTGGGCAGTTAGAGACCAGGGTTGATCTAAGGGTCTACTTAGTGTAACCTGTCAACATTGGAGTCGAAATCTGTCGGGGGAATTGGATTTAGTGTTTTGTACATCCCAGTGGTCCCTGTGGCCGTAACTCGGAGTGATTTATTGCAATAAGCGAAAAGGCCCGTCCCAACAGCAGAACTCCTAGGATGCTTAAAGGAAGGTAGGAAAAGATTCCTGCTATTGCTTCCAGCTGACATGTCAGATACAAAGGAGAGTGGCTTGCAGAGCATGAACAGCAAAGGCAAGTGCTGAGAATGTATCCGTGTGTCTGAATTTACCTTTTCACAGGTAAGGTGTGAACTCAGAGGCTGCTGAGGGTTGTCTGCTCTGTCATTAGTGTGGCCTGTTTGCGCAGAGGAACTGTCTTTTTCCTCTGCCCCACAAGCGGGTATGAGGACTGACACCTTAGCTCCATTTGCTCTTTCCTCATGCTGGATTTTGCAGTCAAATTAAGAGCTTATGCATTCCTTTGTTTTGCTGCCCCACAGCTACCGTTGTGACTGCAGTGACACAGGCTTCGAGGGGGACCACTGCGAGTTGGATATCCTGGAGTGTGCCTCTGAACCCTGTCTGAACAGTGCCACGTGCGTGGAGGGAATCAAAAACTACAGCTGTGCCTGCTGGCCAGGTAGGTTAGAAATCTATTTTGCTATGCTGGCATGCAGGCACACTGCAATGGAGAGCAAATGCTAAACTGCCATGTTGAAGAAGTAAAGAACTAATGATCATACTGCATGGTCCAGTGTGATTTTTTTCATTGTCTGAAACAGTGAGGCTACCGCCGCTGCCCTTTACTGGCCATCCCAAAATCCAATTGACCTCATTGCTAGTAAATGCACCTTGATTCTCAACCATAAAATTTTCTTTCTTTTTTCCTGCCTCATTCCATCATGTGTTTTTCTAGTATGAGCTAGTGCTTTTCTGCAAATTGATTTTTTGGCTCCTGCATTTGACATAGTGGAGAAAGTGGAGGGCCCTGGGACTCCCTGCAAGGCGAGCTGCAGTGTCTTCTGGGTCTTATTCTCACCTTCAAGGTAGCCACAATATTTGGGAGACTAGTTCCAGTGAAGTTGTGCGTGCTGTTGACACTGATGTTTGCTGGCAGGTTACACAGGGCAGCACTGTGAAGAGGATGTGGATGAGTGTGCGACAGATCCCTTTCACAACGGAGGTCTGTGCTTTGAGCGATCCAACCGAGCCTATTATGGAACACGACCTGACTTCCCCAGTAATTTCAGCTATAGCCAAGCAGCTGGTTTCCTCTGTTGGTGCCAGCCAGGCTTTACAGGTGAGCTGTGCAGTAAATGTCCATCCTGTCTGCACCTGACAGATACCGTATGGTTTGAGTAGATAGGAATGGAGCAATGTTATCTGTGCAGCAAAAATCACTTAACGACTGATGCTTCAGAGGGGGGCAGCAGCCTGATGCATCAGGAACGTGCTTTGGTTCGCATACCGTATGAATATGCTGCAGACAGCTGTCTGAATGTCATCCTCTGTCCAGCAAGCCTGTCTGAAGGCTGAGGCAACAGCCGATGCACTTTCCAAGTGCTTTGATGAATGCCCTCTGGCTATGCAGCTGCCAAGGTGGCTTCTCTTTGTCAGTCTCATGCACATGGCAGAATTCATCCCTACAGGATATCTGTGAAACTCCTCATCAGAGGAAACTAATTCCCTGCAGTCCTAGCTAACTATTCTAGGTGTTTCCTTGATGAGATGACTCTCATGACAGCAACTGTATAATCAGACTGGGTAGCAGAAGAGGGGGTTCATGATATCTTACTTTTGGAGCTAGAAGCTCTGTGGATGTTCAACTGAAATACCACATTTTCCCTGGTTTATGAATATGTATAGAATGCTGGATTTAGCAGCTGGGGAAATTCCCTGTTAGGAGGGACTAAACAATATTACTTTATTCTTTTTTGAGAGAAAAATGAGAGTTTGGTCCACTATTGCATAGATGGGAATGGTTCAGAAGTTCTGATCCTGTTACTGGTCCCTTTGAAGACACTGGAAAGTCATTTGCCCTTTCAATACTTCATTTTCACAAATTGTTTTGGTGATAGTATTTACTTGCCAGAGTGTCTGCAGAGACATGCTATAGTTCAAGAAATTCTTTTGTGTTTTTAGATGACAGAAAAGAAGCGCAAAAAATTATGAATGCGGGTGTCATTCAGATTCTTTCCTTCACTGATGCATGTGTGTACTGAAGATGCCTATTTGTGTTTTCACTTTAAAGGGGAGACCTGCTTTACTAACATTGATGAGTGCGAGTCCAGGCCGTGTCAGAATGGAGGGCTCTGTGTGGACCTTGTTAATGGCTTCCTTTGTCATTGCCTCCCAGGTTATTCAGGTAATGTTGGTGAAGGGGGGTGGCTGGAATCAAGTCCTTCTAGTTAACTAGTGCTGAGCTGCTGCGTTGCTGCAGGACTGGATTCCAGCGCTGGGTAGCCCAGGCTGCTGAGCAGGACTGAGATGAACTGCAGGGAGTGCGGTAGTGGTGCAGCAGGATGCCTGCAGTTCAGGGCTCAAATGCCATCAGAAAGCTATGTGATTTTGGTCAAGTCAGTTGATAAGCTATGAACTAGATTTTATCTAGGGGATCTGTATCCTGGAGTGAAAGTTCACTGGGAGAAGTGTGGTTTTTTGTATATATATTATGAAGGTGAGCAAAACCAGCCTTCAAACAAAAAAGGGGTGCTTAACATTCTAGTTGTCACAAGCTACTGACTGTAGCAGATTGGATCACCAGCACATAAACCATCTGTGAAACATCTCCATTCCCTAACACCCCTGCATGATAAGAGACAGCGATTTTTGACTGAAGGCAGTAATCTGCTGTGTTAGGAGGTCAAAAGGTCTTTGTGATGTGAGCAAATCAAGCCTTCTCTGTTTACAAGGGACTGGGGAGTCTGGATTCTTACACAAATGCCCTGCCTGACCCTAACAGGTCTTGGTTTTCTAGCTGAAAAGCTTGGGGATTGTGAATATTGCACATCAGCTCTGTAGGGAAGATACACTGCTAACTGATACTACGCCTCATTTTCGTTTAAAATATTCATTCTCAGTCTTCTGCATCTTTAAGTTCTATGTGTACTCTCTGTTTTGAGCAATTTAACACCAGAAAGTACTTTATGAGAAAGGTGGTCCCCAGCGCAATCTTGTATTTATGTATTGTTGAGGTGGATGTAACCTTTCCGCAGTGTTCCTCGGCTGCCATCTCGTGGGAAAAAGAAAAACTTGAAGCCAGAAGAAAACCTTGTCTTTTAACTTCTTGGAAAAGTAGAAGGTAGCAGCACTGCAGACTGTCTTAGGCCTGTACTGGATGGAAAAGTTTTCTGTTTTCCTACTGTGGTCATAGTGCTTGCGCTATGTTGGTGTAACTCTGTCTGGCTCTTTCCTGGGAAGACCGGTTACACTGGCACTTTTACTCCCAGAATCTCAAATCAACTCCTAGTTGACACCTTCTGTAACTAGGCTGAATTCTTTGTGGGGTTTTCTGGCCTATCTTGTTTGCTTTGGATTCCTAGTTTAGGCTAGGCCAAGAAAAATTTGCTTTTATAGGTGTGGTCTTTGAAAATAAGCTTTTGTCTAAGCTCTTTATTGCTACTTTCTTGGGTAGTTAACAATGCTGTACCCATGAACTGAGATCTTGTCCAAAGAGATGGTTTAAAGTTTATCCTACTTGTCAGAATTCCCACTCACATAGGTGTCCTGTTCCATTTTCCTCCTTCAGTGCCCCAGCACCCTCACAGAGTTCAGAATTTCATTGTGCTTTGCCAAACCGCAGATCTGTTTAATCCTTTCCATTTCTTAGCATGCTCATGGGCAGAAAAGCTGACAGAAACACAGGGTGATGGGCAAAGGAGTGCTAGAGTTCATTCTGTTGCATCAAATTTGCGTTCATTAGTACTTGAAAGGGATTAGAAGCAGGTTGCTCTTCTGAATATTGCTTTTGGTAAAGGACTTTGTCTCAGCTGAGGTAGTTCTGACACAACACAGCGAAAGGCTGGGAGCAGTCTGTAAGATCAGTGAGTGTGTGTGGAGGAGTGAAGCTGACAGGGAAATAATAGCAATTAATCTCCCCTCCTTTGTCAATTAATCCCAGTACAGTCATGCTGGGTAAACAGCTTATTACTTCATATTAGGATCACAGAACAACTTTGTGAAGCTTCCCATAATGTTTCTGTTCAAAACACATTTCTGTGGCAGCTTAGATCTGCCATGAACTTGGATTTAAGCTGCCTCCACTGATTAAAGTGAACTTGCTACTCTGATGAAGAATGCTTTCTTGGGGCGGCAGGGGGTTCTTTCTGTGTTTTTTTTTCTTCAGTCTGAGGAATTTGGGGAGTGTTGGGATAACAATGTGAGTCAGGATAAATTCTTTCTTTGCAAATTAACTGCCTCAGTGCTGTCTCGGGCTACAGTACAGCAGGGAGATGAACCCGCTCTCTGTGAAATGTAGTTGTTGTGAAAGGGATGCCTCATTCCTGACAGAACTATATAACAGATCCTGAAGAGTCCGTTCAGTGTGTGCTTTAGTAGAGGGTGTACCCTGAGAAGGATGCAAGAAGTATGAATCAAAAGATTGCATGGGTACTAAATGAAGTGAGAAGGAGAATGAATTCTGCATGGTCTTGGAAATGATGTCAACTGTGGTCAAGAGAAAAAGCATATTAGGAAAAGTCTGTCTTTCAGGAAAAAAACCCAAAATGTATTCTTTATTCATAGGAAAGATTTCAGTCCATCATGTATGTACTAGGCAATAATTTAGGCCAGGACATGGATAAGACAGGTGCCTCTATTTGGAATGGGAACGGATTTTCAGCCTGCAAGAATTTAACCACTTAAGTGGGATTTGGCTCATTCATTCTTTAAAAACTTTTAAACAGCTGGAGCATTCCCACTCATATTTCCACTCCTGCTAAAGATGTCTTTAGAAAGGCAGTGTCCTAAAACACAGTGGTGTGGCATTGGTCAACCTGGAGGAGAAGGGAAGAGCACCGCCATTTCAACAGCAGACATTGCTTGGCAGGGACACCTTGGGATCACGATAAAATCCTGAGCTTTTTTGGCCATGGCTGAGGAATGATTCTAATTGCAGGAGAAAATCAGAAGGTGATGTGATGGCAGATTTGGGAGGGATTGTGATTGTGAATGAGTCTCAATATAATTGGAGTGCTTATTGACCATTTTCCATTTTTCAGCCATAGTGTTACAACGTCATTTGTCCTTAAAGTAGTAGGCTGCCTTCTGTGTAGCTAGCTGTAAATGGTTACTCTGTAAGAGTGCTAGCCCAGTTCAAGTAGGCTTGAATTCCTGGGTCGTGGGCCATGAAATAAATGGGAGATGCTTCTTCCTTCTAACCACCTTTTGGACAGCTGTAATTTTTTTTTGTCCAGGTATTTCCTGATGTTTTAGAGATGTAGCCTCCACAGAAAGGGCAGCTTAAAGGTTAAGATAGTAAAGAGATTAGAGGACAGTTACCCCTTCAACAGAATCCATTTTGGTAAATATAGCTGAAGGGAGCTAGGGAACGTTTTGTGAGACCTCCGTGCTTCCCTTCCGTTCCACATTGCATCTCCCTTCTGGATCACAGCTCCGTGGCTAATCAGACTGTTTGACTTTCCTGTCATCTGATTGGAATGCTGCAGGAGTGTACACTTCAGTCGAGATCCTGCTTGTGTCTAGGCGTCAGGTGAGTTTTGATCGAGCGTGCTCTGAGATTCTGATGCTTGTGACTGCGCAGTCTGTTTTGAACTAGCCCTTTGATAGATTTTCTAACTATGGACTGCCTGAGATATGCCAGCTCACTGTGGTTAAAGACTTTTGAGAGGATTATTAGTGATGGAGCAACTCTGATCAATTAAGTTAGACTTCCTTACTAATGAAAATGGGTGAAGCCCAGCTTAATGTCATCCTTAGAATGAGGTCAGGCAAGTACTTGGACAGAGCAGTGTCCCAGCGAGACAGAAGAATTCTCCTGTGTGTAGGTATGGCAAGATGGCTATCTTCTAATGGTGTCTGCCAGGAGAGATGGCTTCAAGACGTCAGATGTTAGACTAGATTCAGTGCGTTGATTTTCACATAAAATGCTTATCAGCAATGTTTATTATTTTCAGTGGTAATGGATTTGCTTGCCAGGAGGCCACTGCCTGCAGTATGTGAACTGCCACGTGGACTTCAGGGAGACCAAAGTTTCCTTTCCTTTCCTTAAGGGAAGGCTAGCTCTTGAGACTACGATGGGTGTCTCTGAAGCCTGGAAAGAAATTCTGAAATTTCTGCGACTCATTTACCAACACAGTGCGGAAGTTGCTAATCTCTATCGAAAGAACGTGTGTGAAATTTGGAAATTTCTATGCAAAGTTCACTCTCCATTTTGTGATGTTTTTCTGATAAGAACCCTCTGACATATTTAGTGTTCTTATCTTGACCTCCTCCAACAAGTTTTACAAGTGATTAAGAACAAAATAATTCTCTGAATTTAAACCCCATGACTGAATCTTGTACCTTGCATGATTGCCAGTGTGTGAGAATGGGGAATTAAAACCTCTAGAAAATGAATCATCTGATCCTTTTAACTTCTTTAGAATCCTCCAGTTTCAAAGAACCTAAGCAGTTTCTCCTCAGCTGTGTGTAGTTTGAAACAGTTGTTCAGTGATACACTGTTTTGGCTTACAAGAGGTCTTATTTAAATATTTTATTGCATATATATGTATTATTTGGAATTGTTATGACTGTATTTCTTCATCCCCATTCTGACTCCCTGAGAACCCTAGTCTATATGTATCGTTAAACTGATCCTGGGAAAAGAAGCAATCCCAGTTTCTAATTAGCAATATTTCATGTAGTGAATTTAAAAAGATGTAGTGACTAGTAGGGGATCAGAATCTGTGCTGACTTACGCTACATGGATTTGGGTTCAATATATTTCCAGTCAGCAGCACACAGATAGACTCTGTATGTGTGTGTATAATTATATACGTGCTTGTGTATAAATCAAAGTATGGATCTCTTTAAAGAGCTTTAATGTTCTTCAGCCTTCACAGTTGTTATACTTTATTGTGGCAGTGGGTGGTTGAATGGGCACAAACTACTCGTGTGTTTTCTCTCAAACAATAACAGAAGGGTCATACTAGCCAGTATAGATCGTGTCTAAAATCTGTGCTAGGCTAGGCTGGTGTGTGCATAGGGCCCAGATGGAACTCTCTGAGAAGTTTTGACTCCAAACAAACACTCACCATATCCCTCCCACGTAAAATATCTGTAAAATTGACTGGCACGTTTGGATGGAGAGAAGTGAAGAAAGTAAAATAGCTACAAGAGTTGTTGGAATGCTTTCTTTTAATGTCCTAAAGTGATACTGCTAATGCAGATTCCAGACTGTGACATGTGGGAGTTTTTGTTTGCTTGGATTTGGCATTGATAGCGCCAGAGACTCCCAGGTTTGGGGAAAAGCTCCCAGATAACATTTCTTCACAGAAATAAGAACCTGCTCTGGGTTCCTTACAACATGAAAGTACAATTCTGTCTCTAGAAACTTTACAATATGAAAGTAACCACATTTTTTTAAAAAAAACCAGAACAGAACCACCGACAAAAAAAAAAAAGAGATTGCGACAGCTAATTTTATAAGGTTGCTAATGAGCAGAGAGAGAGAGTTTTGATTCTGCGGTCCAATGTTTGAACCAGTGCAGTCAGCATAATGCAGGGCGTTTCCCTCCATTCAGTTTGACTTCAGAGAAGCAGATCATGGTAGTTAAAACTTGAGCATTTTCTTCGTGAATACTGCAGAGTGGAAATGCTTGTGCTCGCAACTGCACAGAACAGGGCACACGGAGGAAGGAACCTCCCTGACGTGCTGGTCCCTGGCTAGGTCAGTACTGAAGGTACGGCAGGGCCCGGGCTGCACTCTGCATTTGGAACTCTCCTTATGCGTGTGGTTTGGATATTACACAGTGGTGGAAATGCAGCTTTTTGGCTTAGCCTATAAAAAGAAAAATCCATATTTTGGCCTTATTCATGGACTTTGGCAGATGCACCCGGGAGGCGGCAGGGGCAAGAGATTGTCTCTTGACTTTTCGCTGTTGGAGCTAATGCTGTGGATACTGCAGGGTATTACTGTAATGCACTGAGTGAGAATACGCTGTGAGGACACATTCTTCATGTCAGCACTGACAGAGGCCAGCTGGGGAGGTTTAGAGCAGGGCTGGATTAGATCTCACTACAGCGCAGGTCCCTTCTATATTGGCTAGTTTCATCTCCAATCCCTTTTTGTCTGACTGGCATCGGGGAGCTCTTACACACATTCTGCCGTTTCAGTCCAGCTTTTTTTGTCATTCCTCCCCCCCCATTCACCCCTTTTTTTTCCCTTTACTGTCACAAATGTCCACAAGGAGTCGGCCATGAAATCTGTGCTGATTGGCGTGATCCTGAAGGGAATTTTTCTGCTAGCAGGTAATGAGATCTATACAGTAATTGTCCTGAATGTTTGCGTGCCTGCCCAGGGCAGGGAGCTGGTTGTGCGATTAGTGGGAGCTGGAGGCATGAGAAGGAACAAGAATTGACTAGAAAGGAAGAATGTTTTGATTTTGAAGACTTAAAGTTTTGTTTTGGAAACTTTAGGGCAAGGAATTTCCTTGTTGCCGCAAGATAAATGCGGGGCTGCCGGCATTCTCCGCCTGCATCTTTGCTACAGTTCTGCCTTGCTCTGTGCAGTGATCAAGCCCGGGGTGTTCCAAGGCAAGCGTCCTTGTTTTGTAGTCAGGTGGACTGTGCGAACACACAGCTGTCCGCTCCTGTGAAACGTTAGCTTTGCTTTTTACCCATGTTTTCACAATTTTCCTTCTTCCTCTAATTATTTAAAACTCCTTTATTGAGCAGCAGTTTTTTGTATAACTCGGAGGACAAACCCTTTGCTGGCCTATGCACTTCTCCATCCCCTCCCCCACCGTCTCCTCGAGTAGTAGTGCACGGTGGGAGAGAGGTCAAAGCAGTGTGTTGCCATGGAAATGGCAGTAATTGTGCAAATATAATTGTGTCAGGGTCCGTTTGTTGCAGCTAATTCTCTCCCACCCCCCTCTCTCCCTCCCCTCCTTTTTTCTTTTGATAATACTAATACAAACCCTAATTAGGATGCACCAGGAAAGGGTTGCTAGGAATTCAGCCGTCTTATGGGGGAGGGCAAGCCGGTGCTGGCCGGGAAGCCCCACTGAACTCGCATGTTTCAAGACTGGGCCCATGAACAGTCCTCGTCCTTCAAGTTATTTTGGTATATGACGGCTAAATTAAAATATCTCTCTTTACGTGAGCTTATTCTTTTAACATGTCATGTATCTGTTGAAGTATATGGTTCTGACACTGCGTACAATGAATCTTTACCGATTTCAGGGAATGGCAAGCTGCATGGATTTTAATAACACTTGCATCTATAAAACAAGACTGTTCGCACCACATCGGTAACACTTTAGGTTTGTGTTTGAAAATACTGCAGGCTGTTAAAGCGCAGCGTCTTCTGAGTGTCTGTGTCTGACCCAGGCCGGGTGGGTTGTTAGCTTGGGACTGTTAGCTCAAACACTACTAAATGAACTGGAATGTTTGAAAATACTTGTCTCTAGATAGCAGCCTTTTAAATAACACTTGTCTGATTTTCAGATAACAAGTTCCACTGATCTGCCTTTGTTAGTCTTTAACTAGATAAGAAACTCATTAAACATTTTAAAATCTCCTAATGATGTAATGAATCAGATTGGCAACATTGCTCTTACTATTGATAGTTCAAATAATAGTGAACATTTGAGCTAGAAAATTTAGAGGGAGCAGAGAAGACTACATAAGAGTAACTTGTTTTTGTCAAATGGAATTGTCACCCCCTTTTATTTCTTTTAAATATACCTGAAAAGGAATGCCTAAGCTTCTCTTAGAGAAACAAATTCATTTTTAACTTCTTCTTAATACCCACTTCGCAGTGAGTTTGCAAAGATGCAACTGTCCAGTCTTGGAGAAGACTGGAGTAATGGATGTACAGGAAATGATCTCTACTTCTGGGTACTGTAATGGCCTACAGCAAAAATCTTATTTTTTCTGAAGCAGGGAAAAGTTCCTTTATTTTTCTGGCATCTCCTTCTTCCTTTACACTCTGTTACCTGCAGCCAAACCCCAAAATTACAGACCCCTCTGCTGCAGTGAAAGTAGCATGTAGGAAGCAACATGCAGCAGAAATCTCCTCCTTCTGCCTTATTTTGGTGCAACTGAAGTATTTGACAAACCAGAGATGTTCAAACACAACTGACAAAAACCACTGGTGATAATGGAGGAGGAGAGGGAGCAAGACAGCCAGCTGGTGAAGGGTACGGTCAATATAAGCCGTATAAGGAGGCAGTGATGTAGCACCGGGTACCTGTTCAGCAAGGGGTGGCATTGGCTTCCAGGAAAAAATCGCTGTTAGCTAATTTCTAGAGCTCTTGCACAGTCTCCTTTGTTATCGGTTTGTTTTAAAAACTGCTCCAAATTCAAATCTGGCGCTGCACTGGCTTCTAGGAGACCAAGAATACACCAGGTGATGTTTTTGAGGCCTTTTCCTTCTGCTGCTTTAGTCCTGTGAAGGCTGGCTGTTTGCTGGCAGAAACAACGACCACAATAAAGTGTAAAAATGCTTCTGGTTTTGGTTCATCTGGGAAGAGCTGCCCTCCTCTTGCTGCTGCTGAACGTTTCCTTTGCCTGTTTGTAAGCTGTGAGGTTAGACAGCAGTGTGTAAAGACCTGAAGTGTCAGCTTATTCTTTTCACCCATTTCAAACAAATAATCTAAGGAATCAAACCAGCTGCATCCCATGGGAAAGCTTGGTGTTTAATTAGCCACCAGCCTGGGGTTGTGCACTCACCGTAGGGACTAATTTGCCACCTGGTGTGGAGCCCTCACCCCAGAGGTGTCTGCTGGGAGGCTGGGAACAGCCTGGGCCAGTGCTCCTGCTGCTGGTCAGCAGGCAGAGCCCGCGGCTGAGGAGACGCGGCCAGGCTGGGCGTGCGATACGGGAAAAGGGGGCTCTCCACGCTGCCGCCCAGCCTTCTCAGCAATGCAAAAATTCACAGCATCTCTCCTTTTGTTATCCAAACCAATCCCATCTTCTCCTCATTGCCCCGGTAAATATCGACAGCTCTGATGTGAAATGAGCAGCATCTCAAGGATTTGGGACTATACCAAACCTATCTTTCTGACGCCATTCAACAGCCTCTCCCCTGAAATCTGACTGCAGACTTACCTCTTACAGTTTTGAGAGCCCTCCAACCCTCTGATAACTTGGGAAACCCCTTCCACATAGTTCTATTGCTCTACTGATTTTTCCTAATTCCCGTTGAATTCTTCCCATCTTCTCCCAGACTTGGATTCTCCAGGCTCAGAGGTGTCCATTGCACTCTATTTATTCCAACACATTTCCTTGAAGTGTGACCATAGCTTTGTGCTGAAATCTTAGTTCTGTCCTTGCTGCTTCCTTTATGGGGAAGATCACACCCCAGGTTCTGTGGGCTGAGCAAGCCCGGCAGTAATAGCTGGAGAAGAATGGCTGTGCTGAGGTGGTATTAGGAACTCTGAATCTGCCCGTCAGCTGAGTTCTTCTTCAAGGCAGACGTTATTGGCCAAATTCAGTGCTTTTCCACAGGCGCTATGCAGAGCAGCTCTTTTTTAGTTTATGTCAGCAGGGAGCTATGTCCTAGAGGAATCCAAGGCAGTGTTGCCTACAGAACAGCTCTAGAATAGCTGGAAAGTGCAGAATTACCAGAGCCTTCCATTTCTCTTTCAGTGCTTCTCAGAGCTCCGTACGTGTTGTGTCCCTACACTGACACAAGCCGACATTTTGGGGCGGGAAGCTGGTGTTGAGCCTTCGCCTGTCTGCAGAGATAGCGCTGGTAACAGCAGCTGAACGCTGCATCTGGAAAGAGTGAAGCAACTTGGTTAGACAGCAGGGTGCTAGACGTTTGTGCAAGACTGCTTGTGAGGCAATGCTGGGGCATGAGGGGGGACAAACCATCCACACATATATTCAAGAAGCCTGTATCTTTGCTAAGATTTTTGTGTTTTTTTTAATCATGCATCAAGTCCAGCTCCAGTGCTCCTAATGCCCCCTCTCCCCTCATCTCTTTCTCTCTGGCAACTCTCTAATCTCTTTGACATGCACATTCTGTCTAGTGGCTTTTCTTTACAAATGTCTTTTGTGTTTTGATTCCCCTCCTTTGTGTGTGAATTCCTTCTTTTTCTTTCTGCTGTCCTCGCTGTGCTTGCTAGCTAGATTCGGCGTGTAATGCTATTAGCTTGGGATAAGCTGTGCTCGGTTTATCTGTGTGACTGTCTCTGAAGATTAGTGAAAACCAGCGTTATGGGTGAGATAAAGTGAACTGGTTCAGAAGGGCTCCTCTGTCAGTCTGGAGATGCTCAGGAGAATGACAGCAGATTTTCATTAACCAGATTTGAGTGTAATGTCTTGTAATTTACTTGAGCCCTGTTGGGACACATGTGCCTCGAGGAGACAGCCGAGCTGCCACGCAGCACTCTGTACCCAGTTCACTTCTGCGACACTGGACAGAACTGAAATCAGCTTAGTGCAAGTATGGAAAAGTGCCTGTGGAGCATGTTTTGTTTGTTTGTTTGGTAATGAATTGAGTTTTGAGAGTGTTTTACAACGGGAGGGTCATCTGGGAATTTGAATTTTCTTAACTGAGGCTTTCTAATAACTTCCCTGGCTAGTGATCCATTTTGATGCTGTCTGCAACAACGGTGCCTGGAACATGCTCCAGTCAGGTCTATAGACTTAATTTGAGTTTCAGCGTACCCAGTCCATGTGTGGACGAAGCGTAAAATCCCTGTCTGTGCTGTTGTGTCTGCTTAATATCCTCTGCTTGCTCTCCTTGTGTGTTGATCACCTGTGGTGTCTGAGATTGTCTGGGGGGGGACAGCAGAGCCTGCTGGGTGGGGTCGGCTGCCTGGCTGAACTTCTGTAAATTGCACCTTCTCTGCAGCATCTGGGAGGACAGCACAGAAGTGTTTTTCTTGCTCTTACGTCAGTGGCAGCCCGCTCTGTAGTGAGCGCGGAGCTTCTTGCTGGCAGCTCTTCGTCTTTTGGTGGTGTCCCGAAGAGAATGGCTCGGAGAGCCGCAGTGCTGGGGAGGGCAGCCTGTGCCCGGCAGGCTTGCTCTGGGGAAGGGAGTCACCATCCCCTGCAGTGAGATCCCATTTCTAAATCTCTTTCGCAGGTGTGGAATGTGCTGTTAACATCAATGAGTGTGAGGAGGGTCCCTGCAAGAATGGAGCTGTCTGTGAGGATGGCATTGCTGACTATACCTGCCACTGTGCCCCTAGCCAGGATGGCATTGTATGGGGAGGGAAGAACTGCTCTGTCAAGCTCACTGGGTGCCAGACGCACGACTGCCAAAATGAGGCCTTGTGCATCCCAACCTACCAAGCTGAGAGCCACGGCCACCTGTGCCAGTGCCAGCCTGGTTTCTATGATGCCACATGCTCAACACCAACAACGTTTTCCTTTGCTTCCAGAGGGTATCTCCTCATTGAGCTGCCCACGAACAATCAGAGCAGGAGGGACGTAGCAGGAGATCAGCTTGCCAGCGTGTCCCTCCGGTTCCGAACCACCTTGCCCAGCGCTATCCTTTTTTACCGAGGCCACGAAGCTGAGTACTTGTTCCTGGAACTCTTTGATGGCATTCTGCATGCAGGACTGAGGAGGGAGGATGTTGAGTACCCACTGCTCCTGGAGGGGCTGAGAGTTGATGATGGCCAGTGGCATAAAGTTGAAGTTGTTCTGCACAGCGCTGTGCAGCTAAAGCTCTGGCATGGCTCTTGTGATGCAGGTGTCTGCCTGCAGAGCTCTCCTGTCCCACATGGCACTGCTGTGACCCCGCGTGCCCTCCTGAACATGTATATTGGAGGTGTGGAGGATCCAATGGCCAACAACACACAGAGCCAGCAAGGCTTTGTCGGCTGCCTGGAAGACTTTCAGGTAGATGCTGAGGCTGTGCTCCCCGTGAATCTGCCCGTGGGCGAGTCCTCCCCGGTGAAGCGGGGCTGTCAGCGGACGGAGTGGTGCCTCTCCCAGCCCTGCTCTCACGGCGGGCTGTGCGTGGACCTTTGGACAACCTTCAGGTGCGACTGCTGGAGGCCTTACGGAGGCCCAGATTGCTCACACGGTAAGTGCCACATGATTTACATCTGCCACTCCTCTGTCAATCAGTGCTTCAAAGATACTAGATAAGCATTGATGCTAGCTCTGGGAGCAGTATATTCTACTGGGCCAGTGAGACAACTAAAGCAAAACCCCCTGTAAATAAAATTCTCATTGATTGCTTTTCTGTCGCTTGCTCCTACAGGAATGGTTGTCAGTTTTGTGGTGCAGATATTATTCCTTGTTGAGCCAGAGGCTCTGACTTCA
>Ga0181612_126574_pt1 | contig 15737 bp, 13 predicted proteins | sample HoacroProtozoa21_FD_119630 | JGI IMG/M metagenome (GOLD analysis project Ga0181612, IMG submission 119630) | Hoatzin crop microbial communities from Cojedes, Venezuel. Combined Assembly of Gp0051906, Gp0051904, Gp0051908
CCTTTCCTTCCCTGTTCAGGAGGTCCTAGGGAACTGACCCAGACTCTCTGTCATTGACCGCTATCTCTGAGGTCAAATTGCAATTGGTATCTGTAAGCTAAGAGCTGCTTGAAGCCTTTGGGATACCTTCAAGGTGGCTTCATTCCAGCCACGTCCACCCACAACTTCTGCAGCTGCCTGTGGGCAAGAGCCTGTTGCGCAGTACTGTGCACTACAGCAGCATGAAGGTCCCTGGAGGCAGGCAGACCGTTTTGCTGGTGACTCTGTTGAAGCCAGTGATGAGCGGTTCGTGTCCATAGGTCTGACGAACAGAGGAAAATCAGCTAGCTCAGAAATCCTGCATGGTGAGGTGGGCTGGCTTTGCTGCCCAAGGTGCACTAAGGCAGTTCTCAATTCCTCACTCCAGCGTTGTTGGCTTCCCCCCCCCTCCCTTCTCCTTTGCTCCTCAGAGCATCCCTGAAGATGGAAGGAACTCGGAGCACTGCAAGATCTATATAGCCACCCAGGGCTGCCTGCAGACAACGGTGAATGACTTCTGGGCCATGGTGTATCAAGAGAACAGCCACGTCATTGTCATGACAACCAAGGAGGTGGAGCGGGGCAGGGTGAGCGCTTGTAGGGTGCTGTCTCCAAGCCTGACCGTTACCTGCTTCTCATGCCAGCCACTTTGGTTGAATACAAGAACTAGTTCCAAAGCCAGGCCTTCGAACCTGAGAGGTTGGTGCAGCAGCTGCTACGTGCACCAAGCTGGGTAGTTATTAGGGGATTGTATTAAAATGTGAAGCAGAATCAGTAATGACTTAATCCTGAGCAGTCAACCTATGTTCTCCTGCCTGGACAATTGCAGGTCCCTGTCCATAATGACAGGGATCCAAGTGACAAACTCTCATTTCAGAATGGACTCTATTGCAAATCTGTGTTGCTTTCCACACAGGAGTGGCTCGGACAGGACTGGGATGCTTGAGAGTTTTTCCATAGATTTAGAGAGCCTGACTTTGCTCTGACCATGACAAAGCATAACCCCTAGGAAGCTGCTTGTCCTAATTGTGTTTAGTTATCTCTGGCCAGCTTTCATTTCATTCCTTCTATCTCCTGTAATGTTGCTTTAGCTCTTCTTCGTGAAAGAAGCATACCACTTTGCTCTGCACAGCCAAGCTCCCCAGCCCCATAAATACTAATTGGGTGTCCCTCGTATGACATGCTTCAAGGCTCTGGGGAATGACAGGTGCCAGAGAGGGAATGCATCGTGCTACAGCCAAGCTGGAAAGCGGAGGGGGGCATTGCAAGCTGGCTGTGTGAGGGACAGAAGTGATTCTACAACCTATCTGTACACCGCCTGGATGCCTTTCACTAAGAGAGGGTTGGTAGAGGCCAAGGAACATGGTGAAATACCACGCAGAGCCGTTTTCCAGCACAGCCTTCCCTGGTAAAGAGAGGAGCGAATTATAATTGGCACTGGCAGTTTTGCTTAGGGATGAGGGGAGGCTGGGCTTGCAGCAGCCTGGTGCAGAGATGAGATAAAGATAGCTCGACTCGCACGCCTGCTTTTGTATTGGCAAAGTCACTACAGCAAAGAGGGGGTGGGCTGGAGAACAGGAGGGGTATGGGCAGGCTACGTGGCCCCTGGGGATGGAGATTTGGCTCAGGAGTTAGCGAATGACCAGACCAAAGGCTCAGGTGCCTTTGGCAAAGCAATGCCTAGCTGAGGCTGGATGTAGCTGAGGAGGATGATTCCCCTGGGGATCATGTCCTTCATGTAGGAACAACCCTTTCCGATGCATCCCCCATTCAAAGGAAATGCTCTGTGCGTATGGCTCTGCTTTAAACCTCTACGCTGGGGCTGCACGCCCTTCGCTGCATCCCTGCGCAAGGCGTTGAGGGCTTCGTCCCCCAGCATCCCTGTCCTGACTAACGAGCCGCTCTCTGATGTTGCTGCAGAACAAGTGCTTCCGTTACTGGCCAGACAAGGGCTGCACCAAGGAATACGGGTGCATCTCTGTGCGTAACGTGAGCGAGCGTGAGGCCCAGGGCTACTACCTTCGGGAGCTGGAGATCTCGCGGACTGACAGGGTGAGTCCTCTGCTGCTGTCTGCCCGCTGTGCTGGGACCGGGCTGGCGCTGGAACCCCCGGGGAAGGAGCTGTGGCTTTTCTGGTTGTTTTTTTTTCTATATAATAATCCCACTGCTTAAGTTGTGGGCCACTTTGCCCCAGCTTTGATAAAAAGAAAGGATGGAGAAGCAGGAGGGGGTTTCTGACCGGGTGGTGGGTCTCTGCTCCCCGCAGGATGAGCGCCCAAGACTGGTGAAGCACTATCAGTATTTTAGCTGGCCAGACCACGGGGTGCCCAATGAACCAGGAGGGGTTCTGAGCTTTCTGGACCAAGTGAATCGGGCACAGCGAAGCATTCCAGACACGGGGCCGATCATAGTGCACTGCAGGTACGAGCCTGTGGGCCATCAGTGGGGCACTGCAGTGGGGATGATGATGATGATGATGATGATGATAAAAATGGGTCTCTTCTTTTTAGTTACACCTGCAGCTGGGTCTTTACATGAGCTGGTGGTGGGCAATTGGGATAGAAGTACACACATGGGAAAAGACAGCCCTCCTCCAGAGCCTCACTGGTGATAGTGCAGGGAAGAGCAGGCCTGGTCTGGAGCTGGTAGCTCTGGTGCAGCCTGCTGGGCTCTGACCTCCCAAGGGTCAGCATTTGGCCAGGGTTGTCTCATAGCAGCCGTGCCACATCTGACCAGGATGGACCAGGCAGCGGATGAGTGTGGGAGCTGAGCTGACTGACTCTGCGGAATGGTTCCTCCTGCAATGATTTTTTTTTTTTTTTTTCCCTTTTCTCTTTCCAGTGCTGGAATAGGACGCACAGGCACCATCATAGTGATAGATATTCTGGTGGATATTATTCACAGGCAAGGTATGTCTCCCTGTCTGTCTCATGGCTTTCACCGTTTGCCCTGCGCTGGCCAGTTATGGGATAACCTTGCTCTTGTGCAAGCACTGGGTACTTGATCTCCAAGCAGTGGGTTTGACTGGTCTGGGAACAGTGGGCATAGGCTTAGCCTGAATGCAGGGTGAGAAGGGGAACTTGTGCCCAGTTCCCTGTTGCTCTGTGGGCCAAGAAATGGAGCTGTATTGCAGTGAAGAGTGAACCTACTCCCTCTAGTAAGGGAGATGGAGAATCTTCTCGTTGGCATCAACAGGGCCAGGACTTCAGGCTTTCCTGGACAACCCTCTTTTATTGAGGGTGGAGGGAAACAGGTTCAGTAAGGGTGTGACTCCAGTAGCCCATTTAGAAGGAAGTCCCCCAGACTCTGCTGTGTGGAAAGGCTGTCACCCTTACCTGAAGTTCTAGAGCTGCTATGGAACTCCCCATGGTATCTCTGGGTCTGTTCTGGGAGCCTTGAGGCAGGTGGACCCTTTTCAGCAGTGGTTGTACCTTATTTCATAAACCACACAAAGTGGGTAAGTCTGGATCTGTAGGACCTGCCGCAGAACAGACGTAATTCCCCTCCCCGTGCTCCAAGCAAGTCAGCCCTGCCTCAGCCATTCTCAGTCCAGGGTGCTCTGGCAGGGATAAAACAGGAAAAAAAAAAAAAATCTCCTAGGCACAGAGATGCACCAAATTCTTTAATAATATTCTGGGGCTTTGCTGACACTGTGTGCAGGGAGATACTGAAAACTTTTGAAGTTATCTTAAGAAAATAATTTTTTCAACCTAATTCCCACTCCCTAAACCTCTTGGGCAGGTTTGGACTGCGATATCGACATCCCCAAAACCATCCAGATGGTACGCAGGCAGCGCTCGGGCATGGTGCAGACGGAGGCGCAGTACAAGTTCGTTTACATGGCTGTTCAGCAGTACATCGAGGCCGAGCAGAAGAGGTTGGAGGAAGAGCAGGTGAGTCCCCTTCGGCTCGGTTGGAAAAGCAAGGGCAGAACGTGGCCCACACCGAACGCCGCTTCCACCTTCTCCCTGGAGCTCAAATACTGCCCTGAACGCGTGAGAATAAACCCACACCCGCTGCTGCCCTGCTGGCTTGCGGGATCTCGTAAGGCTTTCTTCTGTAGCTGCTTTGAGTGGGATTTTATTGTCTTTTGCTTTCTTTTTCAGAGGAATAAAAGGAAAGAGCGAGACTACTTGAATATCGGCTACTCTCCTATGGAAAAAGGCAGAGCCAAAGGGCAGCCCCCATCGCCGCGGGCCCCGTCTGTGTAAGCTCGATGTCTCTCGAGGAACTTGCGTAGCAGCAGAGAGAACGGCTTGGGCAGAGCCCCAGTATTTACCCTTTGCCAGCCTGCCTCTCGCACACCTGAAACCTGACCAGTTGCTGGCTGCCCTATGGGAATGGCTAAAAATAAACTGGTGATCCCACCGCGCTGGTGGCAGCGGCGGTGGCAGCCCACCTTGCTTGTGTGCTGAGCTCTGGGAAGGGAGAGGAGGCAGTCGCTCCGAGCCTTGGGCGAGTAGTGCCACGTATCCTTGGCGCTGGGGACTCAGCTGGAGAGTGAGACTGTGCTGCTGCTGAGGGACCTTTACAGCAAAAGCTGAAGAAAGATGAGAAGAGAGCAGAGGGAGGTGGATTCACACCCATATCTGGAGGGAGCATGTGTTAAGTAGCATCAGTTCCTTACATAAGCAGAGATAAAATACCCCAAATCATGTTTTTCCCTCTTGCCCCAAGTGATGGGATACCAGGGAGTGATAGAGAGGGGGTTATAAGTTGAAGGTGAGTGGGTAGGGACCTGTGAGCTTCCCCACTGGGCTCTAGGGACGTTTTGTGTCCTGTTTAAAATGCCCAACTTTGAAACTGCAGCTCTGAATAAATGAGGGCGGGGAGGGCTGTGTGGGACTGAGCCGAGCCAGGTGAGCTCTACGTGGCTGGTACTGTCAGCTCCAGAGAGCGCCCGTGTGTGAGTTCGGCTTTGGGTGTCCAGCCTGCTTTGGAGGTACTTGGATCTGGCCTTTGGAGCAGCCATCTCCTTCCATTAGATTTTGAAAAATCCAGAGAAATTGGGTACATAGAGAAAGTAAGAATAGGAGACACCACGAACGGTCTCTGCTGATCCTGCAGAACCTCTGCATCCCTGAAAGGCTGAGGAGGGAGGTTCAGGGCTCCATCCCCAAGCTGCGTTTGAACCGAGGAGGGTGGCCCAGCCAGAGGGAGGGAACACAGTGAGCGGGAACAGGGGGTGACCCAATGTTGTCCCATCTACAAGGCTGGGGAGGGAAAAAGGCAGCTCGGCTGGGCCATTACCCGGTTCCCACTGGCCACCTGCCTCTGGGAAAAGATCCAGAGCAGTGAGGCTGTTAATAACAAGGCTTTGTTTCTTGACAGGGTTGATGATGAGTCGGCTTCCGTCTACGAGAACCTGAACATCAAAAGCCCGAAGGTTTCAGGGATGAGTAATACAGGGCGATAAAGGAGCCGGAGGTGAGCCGTGCGGAGGCTGTACAGGTAGGAATGCTGCCCTTGATTAACTGCGAGTGTCACCGCAGTCTGTTTATGCTGCGTTTGACCCAGCTCCTCTGCAGCTCGGCTTGTGCAGGTCTGTGTGGCTCTGCCTGCAGCAGGGAGGGCAGCTCCGCTTCGATGATATTTAACAGAGCCTAGAGAGGTGGCTGTGGCCAGCTGCCGACGGGAGAACGGGGGGAATGGGGAATGAGATCTCAGCAGGGAAACTCGCTTACAGCATCGCCAGTGATGGGGGGAGATCTGCTTTGGGGACTGTTATGTCAGGGAGCTGTCGGACTGGGAGAGCAAGGCTGCGCTGGGTGTGCAAACAAGTGGGAGAGCCTTCACAGGCTGGGAGTCTCTCAGCTCTGTAACCTTATCAGTGCGCTTTGCTCCCAGGTATAAACCAGGCCACCCTTCTCCCTTCTTGTTTTGGAATGCAGGATTTACAGTGTTTACGTCCCCCCTTTCCAAGTTCTGCAACTGCGGACAATTTTTTTTTGCCCGTTCTTGCCTTCCCCAAGCACCTTGGACTCAGCGAGGAAGTAAGAAGCAAGCAGAGTCTGCGCCTTAAGAACACGCCTTGAACCTAACTTATTCATGAGAAGGATCTTCTCCCGTTATCCCCTGTACCTGTAGGTTAATATTTATGTGGAAGTGCCTCTGGACATTCATTAGGGCATCAAGGCTCAGTTTTAATTGTTTTCTCTTTTTTTTTTTTTTTTTTTAATTTAAGATTCTTATTTTTTACACACAAATTGTTAAAAGGAACGGAAATGACTGTTTGCTTAGGAGCTTTCCCAGGGTTGCCTGCTTAGGGCATTAGTAAAATGTTAGTACACTTCAATGTTTTCATTAGGTTGATCATTTCTAAGCTAGAAGTGTTTTTAGACTAAATCCTGGAGTAACTTTTCTGCCTGTGAGGGTGAGAAACAGAGCACTGCCTGCACCCCAGGTATTTGCACCTCTGTTGATTCTGTTTCTCACTTCCTTTTGGCCGTACCAGTTCTAGATTTCTATGCAACCCTGCCAAAGCACAGCGAGCAGTCCCTGCTGCGGCAGCACAGCAGAGGCGTGTGTGTGTGCGTACCTGAGAGCCTGCCAGCCGCTCTGCACGTGGGTTTCGCAGCAGAACTGGGAGACGGAGGGGAGCATCTCCATCTCTGACTGTGTGGGTCTGAACGTCGAGCTAAATGAAATCCCACCTAGCTGCTGGGTGCTGAAGAGTAGGAGAGCAGCTTTGGCTGCGCGCTGTGCTTTTAGCCACCCCTAGTGAGTAACAGCCTAGGATACCAATCTGAGCTGAACTTCTTGAGCTGGGCCCCTCTAAGCTTGATGCAGCTCTGCCGTTACCTTGCTGCACGAGCTCTTTTTCCCCTCCCTGTAACTATATGACAAGGCAAGCGTTGTGCCTGCTGAGTAGGGGTGTTGTAGGAGTGTTTGCAGCTTGACCAGTGCCGTGAAGATGAGTGTGTCACCGAGTGGAGCATTCCAGCTCGCTTGATAAGTCTGGACTTGTGACTGCCAGTGCTTCCTGCTGGTCCAGCCGAAGAACTCCTTCCTGCAGGACTCGTCAGTGTCTGAAGGTGTGCTCTGTGGGGAGCCTGGGCTCCGGGTGCCAGCGCCTGAGCCTCCTGAGCACGCGTGGGGCTGGCACTGGAGTCCTCCCGGGTCTCTGGAAGGGGACGAACTTGCTGCGTGGTTGGGGTCTGAGTGCCTGGAGTCTCGGCTCCAAGCGCTGAGCAGAAGGGGTTGGCTGTATTTCCTGGCTGGTCTTTCTAGTCCCTTGTCGCAGGGACAGGAGAACTGTTTATTTTTATTGCACTTTTAATAAATGTTGAATATTCTCAAGGCTTTTTTTCCCCCCCCCTCCTTTCTTTTTAAGTAGTTTGCTTTTTGGGAAAGTGCCTGACAGTTTGTGTGGACAATGGGGCATCCTGAATGTCTCCCATCACCAAATGCTACTGTTCAGGGCCCTGTTTTCACTTGCTTTTAATTTTCTTTCTGACTATGCACGAGTGAGAGGCTCAGCTGCGTGTTAGCTAAACCTTCCACCTTGGTTTCTAAGTATGTGGTGAGAAGGGGCAGTGCAGAGGGACAGCCCCCACAAGGATGCTGTGGCAGACTGCTGGGAGCAGTTGGAACTGTGGGAACATCTCCATGGCCGATTTGCCACCATAACAATGATTTTATGATTCTGGAGATGTTATTTCCCTCTCTCCTGCCCTTAGGCCTCATCAGTGGGAGCTGAATGGTAACAGAGATGTAATGACAAAGCACTTCATCTCTACTAGTGTCTGTTTGCTGGGCTGAGTCCCAAACACACCTGGGGTAAAACGGAAGTGCCTTCTCTGCCTTAAGTCTTGGCGAGTCGCTTTTTCCAGGAGCACACTTAAACTGGTGCTGTGAAGATGATCCTTCCAGCGGCAAGCACGGGGGAGCGGACAGGGTGATACGAGCGAGAATCCCCGTCAAGCCCGATGACTTTGGCAGGAGTCGTCGCAGTGCCTGGAGTCGTTTCTGCAGACGTGTGGTTGGCGCAGATAATACCAGCCCGCAGCTGAACAACGAAGGTGTTGAGATACAGCACACGCAGCAGCTTTCTGCAGAAGTTTTCCATAGCAACAGACTGGAGTTACTGCTGCCATTGCTTCAGCCTTTCCTTTTTCAAATTAGAATTTCTGGAAGGAGAGGCTGGAAGTGTCTTTCATCCAGCTGGGAAGAAGAAAAAGATGAGCGGTCTTTGCAGCTCTTCATTTTTTAGGTCAAATCAGGTAAACACAGAGGGAAGCAGCACCTGGGATAACACCGCCTAAATGGTAGTAAGTATGAATCTACGGGATAAAGCTGTCCCCCTGTGCAGGATTGTGCAGCACTGGGGCAGCTGGTGCACGGACCGGAGTCCAGATGTGCCAGCTGCTGTGGACCTGCTGTGATCTGGGAATGCAGCTGGACTCGGGACTGCAAGTAAGAAGGGAAAAGTGGAGCAGTTGCTACAAATTGACACCTTGCATTGTATAAAACATAATTTAATACATACACATATGGTACTTGCATACAATACTGTCTTACATCCATGTGTTTGAATAGAAAACATTTAATTGTAAGCCGCCTTCATCATGAAGACTTTTGATAATCACTGTCAGAAAATCACTTCTTTAAATAAAAAATATAGTGTAAGCAACTGGCCTGTGTCTTAATACTGACACATTTTAAGATTAGGAGGGTAGAGCTGTCAAAAGATGGAACTTCTGTTTTGGCAACAGTTTGCCTGTGAGAAGTATGAATGAAGTTCGCTGCTGAAGGAGCTTAAGGGGCCGGGTTAGGGTGCTGTGTCAGTGTGCCTAACGGAGCGCAGCCCCTGTGCTCAGAATCGCCTTCCAGGTAGGGATGAGTGGTTTTTAAGCATCTTCTTAAGAAAAACGAGTGGAACTGCTACTCTGTTCTGTTCAAAAGCTCCTCGGGGTGGTCACAGAGGTGGTGGGTACCAGTGGTACATCCATGCTTTGTCAGCAGGAGGCAGCATTTCCACCTCCAACATTGAATAACACAACGGAAATGCTTTAAGCGCATGGAATAAGGTTAATTTTCATCTACTTATACGACTTTGACATGTCTTTACCCTCCCAATCCCAGCTCCTCTTAGGAATAATCATGTAGATCCTTCAATTTGCAAAAATAGCCCTTTATTCCCTAAGGGAGTTAGAGGAACTGCACCCACTGTCATCTGGTATCCAGCCAAGACAGCACACGGCCGTGTGCCGCTCGAGGCAAACAGTCCTAGAAACCTGTCTGTGGCTTTCCAAGCTCTGGTTTCCATGGAGAGTTTGGCAGCAGGACGCTGAGGCAGCTCCTTGGAGCATTCCTGGGCTGGAGACAGCTTGGCAGGCAAGTATTTCAGCAGAGCTCCTGGAAGCGGACCCATGTGTTCAAGTGCAGGCACAGACCAAATGTGGGGAGTGGGCCACGGGGTCTACCAGCAAATCATGGAATGCCTTCGGGGCAGCGGGCCCTGGTCCTGCCTCCCTGATGTGCCACAGGGATGGAGCAAGGGGCTCGGGAGAAGGCCTTGGAAGGAGCAGGGCTGCATTGCTGCTACTGGAAAGGGAGTTGTGTCGTGGGTGCTGCCGCTGTGGTGGGCTTAGGGGAGAGATACTCCGGTCTGCTCATCGCAACAGTCCTTGTGAAGCAGCGGAGGTTCCCCGTCTTCAGGGCGCACTGGACCGGCCACAGAATGATGCAGAACAGGATGATGATCAACGCAGAGAGGAGGACTATGCGTTTCCAGTCGTCGCACATGTCGCAGCGGGACAGCCTCCCAGCTAACCCAGCCGGGGGGACCTCCGGACTTTCTGGCTTGCTCATGGCAACGTCAATGGAGATACACGAGTCTGGATTCTCAGGGTCATCAGACGACTGACGGCAGCAGAGCTTGGTCCCTTCCATCCAGAGCACCTTCTCCTGCTGAAGTTCAGGCGGCAGCGTGGCAAGGAGCTCCTTGCTGGTCTCGAGTGCTGGAGCACCTTCCAGAGGGATGCTGGTCAGCTGCCTGCAGAAGGGGCAAGGGAGCTGGTCCTCTGGTTGGTTTGGTGGCAGCCCTGTGCTCAGGCGGGCCACGCACTCCAGGCAGAAAACGTGGGAGCACTGGAGCAGCTTGGGTGTCTTGAAGGTGTTGTCATAGGTGTTGAAGCAAATGGAGCACTCAACAGGGGAGGCTGGCTTCGGAGACGTTGGATTTGGAGAGCCTGGCTTGTCGGTTGGGGACCTCGCCTTCCTCTTGCCATCTCCTGGGGAGGTGACAACAATGGGGCTGATGGGGATGGGGATTTCGCTTGGAGATGCAGGGACTGGGCTGGTGGGAGAGTCCGGCGTGCTGGAGTGCCACAGCTGCGTGAAGCACGACATGACGGAGCTCGGGGAAATAAATAGAGCCCTGGGAGACTCTGGAAGAGAAGAAAACCACAGCCTTCATTTCAAACAATGTGAAGATGCCCATCACCAGACCTATGCTTAACCCCTTAAAAGGAACAAAGAGCAAGTTCATGACTTCTACTGCATCCTGAGCCTGGAATAGACCCCTGCTAGAGGTGAGAATGACACAGGTAGCCTGTTTGAAGCTGCATACCGAAGGTGAAATAAAACATCCTGCAAAGAAGCAAGCAACCAGCAGAGATCCAGAATCCAGCCAAAGCCTTTTCACCAGAACCACCATGGCATTATAGATGGGTGCAGTCTTTCCCCGTACATGCCTCCCTCTGGGCAGGAAAAAACACAATAAAAACCTACCCCGGCTGGTGCTCCCCGAGACCTGAAGAGGGAGGAGAGCAGAAGACTCCATGAGGTCAAGTAGGGACCTCGCTATGGCAGTCTATTAGTCTGGGAGGCACTCAGATATTATGGTGGCAGCATGGGCAAGGCCTAAGAGACAGATAACACCATTCAGTTGTGGAGGTAGCAGGGGGGGGCGAATCTCTTCTCTTTGGTGTGCTCAGAGCGAGCTTTGTGCCTTGAATTGTGGTTCTGCATGCTGCCTAGGAGGCAAGGGAGACACTGCCCAAGGATGCTGCCTGGTTTTGTCTGTCCACAGTGGGTTCTGAACTCCCTCGTGTCGCAGGAGAACCCAAGGGAGGTGAGGAAACACTGTTATCTTGCAAGGTTTGTTCCACCCTCTGCCTTCAAGCAGCACAAGAAGCATCTCTGTCTTGTCACCGTGACACAGCAAGAAAAGCAACGATGCTGGAGGAAACGGCGTTGGTGCCAGACGGAGGGCAAGTCTCCGCTGTTTCCTCGTTGCTCTGGTTTCCCCGGGGAAGCGCAGTTCTTCCCTGTCCTCAGCCCTGGAGGAGTGCCAGCACGGCCCAAGCCTCGCCGTGTGCTGCCATACGCTCTCTGCTTTGTGGTGGTGTGCAAGCAGGAGCCTTGGCTTGCACGGCTAATACGCCGGTTCCACCACATTGGTCTACAACTTACGCCACGCTTTTCAGCAGCCTAAGGATTACCTCGAATTCCAGTTATCCTAGGCCAGACGTGCAGCTTTGTGTACATTCTGATATTCAGATATATGACTTTTCAGCTATTGAGCACTTGTACCTGAAAGCAAGCGTTTAGCTGGAGGAAATTGCCAGCGCCAGCCCTGGTGCTGTATGCCTGGGGAAAATTTTTTTTAGGATGTGTCACCTAACTAGCTAGGCTTGATTCTTTGTGTTAGGAGATCTACCGATGACAAGCCAGAAACCTGTAGATTGCTGCTGTAATTATAAGTCTCCAGTCAATCCTGCAGTGGCTCACCAGCACGGGCTAGAGACTCCACATCTCAGTATAAAATGCTAATTTAAGGTATCAGAAAGACCATGTGTCCTCACATTGCACAAGAAAGTCTCCATTATTTAAAGAATGAAGCATTCTCCCCTCTCCCGTCACAGCTAGCATTGCCAGAGCTGAAACCAGCTTTAAGAACCTTGCTTCTTCTCCTATTCTAAATGAAGAAATTTTTGTGCAGTGTCTCCTCAAGTCACATTTTCAGTCACAGACTATCTGCACTTTTCCACAAGCTGTAATGTTGGGGGGTTTTTTAATGTATTTTTTTCAGACTGCAGATCACCATGCGTGTTTTAGCACAATCTGGCAGATGCTGATGAATTACAAATCCAAGCCCAGGCTGGCACAGAACTGAGGAAAATCCCTGGTTTGTTTTTCTTTTTTACTAAATCTGCTGTTTTGCACAACTCCATGCCCTACGCCCAGTTCTTTGCAGTCCCTCAGCCTGGAGTGGCTGTCAGAAATTATCAGCAGCAAAGCCAGTGGCAGGAGGTAACCTCAGAAAGAGAGAGCCTTTGCTTGTGCAAACTGTTACTTCATAACCTAGGTGAAAAAGCTGTTCTGTTGGGGTTTTTACTAGTCTGTAAAATGCCAGCTATAGCAACAGCGGTATCTGGATGGTAAACTTGAGGAAGTTTGCTTACAACAGTTGCTTTTAAATGAAGATCCAAGCTTTTGCCCACATTTTCCCTTTGCTAAAGATGATCGCAACATTATAGATGCCTGTTAGCTTTAATAAAGTTAGAGTCTACTTATTTTTATCAGCATCTTGGTGTTATATGGCACCTTGATCAGGCACGACGCAGGTAGTTGACTTAAACTGGGGAGATATGAAGAGCAGGGCACACAGCCAAGGCACGGAAAAGAGAGCTTTAATCCGTCCTCTGCCTCACTGGACAGGTCAGCCTCTGCCTGCTTCTTGTGTCTTTTGCTCTGTTGCCGTAGTGCTGATGCTCGGAAAGCTAAACTGGGTTTGGGCAGCAGCTAGCGCAGGGACCGAGATTTCTCCTGGGTGCTACTGCTGTACAACTAAAGGAGAGCCAGGCACTAAAGCTGGAGGGACCCAAGGAAGACGCACAGTGTGCAATCTCAACAGAATTAGTTAGGGTTTGGGGGTTTTGTTTGTTTTTCTATCAGGTTTGTTTTCTACTACACAATCACTGGCTTTCTTTTTTTTTAATACGAGACAGTATCTTCAAGTGTTCTGACCTCCACAGTCGCACTGCATTTCCTCAGACTCTGCAGCTATTTACCTTGCTTTCCCAGCTATTTACCTGGGCTTTCCAGAAACTTTGGAAACCTTGATAAATAACTAAACCGTTCAGGAGAGACACATAAACTCAGATTTAAAATTAGTTAAGTATTTTTTACTTCCCAACAAGTTCTAGAAAACTTTCCATACCATAAAACCAGACAACAGCAAACACACAGTTAGGGCAGTGGCCAACTGTAATAAGCTTCCCTAATGGTATCCTTAACTCAGAGCAACTGAATACACAGAAAGTTAAGAGGTATACAGCAGATAAAAGTCTATAAATACCTGTTCAGAGTGCCGTTTAGAAGGAGAAAAGCATGTTCTGGGCTCTTGATTTCTACCCCTGAAGAGTCTTCTCTCCAGAGGATAGTCTTAGGCTCAGGGTCTTTTGTATTTGTAAGCTGCCTTCTGGTATTCAAGCTCCGCGGTATCGTCCTGAGTTGTTCCCGAGCATGGTAGGTCTGGCAAAGACTCGTCTAACAGCTCCCTGCGCACAAGTGGCCCTGCCGCTGTAATTCAAGTATCTTTTATACCTTCCTGTCTAGAGGTGACTTACTTGCTCCACCTGCCTTTCCCCATCCCCACTGAATCACCGCATTGGCTGCAAGCGCAGTCCCGCTCCGGCCGGTTCCCGTGACAAACAGGGCAGGTTGGAATGCTCCCGATAAGGGCCAGGACGCCCGCCTGCCTCTGCCCTCGGGAAGCGCTGTGAGAAATGTTTCTTCCTCTTCATCTCCTCCGGGCTAGGGAAGGCCGCCTGCTTTCTGGGAAATACTCGCGGTTCTTTGACCAGCTTTGAGGTTTTTTTGAAGCGCCCTTCGGAATCTGGTCCAGTTTGTGCAGATGTACTGGCCACGTTTTCACAGGGCAGCAAATCTTCTGAAAGAAAATTTCAGGGCATCTGAAAATGGCAGTTACTGTTCTCTTGTTTCTTCATGCAGAACAAATAATTTGAAAGTGCCTTAGATTAACAGCAGAAACAAGATTCTGACAGTCCAATTTCTTGTGATGGGTGCAGAAAAAAATTGTTGCAATAGAAAAATCCAGTGTAAGTTTGAAAGCCATTCATAAATTAATGGAACCACTCTATACAATCATACGTCTGCTTCAAGCCCCTATACAATTGTTCGAAATAATACTGTATGGATTGTCACAGAGAAGGAGTTTCATTCTTTGCAGCTTTTGGCAGTAATTGACACAGAGAAATATTATTTGACCTGCAAACCTTTTGTGGTTCAAAGGACATCAGTCCATGATCCAGAAAAGAAGAGCCAACAAATCTACACTCACATGCAGATAAGGAAACGGGGGGGGGTGTGTATGGGAAGTAACAGACAAATGTGCAAAATTTAGGCTAGGTCTTATTTGTTGCAAATACTACTTTTCTTTGTTCAGTTTCTCAAAAAAACAACACAAGACGGTCTGTGGATTTTTTCAGGATGGTATCAGGAAGTCCCTTCTTAAAAAATCATTGAGAAACTTCACTCTAAAAGTGTATGGAACTGTATTCATCTCTTGGGACAAAGAAGTGTCTAAATCCCGTAGATTTTAGTGGCAGTCAGATATAGCTTGCTTTGGCTTCCACATTCCTCTACTTCAGGTCACACTGTTCTGTTCCAGCGAGCTGGAATCCAAAAGCTGGCTTTTAAGAGCAAGAGAAGCACGTTCGAATTACCAAAGTTTTAAATCAGTTTTAAGATTAAAACTAAGGTTTTCTGATCCTTCCACAGCTAGAAGGATCCGATCTAGAGCCTTGCTCCTCCAGTGGATTCATGATGAGCTCCATGGGTGACTCTGGAAGACAAACACCACAATGGAGAATGCAGGGTGAGACTAAACTTTCCCAGCTCTGCATCTCAATGGTGTAGCTGCCTCAGTGGAGCATGTATATACCATAGGAATAACGATCCATACGCTGAGCACGCAGTACCGGCACGCTGTGCTCCCTCATCTATTTATGTTGCTGTTCAGGGACGGGTGAGGCTGGGAGCAAACACTGTCTACGGCTGACAAAGCAGGATGTTCGATGAATGGATGTAAATCAGATTTTTAAAAGTCTTGCTCACTTAGTCATTTGCATAAACACTTTGGTAAACTGGACTTAAAATTAACAACGTTTCAGTAATATACTGGGGTATGTTACATTCAGTAACACACTGAGGAACAGAAGTCCTTGGTTTGGGTCCAGCTGAGCCCCTCTGCCCTGGTAGTCAGTGGAGCAACACTGATTCACTTTTTGATCATGCTCTAAAGAAAGACTTGGGCTCATTTTAAGCCCTTTATCCACCGGCAAGACCAGGACTGCTGCACTGCAGCGTGAGCAGACTGTTGCCATTTCGGTGTTTCTGAGGCTGCGTTTCGACACGACGACTGCGTGCAGCGGGTTGAGTCCAACCCAGAAGCCGAGAGCCTGGGGCAAACTGGGCCGCCCCACACATGCCCGCACACTCCTCCCTCTGCGAGGAATCACCAGGCACGCACGGCACGGAGCATGCTGAGACCTCGCGCCGTACCAGGATGACGAGGAGGGCTGGGCTTGCAAAAGTGAGTGGGAGGCTTGCTGTTATTTTTATCTGCTGCTTGGAGGAATGGACTGAGCATGTCAGGAGCTGCAGCCGGTCTTGGGTGGATCTCAGAGGACTGGGAGCAATCAGTTGTGGGAGCACATACTGCCATGGCTACACTTAAAGAAACAGTA
>Ga0181612_162147_pt1 | contig 15737 bp, 16 predicted proteins | sample HoacroProtozoa21_FD_119630 | JGI IMG/M metagenome (GOLD analysis project Ga0181612, IMG submission 119630) | Hoatzin crop microbial communities from Cojedes, Venezuel. Combined Assembly of Gp0051906, Gp0051904, Gp0051908
AAGGCCGGGTTGGATGGGACTCTGAGCATACTGATCTAGTGATAGATGTCCCTGCTCATTGCAGAGGGGTTGGACTAGATGACCTTTAAAGGTCCCTTACAACCCACACTATTCTATGTGTCTATGAAACTTGGGGAGAACTCCTCCTATGTGAAACTTGAAGGTCACCCTGCCCCGACTCAGCGGGACCTCTCAAGCACCCTGGAAGGGAAGTAGAGTGGGCAAAACAAGCCAATGTAAGGAAGAGGAGGAGGTTTGCTGGAGCTGCCACAGGCTTTGTGGAGAAGCCCATTCTCAGTGTCACCACAAGGTGGAACTTGGTACATACCACATGCACCGAGATGCACCCTCTGTCAAGGAGCAGCAGCAGCACCTGTGGCCAGAGATGCACCGATGCTTACGGTCTGAGCACCCACTCCCTAGTCCACACTCCCTGGAGGGAGCAAGAAGGGGAGCGCTGGTGTAGAGGAGCCGTTGGCATTCTTTGTTGGTGGTGAGAAACCGGCCGTTCTCACACTCTGCTGTGCCAACAGCAAGGTCTGGTCCTCAGAGGACGTGAGATGTGACTGGGGAGGCTAAAGCTGAGAGCAGCGAGTGGTGTCCTGGAGGTAGCAAGGAAGGAGGAAAGAGTGAGGTTTCTACGGGTGGGATGTGAGAAGGTGTGAATGAAGTGAAGAATGGACTCTGGAGGGAAAGGCAGGGCAGGTGGGGCCCTGGAGACGTGGAAGGATCCTTGCTGTCCTGTCCTTCCTGCAGGGTCTCAGCTGGAAGGCAACTTACCACTGCTGGGACCACACTGATCCCAGGCACAGGGCTGCTAGAGAGCTGATAGAAAAGCCAGGTTGGATATAACCATGGGGTGATGGCAGATGACAAAAGGGGCTTCTGCAGAGGCACTTCGCAGGTAACATCAGTGATTTGCAAAAGCATGGAAGAAACCATCTAAATCCTCCTCACTTGGCAGGTTTTCTGCTTTTCCGAACAGGAGCCGCTGCCCAGTGCTGCGGCTGGTTGTGCTCATTTCCAAGCAGCCCCTGCACTGACAGTACTCCTCATACCAGGGGTGCAAAAGTAATCCTTGAACTTTATTTACCATCGGGAACTTCAGTTTCTGAGCGCTCCATCACCCTACCAAGTGATGGAAGTTTGTCGTGTTACTACAGACCAGCTGAACTACTGCTTTTCCAAACTCTCGTTGATTCTGAGTTCGCCTGGATTGAGCGGTCTCACGCTTGCTGAGGACTAGGAATATATAGGGGCAAACATTGCAGTTGATTAATGAGCAGTGATACTCTGATTGTGCTATTACTCTTATTAAAATAGTTGTATTGAATTTCACAGTGAGGAGGCCTGGGAGGGAAGATGAAATTACAGTGTTTCTTCAAAGAACGGCATCATGTAAAATAGACCTAAGGTTTTCTTCTTGGTAACAAATACAGAGCAAAGCACAACCTTTGCCCTCTTTAGTGGGAAAATCTCCGCTTAACATGACATTTGTTATGAGTTATGTAACTGCCATAGGCATTATTAGTCATAATAATTTGCAGCATGTGCGTGATGCAACAGGGAAGCGGTGAGGTCATCACCAGCACGGGTATTTTCATTCCAGTCCTAAATTATCACAAGTCTGGGCAAATCGGCAGCTGACTTCTGTCACGTCATTTGTGTCGGTGTGGTGTAAAGAGACTATGATCAGTAGTAGGGTTGCACCACTTTTGGTGTTGCCCAAACGTGGCAGTGGTGTGAGAACAGGTCCAGCCCCAAAGAGCTCAAAACCAACCTGCTTCTTCCTCTGTGAGCTGGTAACAGCACTTCCTTAGCTCCTTTGTATAAGGATGTGATGGAGATTAATTCATTTTGGAAAATTGTCTGAACAGCAGCCTGTGCATTAATAATTTTCTCACATAGCCCATTTCCTACCAGACTCTACAGCCTTTCTATCTCAAGTGCCTGTTTCCTGGATAGTAAAGCACTTTGCTAACTTTGGGACCATGTTCTGACATCCTCATTCACATCGATTTCCATTTGCTCCGTGAGTAATCCAGCTGGAATCGATAGGATGATTACCACAGCCCCGATCCTGGGCACGAGGACGTGAATAACATCACTCATGTGACTAGTGCCATTTATTTCAGTGGGATCGGTCAAATGGGTAAAATTACATGCTTGAGTGTTCGCAGGCTTCGGACCCAGTCGAGTGTTACCTGCAGTGAATAAGGGTTGGAGAATTTGTCCCTAAGCCGTTTGCAGGAATGACTTCCTCCAGCGCCGGAGCGTTACGCAGCGCCTTGTAACATCACTCAGCAATGCCATGTAACACAGTGTCACGCTCATCCGTCAGGCTTTGCCTATGAGACGTGACATTGTCTTTAAATGACCTCAAGACCACAATACATCCAGACCTGCTGTTGCCCAAAGCAGAGCATTGCTGGCCCAATGATCTCATCCTCATTTTAAAAACAAACTGATTTTAAATTCCTTACGTCTCTGAAACCCTCACAACAGCAAAACTCGCACGTTGTGGTTCTGTCGAAGTATCTAAACTTGGTGACTGCCGATCCTGTGCTTTGTGTGAGTGCAAACTTCAGGGATAAGTACAGTAAAATGTTCTCTGAGGGCCTGGAAAGCTCCAAGCAGTGCTGTCGCTGGCGCTGCTTATTAGGAATTAATGAGAAAATGAAGCAGAGAGGCTCTGTGTGCTCCCACATCGATCCCTATGGGATTCTGGCTGCTGCTGGACAGGAGAGCTGGTGCACAGAAGCAAATTGTTTTGCTAAGGCAAGTACGGGAGACCCCTCTCTTCCCCACTCCTTTAATTAGATCAGTCCTCTCCAGTACAACGTGAAATATGGGAAGTGCTCAGAGACTGCTCGCTAATAAATATCATCTAGCCATTACATCATGGTGCCCACCTCCTCGCCAGGGCGAAAGCAAAGCTCCCAGCTCCCGGGGAGTGCTACAGAGGTGACGGCTCCGACATCCAGCCCCTGTACGTGCACGGGGCTCGGAAAAGGCTGGGGGTGTTTCCTCAAACACTTACTGACTGCTTGGTTCACATGTTCAGCAACGGCCCATCCAGAAAACGCCTTTGTTCTCCTTTGCTGTCCATGATTCGTAGTTGCTATGTGTAAAGAAGGCGTTATTAGTGTGCTGCTGTTCAAGGCCATGCAATGCCTCTGCCTTGTCCCCAGAGAGTTTCTTACATGTGGCATATGGCAGCGATTAATGACTCCGATCCTGTCCTTGTGCTGGTCAGATAACCCAGTCCTCTGTGCTTATTTGTGAGCGTTGGTAGGGCTTCCTTCAAAATGAGGAGAAAGAAAAGGAAGGTGACTGGATCACCAGACACCAGGAATAGAGAATATGTTTCTAAAAGCTGTGTTGAATATGATGGGGGGCTGATGACGGAGACCCTTCGATTCGGTCTCCAGCAGAAATGGTGACTTGTGGTTCGCTGTCACGTTTCTTGGGCATATCCTGGTTCTGCAGTGAGGGACGTTCACCCCAGCTTGACTCCATCTCCTTGCAGTATCTTCACCCTTAGCTTGCCTGGCGAGGCAGCAACTAGCCAAGGCAATTGCAAAAAAACCTAGTCTGTAACAAGGTCTGTAAACTCCCCTAGGATGGAACAGCTTGAAGTATAGCTGCTGTATTTCACCGCACAAGGGGTCGTGGCTAGGGAAGAGATGGATCTTAGTCCCAGCCATTGCCAGGACAATGGGCAATGGTCATGAGTTTCAGCAAAGGACATTTATACTGGTCATAACAAATGAATTCTTCACTAAGAACATCTAAGCTCTGGAACAGTAAATTGTCTAGATTGTCTGTGGAGTCTCCATCCTTACAGATGTCCAAAACTCACATGGACAATGCCGTGAGCAACCTGATCTACTTTAGCAGGTGACCTGACTTTGAGTGGTTGGTTGAACTAGAGAGCTTCAGAGGTCCATTACAACCCGAATTCCTCTCTGATTCTGTGTAATCAGTGACTCGTGAAGCCACAGATGGGGGCTTATCCCCGTACCAGATTGCAGGATAGATTTGAATTAGCAGAATAAACCCAGAGCTATGCAGAAACACAGGGTACGTGACTCACCCAAGTCATACAGGAAATCGGTGGCAAAGACAGTCTCCAGAGTCTTAGGAAAATGCTCTTCTCTAGGTGGAAAAAGAAAAGCATTAAAACACACTTTCCGAGCAGCTTTTGGGCTACATCTGCTCTGGCTAAAAGGTGTTTTTAGCTTCCTCGTGGCCGCATGTCAGTGGGAACAGCCCGGCGCAGCCCTGCGCAGAAGAGAAAGGGTGGAGCCGAGCTCTCCGACCCAGGCGCTTGTGGGCAGGCTGCGCTGACAAGCCAAGGCACTGATTAGGAGCCGCAAACAATGTCTGGGACTCCTCCAGCCCCTGGAAATGATGCATAAAAACCCACTGGCGCGCGACCGTAGGAAAACTTGTCCCTTCTACCTGGGCAGCTGCCGGCAGGCGCCTCGCGGCAGTTCTGCATCCAGCGTGCGAACTGGTGAGCGAAGCAGGAGGAGAGACTTCCACGGTCCCACCCCCGGCTGGACTCTGCCCTCCCCTGCCTTCCTCTGCCTGCGCTCGCCCGCTGCCTCCTCCTCGGAGCCCCGTTCGAGGCCGCGGGCGCCGGAGGCTGCTGGATGAGCGGGGACCCTCGCGGGGGTGGCGTGGCCCCCCGACGCCTGACGCCTCGCCCGGAGCCCCGCGCTGGATCATGCAGTGCTTCCGAAGGCAGCCCAAACGCAGCGCGTCCCAGGAGAACATCCTACGGGAGCAGAGCCGTAGAGTGGCCGCGTTGAACGGCATCAGGCTGGGTAAGGGGCGAGTTGGCCGGACCCTCGGCACTTCTGCACGCTGGCAGCCGGCTTCGTTGCCGCCTCTTCTCCCTGCGCAGAGGCAGTGCTCCACCCTAAAGGCAACTCCAAGGTTATTTTTACACTCCCGAGGTTTCTTTTCCTTTCCTTTGCCTGTAACCGCCCGCCAGATGTGTAAACCGCTTCATTGGAGGCATCAAAGAAAGGGGGACCTGTTCGGGAAGGGGTCGGTTTCCAGATTTCTTGCTGGGCTTTCTGAACTGTGGCTGGCTGAGGGCGTTTGGGGAAGGCAGTGCCCTTTTCCTGCCCGATTTTAGGACCTCTTGGTGTTGTATTGCCAGTTGCTGTTAGAGCCCGAGGAGCCACTCAGAGGTCTGCATTCACCCACTGAAAAGCAACAGGAAACCCAGGGAGTTTCGTAACTTCTGTGTCTGGCTATGAGCTCGTTGCTGGTTTCTGCTCTCTGGAGAGGCAGCACAAGTGGGGTCCCTTGATTTCTGTGGCTACAGAGGGCAGGTGGAAATGGAAAATCACTGTTTACCCGCCCGAGTTCTTTGGATTTTATCAGAAAGGCTTTCAGCCCTTTTAAACCAGTAAACCTGAGCTGTGTCTGGTCTTAAACCAGGTGGGAAAGGGAGAGCAGGCAGGAGCAGACTTGTTTTATAGGAGTTGTAGTTAACGTATTTATACCAGATCAGCAGATTTGTGAGTGAGCAATGCAGAAATATGGATAATCACTGTCTTCTGTAGACATCCTCCTAACTATCTCCTTAGTGAACTCAGAGCCTGGCTCCTGCCGTGACAGTTATTGTTTTATTGTGTTTCCTGCTTGCTGTAAACCTGAGGCAGATAATACAAAGGTTAACATTTTTGATGTCTTAGTATATAAAACTTCATAGTGCAGCATATTAACTTCATGCTTATTGCAGTGCTGTGTGCTTGAGGCACTTCCACCTTTGCCAAACATGATTTTCACTCTGAACTTTACCGCACACTAACTATAATCTGTTTAGAGAGGGTGTGATTGATATTTTGCGAGGAGGGGAGCCTGACCCCTGAAACGCTCTCTGCGATTTTGCGTGCCGAGGATGTATTTGGTATTTCACAGAGGATGCTCAGCAAAGCACAGTCCTGCCACATGTTTCTGGCAGTACTTTGACATCTGTTTCAGTGTGGTGAGTGTGCTTCTCATGCCTAGTGTTGCTGTATAGTTGGAAACTAATATCCTTGTCCTGCTACACAGTGCTTTTGAATTTTTAATTGATGTGTGTATGTATGACAACTCTGGTTTCTTTCATAGAACAGTTTCTGTTGCTGTGAGATGGAGCTCTGGACAGCAAACCTCCTCAGCTCCATGGGGTTGTTAGGCAGAAGTCCTGAGGTGCTGAGGGTTGGACTAGATGACCCACAGAGGTCCCTTCCAACCCCTACCATTCTGTGATTCTGTGAAACGGGGTTTCTGTTGGGAAAAGGTGCTCATTTCTGGAAAGCAATTCAAATGACCAACGGAACGTAATGTCCCACTGGCACGTCAGGGGTGCGTTTGGTATTCCTGTGTCAGCAGTTCAGAGCTGCTTCTGCTCCATCTCTGGCCTAACAAAACGCTGGTGTCTGCCTTGTGGATAGCAATAGGGAGGCTAAGTGACTCGCCCAAGGTCATTTAAAGAGTCTGTGGCAGTGTTTGGACTGGTCGTAGGCGGCAGGGCCAAAAGCGCTGGCCCTCCTTCCTGGCCAGTTTAGCTGTCTGAGCTCAAACAGCTGCCAGACAGACAGAAGCAGGCTGTGCCCACCCGGTTAAGGGAATGCCCTCCTTCCTCCGGGCGCACCGTCGGGTGGCTCAGTCAGTCCTTGGGGTCACCACCAACAGAGCTCAGCTGTGGGTGGCTGCTCTCTATCTGAAAGGCCTCCCACATCAAAGGAACCACGGAGCTGTTAGACACCCGAGATTCGCCTCTCACCCTTTCCTGGCCAAACCTGCCATCCCCTAGAGGCAGGTTTGCCTTCACCCCATCCCTGGCTTCTCTCGCTGCTCTCTGACTCAGGCTTCTTGCCATCTTTGATCTTTGCTGTGCTTTCACCGCGCACCATCCCTCCTCATCTTTCCCTCCTGCTCATGCGAAGTGCAGTGGCCTCCTTGGCTGAGTCATTTAACCTGGCCTGGTCCTCAGACACAGTGGCCAAGGATGGGTGGCAATGGCTGGGAGGGCTGCTGCAAACCCATGGCTGGATCCTCTGAAGAGGAAGGGGAGTTTTGACCCAGGGTAATGCACTGAGCAGGCTGTGCCGTTGAGCAGGATGGAGGGATCCGAGCTACAGCTTGTGTCTCACCTGCGTGGATCAAACCTGGAGGACAGGAATCTGCCCTTGACCACTGCCTGTTCACATCCATATTTGCCTGTATGACATTGGTGCAGCTCTTTGGCATGTCGAGGTAGCATGACCCTTTATGAATGCTGCATGGAGTATCTGTGTGACAGAACATGCCACAGTTCACAGGGATTTCTCATTACATGCTTATGCACATAGACGCCCAAAGGAATTGATGGTTTTCCTGCTTTCCTCCTCATGTGATCCTGTGATGGCATGTCCTCCTCCTAGTCCCGTAACAACACCTTGCACGGCTGGGATCTGAAGAAAGAGAGGGAATGAGGCTGGGAGCCAGAACAGAAATGTTGTGGGGGAATATAGAGAAGGAATAAGTTTGTTCCCTCTCCGGGAACCTTGAGGGGTACCACAGCAATGTCAGTGAGGCCTAAGTCTCTGTGGCATCTCCTCTGTGCTTGGAAGACCTTGGCCTTGGAGAGGAAGCCTCAACACAGCAACTCAGGAGACCAAGGACCTATGAAGCTGTTCTGGTGTCTGTCCTTCCTCTGCATGGTCTGGCTTCTTGTCAATCCCTGAGTATGCTTGAACCTCAGCAAACCCAGGAGGGTGTCCCAGATCTCATAGCTGGGGCCAATCTTTAACCCTTCTGTGCTTTGCAGGAGGTGGCTTTTTTCCTTCTCTCCGTGTGTTTCTTTCTGAGGTTTCCAGAGGAGGACGCATTCAAATTGTCCTCTTGGGAACCTCCAGACCAGACATGAGCCGAGAGGCCAGGGGATGCTGTAGCATGGGAAGACACTTAATTAATGAAATATCTAATTGAATCTAGAGGAAAGAGAGAGGCCACAGCCAACTTTTCAGGATCTCCAGCTCCCACCATGACATTTTCAACTCTGGTCACCTCAGCCAGGCTCAGCTCCAGGCATGCTCCCTTGGCATCTGCAAAACCAGTCAAGTGATGTGAGCAGCTCACTGAGTGGGCACTGGACACCCCTAATATTTATTTCTGATGGAGATCTCAGGCTTTCTTTGGCAACCAAAAATGCTCTCTTTAGGCCAATGTATCCCAGTTACGAACTCATGGTGCTACTTTTTGCTGCTGCCACCATGACCCATCTTGGTGCTCTGCAGCACCTGGCACTTCAGTTCCCTGTATGGATTGTCAGGAGCCTGGGGTTTTGACCACTTGGATCTCATGCTAAATTTTGTTTTTCAAGCAGGCCTGAAGCAATGCTTGATATTTTATTGCCTTTCCCTGTTCAAAAAGCAGCAGTTCAAGGCAGCTGTGTCTTCCAGAGAAGAGCAAACCCAATGTCACAGGAGAATGCCACACTGCAATAAAAATGTTCTTGCATAAATCAGTTAACTTGGATTTCTTCTTTATGGGACCCCACCTTATGTTTACGTAGTGTTGGGAAATTTCCCATGATGTGAGTGTGAGGTGGCTGCAAGTGGCCCAGTGGTTATCTGCATTGTGAAGACAAGGTTAGCAAAAATCCCACTGAGCTGGGATGTGCTTGGTCAGTGCTACAGAGTTAAGTGCTGTTTCACCAGCTTTGAACAAGCCTTTCATGCAATGTCAGAGAGATGCAAAGTGCCTATTACAGAAAGCCCAGGACGTGTTTGTCATGTTTCATGCTCTCACCCTCCCCAGCCCACACGCTCCAGATCTGTAATTAATGGTTGGTTTGAGGGACAGATTCTCCAAGGTATTTAGGTATGTGCAAGTCATATACTGCTGAGACATTCAAAACTGTGTAGAATGCCAAACCTCTGTTTTCAAGGTCTCAGTAGATGCCTGTTGCCTCTACCTGTCTGAGTGCCTTCCTGAATCTGCCTAAGATGTGAAATCTGAAGTTACTGGAACCAGAAGGTCCAGTGATTATTGCTTGGCAGATAAAGGTCCTCTTGGATACCAGCTGGGCAATGAGGAGAGCACGGTTGCTACCATATTGCTACCTTATTGATACGGTGCTGCCTGTCACCATACTTGTCTGTGTATGTCCTAAGCTTCACGACACTGATCTTCAAAATTCCCGTGTGGATAGGAGGGGTCTGCTTGCCAGAGAAGGAAGAGGGACATCTTTGTGAATTCCTGTTTCCACAAAGGAAATTTGTCACAGAATAGATCTGAAATCCCTTGAAGGTTCCTGACAGTACTCCAATTAGAAGTTATACAACTTTCTTTCCTCTGCTTTTACTGTTATGTTGTTGTTTCTGTAGCTGTTTTTGCATCCTTACGTTAGACTGTGTTTGCTGGGAAGAAGGTATTTTATGTTTGTAAACCACCTGAGAATTATAGTACAAAAGTCTTTGGACTCAATCTAAGAAATCTACAAGGCTCCTGCCTCTTTTGTGAGCATAAAGTGTGGTGTGGCGGATTTCTGGGTCTCTCTGCTCCACATCTCTCCTGATGTGGCTGCACTGGTCTGTCCATATCTGTGATTAGTGTCCTGTGGAAGAGAACACCCTATGAGCATCATTTCTTGAGTCGATCCTTACAGCATTACCGCTACTGTTTCTTCACAGGCCTGAAAGATGACAAAGATCTGAAGTTCCTCCTGAAAGGCAGCCAGCTGCTAAAAGTGAAGTCAAGTTCTTGGAGAAAGGAGCGATTTTATAAGCTCCAGGAGGACTGCAAAACCATATGGCAGGAATCAAAGAAGGTGCTGAGGTCGCCAGAGTCACAGATCTGTAAGTAAAATTTGCTTTGTCACAGGCATGGGGCACTGTGGGCAGAGATGCTTGGGGTGAACCAGGGCCATTATGCTTGCGGTGTGGAGGTAGGGCTTGGAGCAGTGAGACCAGATCCTTCATACCTCCTGCAACATACAAACTGAGGGATGCTGTCAGCTCTGGAGACAGCTGGGAGGAATCTGCCACGTCAGGAACGGCCGCATTTCCCAAACTCATGAGCTACTGCTTAAAATCTTTGTGGGGTGGTCCGTGCTGGTCTCTGCAGCCCTGCCTGGCTCGTTTCCTCCCCAAAGCAAGAGTTCAGGTTACTCAGGAGCCCGAGCCCTAATGCTTGCTGTGAGACATGGCTTGAGCATCTGCGGTGTGGTATGGTGCGCTTGGGCTGTTGGTCTGGGCTCTGCCAGGACACTTCTTTTCTGCCTGCAGCCCCTGGGAAAGCCTCGCAAGGGAACCACAGAGACGTGGAGATCCAAGGGCTGGCAGGAGATATCTCTAGGAAGGAAAGCCTGTTCTCATCCTTATCTTGGAAACTCAGAATCTGCCCCATTGTAAAAAGTCAAGATAAAACAGTCACCATGACATGGATACGGGGACAGCCATTCTGTGCTAGCACCACCCAGCTTGGGGCTGTCATTGGGACCAGGAGCTCAATTGTGCAGTCAAAATGGGTTCAGGCAAAGGGTATATCTGTTTATATCTGGTTTTTATTCTCATTTGGTGTTTTTCTGACATATTTCTCTGTCACTAATCATCACAGTCTTGTAAAGCCAGGAGGTAAATGAATAATGAGGAATATATTTTATGGCATGTTGAAATGTAGAGCACGCCACCTGTGTTCTTTACACAATTTTTTTTGTAACAATCACAATTAACTAACTGAAGGGTGGGTCTTCCAAATTACCCCCCTCCCACAAGCAGTGATAAGATCTTCAGGAGGAGGAGTAAGGTAGGAGGGCAAGTAGGTTTGGTTTATAACCCTGATGGCCACACTCCTCTCACATGACCTTGGGCACCTGCACCCTTCCCCACACGTTTCCTTTCTCCTTCTCTATCCACCTATGCCAGGCTGTGGATTAGAGGCTGCCCCTGACTCTGCACGCCCAGCATGGCAGGGTCCTGAGCTCAGCTGAGCTGCTGAGGTACCGATGCAATGATCCATGGTCACAATAACAAATGCAGAGGCTGTAGTGAATGTTTGCTCCTTAGGAACACCTGCTCTGTTGAGCTCTGTCACATATAAAAGCAAAGTCCTTTCCCACATAATGTCTTGCTATAAAACAAAGAAGGCCATGAGTTTAGAAGAATGACTTTCAGAGCTTTCTTTCCTGTGCTCTGAGCCATCAGCTTCCAAATTATGGGGGCTGAGAGCATCTCCAGCAACAGTCCTGACCCCACCTGGTCCTCTGAAGTGAATGGGACGGGGTCCTTGTGCTGTGGCTCCAGGGACCGTGACGTCTGCTGGGAGACGCACTGGTCGAACCCACTGCATCCATCGCTGGGGCAGTGGGCTGGAGAGCGGACACGACTGAGGCTTTTTCATATACTGAGCTGCAAGAAGACCCCCCGAAGCGAGATCAGATCCTTTGAGCTGGGTGTTGGGCACAGGCCGGGAGTGTGTCTGCGTGGGTGTGGGTTTACAGCATGCAGGATACACTTTGCTAACTGGGCACAACCAGTGTTGCCACGCTGCTGGAGACAGAGGCAGTGCTGCTGCAGAAAGGAGAACGTGCTGTGCCCTGGGAGTGTCCTCAGAGCAAAGTGACGATAGAGTAATGCTGCCCACTGACTCACACCCGCACGGATGCTCCGCAACGCCTCCATGCGTGCACGCCTTTCCCTAGAGAAATACTCCCTTTTTTGTCATTGGGATAGCAGGAAGGGAGACAACGCATTCGAGGCAGACCTTGTCCTTGCTGCTCTGAAAAAGCAAGCTCTGGCAGTGCTCTGGCCGGGCTGGCTTTGCACCTGTGCACCTGGCTGGCTGTGGGAGCGTGCCTGGTGTCAGGTTGACCTGCCAAGCGTGCTGGGTCCCACATGCTCCTGGGAGGGTGTGAAGCTGTGCCTGCAGTTGTGGTGCGAGCTTTTGGGAGGGTTGGAGGGCCACCTCGGGGCTGCTCTGGGTGCACCTGAACCTGGAAGTCAACAAGGGAGTTGAGTACTGGACTGACACTCGCCCAGTCCCAAGCCATAACCCCCAAGACATCCATTTTCCCATGCCTTTCTTTGTTGGTCCTCTGAGACCTGCCATTCCCAAGTTTTCAGAGTGATCGCTGGGTTTAAGTTTCTTTCTTGAGCTTTTCGCTCCAACGGGCTCCTTGGGGTTTAGGTATAGAGAGGATTACCCCTGGTTAGCGTTGTTTTCTCTGGTGGGCTCTATCGCTGTGGCTGCCTTCTTATTTGGTCCGGTGCGTGTAGGCAGTCAAAAAGCAGAGGAAGAGTGCAGGGTCATGATTTGATACTCAAAATCAGGGACTTCAAGGCAAGTCTTTCCAGAGGGTCACTCTTCCTTGTTAAAAGACAGTAACTTTGCCCTCCAGTACAAAGCCTTTCTGAAACTGCAGATAAGCTGTCTTTTTAGGAAGGGAAAAGAATGAGCAGGATGGAAACTGGGAGGGTTTAGCAGCAGGTCTAATCTTATCTGCAGCACTGCTGAGAGCAAGCAGATGGAGGCACCTCGGAGAAGCAAAGTCTGGGTAGGGTAAGGGTTGTGTTTTTGTTTGGACAGTTTCCTGTTACTGTTCTTCTAATCACGCAGAGAAGCTGTTTGTAAACCATTGTGTGGTGGTGTCTAGAAGATAAAACCAGGGACTGCCAAGGTTAGACAGAAGAATCTCAGATGCTTGAAGTTAAAAAAACCCAACATATCTGGGTTGTCACAGGCACAGACATGGCGTACAACCAGTACCTTCCTCTGTTGTCTTTATTTGAAACAACTGGAAATTTAGATTGGATGCTGTCTTGATAGCTGTATTACCCACAGGGCTTTTTGGGGGAAAGGCTGCCATTCCCATATGGTTTCTATGCAGGTGGTGCCCCATAATCCATCGTTTCCTTATTATCCATAATCCATTATTTTTCAGTATGTTCTATTTAGGCCTAAGGGAACATTTTTTTTCCAGAAGCCTTTGAAGCATCTTAGGTGGTCAGTTGTCCAACAAAGAAGTTATGCCCTGTGCTTACTCTCTGGTTGGCTCCCGCAGAAACAGGAGTGCTGGACACGAAGGGCTGCACAAAAGCACCTTTAAAAATCCATTTTTCAGCACAACCTGCTACGTGCAGTGTCTGAGCTGCATACCAGGCCCATAAACACGCTGCTGCTCTCTGTTATCTTAAATGTTGTGTAGATACACGGTCGGGGGGATGCTTCTTCGGTCCATGACGCTTTTACACACGGGTCAGATTTCTCCCTGAGGCCAAGACAACAGGGTGCAAGTGACAGGAATAACAGTTTTGGAGCAAAGAAAAGGTTTGTGCAAGGGAGCTGGTAAACAGCCAGTTCAATCAGAGGCAGTTCACTCCTGAGCATCACTGTGGTGGGAGGGAGGGGAGCCAAAGCAGGCAGAGGGGCTTGCGTTCAAAGACCAGCAGCTAGTCTGTAACATTCTCGTGTTGACCTGTGGTCAAATATCAGGTCTCATCTATGAGAAAAAAAGAGCAAAAAGTCATGTGCTGCGTTCAGTGAAATCGATTTGTGAAAGTCTTTTCTTAAACCGGCTAAAATCCCTAGTGTGAGCTCACTTAAGCCAGACTCAATCCCTTTAAAAACTCTCTGAACTAAGGGATTTGTAGGGGTGGTTGAAAACTTTCCATTGAAATGTCCTTTTGAGCGTTTGGTGGAGAAACAGAATGTTCAAAGGCAGAAGGAAAAGGCTGAAGGAGTCGTTCAGATTTAGGGGTGCTACAGCACAGCCCCAGCAAAGCTGGTGCTTCCCTGCCTCCTGCACCCTTTCTCTGCTGGAGGCTCAGGGTGAGGACGTTTCCCATGACAGCCATGAGGGAGCTTCACACATCACACCAAGGATGGCTCACTGGGGGTGTGTCGTTGAGTCGCGAACTGTGTAGTCAAGAAAGAAGTTTAGGAATTTGGGCTGAAATATTTCCATTTCAGAGAATCATAGAATGGTTTGGGTTGGAAGGGACCTTATAGATCATCTGGTTCCAACTCCCTGCCATGGGCAGGGACACCTGCTGCTAGAGCAGGTTGCTCAAAGCCTCATATCTGGCCAAAAGCTTTACTTAAAACCTGCTATTGTTGTTGTTTGGGGTTTTTCTTCTGTGTTTTGGTTTAAAGAATAGGTTTTTGGAGCAATGTTGAGAGGTGAGCTAAATTCAGCTGCCCAACTGAATGTTGTGAGTGATGATTGTATTATTATGTAAAGTAATGAAACTGATGTTTCGATCTAATGATTGGTTACCCTTACTATTAAAAATGCACAGAATTTCTTCCAGTTCCTCTGACTTCCAGCCCAATTACAGGATATTTTTTGCATGGTTTAAACGTAGTACAAAATCTTTATCTTGATAGCCTATTGCCAGGGTCCGGCAGAAAACTTTTTCCTTCATTTTTGAGTTCATGTGAAATTTAGGAACGCCCTTAAAATGCCATGCCGTGAACATACCATACCATTTGTGTGGAAGATACCCTGAACTTGCTTGCAGAAGAACAAAAAGGATGTGATGTGGCTCTGTGCTTGCTCAAGTCAAGAAGTGAAAACGTTAAGTTGTTCCTGATAAGTGCCTAAAGTCAACAGAAACTCTCAGCAACCTCTATACACACAGCAGGCAGCTGACGGCACCGACGCCTTCCTTCTGGGGCTGGTTAGGCACTTTCTTTAGGAATCATTGCTTCATGGTCAGACATGTATTTGTCCCTGGAAAAATATTTGCTGATGTGAATGCGTTATGCAAGGCGGCCGTCAGCTGTGAAAACAAAACTGCCTGTCTGTGGGTCTCATTAGTTTTTATCAAAATCACTCAACCCATAAAGAAATCATTTAAAACGCAGAGCTGCCTGGTTTTTCGATTGAATTTTGAATCAGGCCACCGCATGTGCTACTGGGACAGTTTTCATCACAGGCAATGTGCTGACAAATATTGACCTTATTCTCCATCGCATATGTTAAATGCAAAGATAGAAGTGTTGAGAGCCTTCGATCCAAATTTAGTGGTGCTGTAATGGCAGGAGAAGTAGGAACTGGTTTCAGAAATAATTTGCAGGGCCCTGTTTCTGATGCGTGGAAGGAATGTAAACTGAGATCACTCTATTTACATCAACGCCCCGAGCTGTGACGGGTAGACAGAAAGATTGGGTAAAGATCTGCTATTAAAAGGTATTTCCAAACAACCTGTGGGATTACGTGTGCATTATATCACTGGTTGCCAGCTGGTGACACGCACCAGCGATGAGGGCAGACTGCTGTGCGGCAGAGCTCAAGTTAAAACAACGTGCTGAGCAAGTCAGTGGAGGGGGAGAGGGGAAGAGAAGGGGTGAGGAATCAGCAGCTGGGACCTGCGGTAATTCATGCGCCAGGAGATGAGAGAGCAATGCGGTCAGGGCTGGGAAGGCACAGCACAGTGGGGCTCACGCTAAACCCACCCCTGAATCATTACGCTGAAGCATCCCCCGGGGATGAGGGTGACGGATAGCCTTTGGTGTTCCCGGTCCAGAGAGCTGACAGTGCTCCAGTTCCTGCTGATTGCAAAGGTCCTGATCCCAACTGCGTCTGGCCATTAGCATCAGCAGCCTATGGTGAAGCTAAAATCAACAAAACTGGAGAGAGTCCAGCGGAGGGCTATGAGGATGGTGAGGGGACTGGAGCATCTGTCCTATGAGGAAAGGCTGAGGGAGCTGGGCTTGTTCAGCCTGGAGAAGAGAAGGCTGAGAGG
>Ga0181612_158578_pt1 | contig 15735 bp, 8 predicted proteins | sample HoacroProtozoa21_FD_119630 | JGI IMG/M metagenome (GOLD analysis project Ga0181612, IMG submission 119630) | Hoatzin crop microbial communities from Cojedes, Venezuel. Combined Assembly of Gp0051906, Gp0051904, Gp0051908
ACATTCTGTGATTCTGTGATGAGTTCTTGCAGTCAAGTTGATCACATTCCCTAAAACATATTATATTTTTAAAAAAACAATCAGAGTTTAAACAAAAATGCCTCCCAAATATTGTCTCAATAACACTACTCCAGTCTCCTAATGTGTTTTATGCACAGGAGATGTCTTCACAGATTAACAGGCATAAGAATTTTCTGCCAGTTCTCCTTGCTGGCCAGACATTATCTGAACATTATAAGTCACATAGACTTCAGCAGCGTCCTGAATCTGAGTTGATAAGCCTTGCTAATGAGGCAGGTATACTAGCTTGGGCTCAGTACTTGTGCTAATGTGTTTGTACTCGCATCCAGCCAGCTCAGTGTACAAGCAGAAGAGCATGTCAGCCTTTCTTCTCTGGTAGACATATCCATTGCATTCTACAAAAACAGTACCTGTAACCTGCAGGCAACTATGCAATGAGATAGAGGCAATACCTGTCAAAACACAGACTGAACATTCAGCATCCACAAATACTCCTACTGAAATAAGAAGGGCTACGAGCATGTAAGATTGGCTCATCCTCAGGAGTACAGTTAATCCAGGTACACGCACCATGTGCAGTGCTATTCCACAGTCGCTACAGAGTTCACTCAAAGCATTTTCTTAGATGGCATTTACAGATTTTGAAAGTGCTCCAGGGACTCCACTCAACTTAGCAGCTTAGAAATTTTATGAGCTCGGTGTGACATACACCACATAGAAAGCAGCTGGGTTTTCAAACAGGTTCTCCTAATCTTTCACACCCTCCCTTCTTAAGCATTCTTTCCCAGGAACTCACAAACACTTCTTCACAACTGAGTCTCCCCCATCTCAGACAGCCACATCTCCCACCTTTAAAAGAAATACACTTCACATAGTCTATAGATTATAGTCTTTGCATAGTCTATCCCAAATCTTCTTCTAAACTGAAAAGGCAGTTTCTCAGGAACCATGAAGTGTGGTAAATTGCTTGGCATTCACATGTGTAACCTGCTGAATCAAGATGCCAGAGAATCTGGAACCTGTGTGCTTCATCCTTTAAGGTTTTGGCTACAGAGTAAGTCACCAAAGCAGGCCTACAGTCACACAGAGATGATCTACAAGTATTTGATGATCTCCAGAATGAGTCTACAAATTCCATCCTAGCATAGGTCAGATATTTCCCTCAAAAACCAAAACATAATTGGGAAAAACACACCTGCTTTAAAAAAACTGCTCATATGGAGAAAGCTGAGCAGCAGCAAGGTAATGCTGCCATTGGTTAATATTGATATGAAGAGTGCCATCCTTCTAGCCACCAGGTCACAGCAATGAGATGAACTGTGGCTGCTGGTGTAACAACCCATTGTGCGCTAAGCTGCTGCCAGAGGACAGGGTACGGTCAGATCTTTTTCATAAAAGGTAACAGACTGCCCAGAGAGGTTCTGGAATCTCCATCCTTGGAGATATACAAAAGATGTCTGCACATGGCCCTGGGAAACCTACTCTAGGTGACCTTGCTTGAGTAGAGGGTTTGTATAAGGTGACCTCTACAGGTGCCTTCCCACTGGAACCATTCTGTGATTCTGGAATGACATGGCTCTTTTCCAGAGACACGAAGACAATATCCACTGCTCCACACTGGCACTACTTCAGAGCATAAAGTGACAAATAAGAAGGATGAACATGCAGTGCAGATTTTATCACATTTTAGAAGTGGCACTTAGGAAATCAGCATGCCACTCTCTTGTCAGTGCTTTATCAATTCCCTTTAGCCATCAGTCTGTGCTGATGCTTGATGACTCAAGTTGCCAGTCTGGTGCTTTCCTGTGCTGGCATTAACATAGGTGACCCTCTGCCAAACAAGAGTCAGTGCAGAGCAGAGTCCGTTACAGCACGCCACCTCCTCTTCCTCCTCCCCTGGCAGGACAGCAGGAGCAGCAGAACAGATACACAGGCTGATCAGTCCCAAGAAAGATCTACCTTGCACCAAGAGGCCCTAGGCTGGTAGTGCCCCACCAGATTAATCTAAACTGCAAAATTCAAATCTCACAAGGGGGCCACAGCCAAACCAAGAATCACATCTCTCTCTCTTTTTTTTTTTTTTTTTTTTTTTTTTTTTTTTGACAAAATGGACAGGTTTGAGGCAAGGATTTGGGAAGAAACAGAATTGAGAGCCACACCTTCCTAGGTGTAGTTCAAGGTGTAACTGAAGCTCTCTCTCTGGGCAGACTTCCTTGCACTGTTTTTCCACCTCTGTTCTTCTGTTTGCCAAAGATCTAAAGGCCCAAAGAACATCCTCTTCATCACTCCCCAAATCATGGGCTAGAATAGCATCAGTACAGCAACACATCCTCAGCCCTGGTTCATCCCCCTCAGATGTCCCACATTTTGCAGGACATCAGTCATGTTAATGCCAGAATATGGTTCATGCAAACATGAAGCCCCTTCCTTTTACTGACTCAAGTTATTTACTAAAAATAAAGAATCATTAGTCTGAGATTACAAACAGTTATTTCTATGGATGGCGTCTACAGCGTTTTCAGACTTTGCCTCTCTCTGACTGGAGCTTGTCTCCACGGGAACACTTTCCCAGTTACATGGTACAATTGCACTGCCGTAGTTAAACCTCTGTAGTTATACTAGAATTACTTCTTCCTCCCTGTGGTCACTCTTCTTCCAGAATAAGGATGGGGTTTTATGTTTTAACTGCTTCCAGCTACTACATGGGATAAATAAACAAACAGACAAACAAATAAAAAGGCATTCTTGTATCAGAGTAACAGGGCCCAGACACGAGGCAAGATCCACAGTGCTCTCAGTTTCTTCACACACTAGATTCGACCTGAACACGGTTCCATTGCAGACGAGTCCCTTGCTGCTGTTGCATTGCACAGCTCTTCCCCAGCTGCCAGAGAAAAATCCCCCAGGAGTCAAGGCCCTGCTGTGCACACGCAGCGGGGCCCTGTTCTCACCTTGGAGGGCCTTTTTACCCCTCGGCAGCCCTCCTCACATCACAAAATACCGTAGTCCAGAAGCTGCCCTGTCAGAGTTACAATAAATCGAGCATTTTCTATCAAGAGCAAACATATTCCAGCTCTCAAGATGGGGCTACTGTGGGACTTTTTACCTGTCCACCCCTAGACTGGAGCTGATCTGCCTTTGCCAAAGCTATGCCGAGGTTTCAGAACGTCCTGCTGAGAGACGCTCCAAGTCTTCCTGCCTGCCGGACAGGGAGCCACCGAGAGGCACTGCCTGCGCTGGAGTGACAGCAGGAGCAACGCACGGCTCTGAAGAGGTGTTCATCTGCAGGCCACCAAGTCAGGTGCCTTGTCCTCTCATGGTAACAGGACAGTAATGCAGAGGCAATTACATGGATACAACAGCTTACGGACCAAATCCACAAGTGTATTTCCACATCATTGTGACCATCCACAACAAGGCAGGCTGTAGCCCACTATCGGTCGAGTACTACACAGACAGCTCTGAGTCAGCTTTGCCCAGCTGTTTCCAAACTCGTTTCATAAACTGCTTTCCAAAGGCACTGTCATCCTCCTCCTGCCACCACCATGGAAGGCATTGGGGTCACAGCCACTACAGGAAAGCAGGAGCTGCTGCAATCGAACCTGAGCTGAAATGACTGAGCCACAACTTCCCCTCGCATTACCACGGGGAAGAAGGTCCTAAAGGTGGCTCCGCTGCCTTGCCATAACCTGGGAGGGGCTGGGATAGTTGCAGAGGTGGTGTGCTCAGCTCCCTGGAGGGAAGGTGCGCCTGCAATCACTCATCAAGAGGTTCCAAACCAATTAAGAAGAGACGCTCACAGGCTACATTGTACTTTCCTTTTATTTTTTTCCTCAAAGGAAATTGCTGGGCCACAGTATCAATGAACTCGTACATTTTTTCTGGAGTCACACGCAGGAGATTATATTGGAGGGGAAAAAAAAAAATCCCCCACAGATTTTCCAGGCTTTATCAGTGGCAAGAGCCCATTCCACAGTTCTTGTTCACAGATGACCTCAAAATTATCAGTTATCAGATCTGAATAAAACTTCTCAGACAAAACCATTTTCCCACAACAAAACGTCATTTCACTGAAAACAATCCTTTTCTCGACCAGCATACTCTATTTGTTAACATTTAGCAATAGAAACTCTCAAAGCAAATTTTTCTGCATTAATTTAAAAATTTCACTCCAAAAAAATTTTTTTATACAGAATTTCCTAGCTTTTGTTTTTAAAAAACAAACAACCTGGAAGAACAACCAAAAAAACCTCAACTTTCTAATAGCTGTTAAAAGTATCGGTTACTTGTTTGAACTTGTTATAGGAAAAACACTAGGAAAAAGACAACACTGTGACTGTGTTTGGTTTATGTTACAAGTTAATATGCTATTAAAATGTTTAGGTCTTATTATGCACTTTAAAAATGTTAGAGCTTAATGTGCTCTGATTAGGGCTTAACAAGCCTTTTAAAATGTTACAATGTTAAACCACCAAATCATATTGTCTCTAAGGAGTAAGAGGCTTAAAAAAATCTTCTGTTCTTCACAACCTAACCCTTACATTAATAAAAACAAAATCCAGTCATAATGAGTTTATATCATATATCAGAATGTTTTGACATCCTTAATGACTGGGAGTTAAAAAGTTGGCTTAACTCTGTGTGCTAGTGTGTGCTTGTTTGAGTGTAGGAGTTAAGGTTAGTGGTTTTCTGAAAGCCTTAAATAACAGAGATAATGGAGATGAACATCGCGCGTTTTTGCCATAGCTGGTGTCTGGAATTCTATTGCCTAATTTAAAGGGCCAGTTATGCGACTGTGAACAACTGAGAAAATATCCACTGAGCCTCACAGCTCTGATGTGGTGGGCACAATACCGAGATAGTGACACTGCCAGTGAAATCTGGTAAATTTTGGTCAGCACCCGCTGCTAAGCACTAAGGTGCAGATTTTCCAAACAGGTACGAAAGCGTACCCCCAGTGCCGCATGGGGCGCGGTGGCACAGACCAACGAACCTGGGCCAGGCTCTGCTACCTTGCTCAAACCAACCGGGATTACGTGCCAGCAGCAGGCTTGCAATGGCACCGGTGGCCACAGACTTCCAGTATTAGACAGTTCTTACAGTCACATTCTCATAATAAACAGGTTTTGTTGCTGTTCCTCACTTGGAAAAAAGCTCCACAGCAAAGGACTTCTATCACAAACTCCAGCATAACGTGACAAACAATTACTCGAGTGACAATGCTGACTTCATGAAACAGATGCATGTGGTAAAATAATGGCAAAGTGCAACATTCTAATTGGGGGAGGAATTGTTCTGTCTGTACAACGAAGGATACCAGCAACAGCGGTCAGTGGACATCCCCTATCTATAGCTGTGCACAAAGCATTATGACAGTAAACATTATAGGCTTGTTTCTTTGTTCTGCTCTTCTGATCTAAATGTGTGTTACTCTCTGGAATTTGAATGATCTCTCCAGCAAAATCTATTCACTTCAGTATATGCCCAGTTTTCTTGAAAACTATAAATTTGGAAGACGCCCAATCGCAGCAAAACAAACCCCCATGACTTATCTAGCTAATTACAGAGTGCGAACAGTGAATTCTGAAGTAATAGCCATGGCAGATAGTTCTCAAGGTTGAAATACGCTTGCATGCTCTATTCATCAAATAATTCCAAATAAATAATGCAGCAAAATGCTCCATATTCATGGATAATTAACAGAAAAAGTGGTCTAATTAGCTCAATAAACTGTTTGCTGCAATTAACTCCACTAAGCTTTAAAGGGCCATTCTTCACGGATACAGTTTTCAAGAGGACTATTAAAGTATTACTGAGTATTTTCCAGTGACGTGAGATGTGTTTTTGAGCTGACTACTGTCACAAGCCAGACCATTTCAAGATGTTGAGAGCACTGATGGCTTCCCATATTATTTCCTCACTGCAGATAGCTCAAGGTTACGTTATCAACTTAACTTATACACACCTCCTTGATAATATACCACCCCACTACACTCAAGTCCACCATGTTTACTTACTCCTCATTACACTGGAACAAAATTTCTCACTAGATAACATGACATGAAGAATTTTTCTCGCCTTTGGTTTTACTTGTTTACTAACATCAGCCTATTGTGAAACAAACATGAAAAATGTTCAAAGGCTTAAAAAGTTCTTTCCCTTTCTCTCAAACTTTCATGTTCTGTTCATTTCAAATATGTGGTAAACTGATTTTTTTATTTTCCATATTAATTTCCCCATGTTCCTTTGTATTAAAATAACTAACAGAGAAAAATGATTCCATCTGCTCTGCACTCAGTTGTTTATGCCTTCAGAGATGCTGGGCTCTGTGCCGTGAGCAAATAGAGTGCTTCAGAGCTATTCTTCCCAGTCCAAATTTTCTCCAACCTCAAGCACACAAAACCACAAGGTTAGAATAAAACTAATTATTATTAATCAAACACAAAAAAGCCCAAGTGCTTTAGTTTTCTTTCCATTTTCTTTCTAGGGTCTCAACTTTTCTGTCATACACACACCAGGTTTTCAAAGTCTCCTGCTTAACAATCACAGCTTAAAACTCGCATGAGAGAAAAAGAGGGAAAGAGGAATAGGGGAAAAAGACAGCCATGGGATTGCTGACTCAGCAGGTATTCCTTGTCCAGGAGGGACCTGGGGTACCAAGGCCAGAGATGGGTGCCTGGGCCAGCACCTGCCAGAGTGTCCCGGCACACCCAGGCAGCAATTTCAGCCTCATGCTTTCCCATTTTTTGGGGACATGTGGCTGTGGGAGGTGCATGGGCACAAGGCACACGCCTGGGGCCAACAGCTCCCCAGGACAGTCCACAGGCAGATGTTCTGCACAATTGCCTGCACATGTCCCCCCCTCTGGGCCCATAAAACACCCCAGCCTATCTCCCTTCTTCTTTTGTGCTCCTCTCTTAACTCATTAACTTATGTCAACAAATCGGGATTTTCTGTTTTTTGTCCCGTGTAAGCCCAGTCCGGGCACTACAGTGACAGTCGACCAAGTGAGAAGCTTTGCAGGGAGGAGTTTGCGAAGCGGCGCAGGGCAGGAGCGCCTAGCAGTGTGGACACGCTCTTTTAGCTGGACTCCACAAGCTGCTTTCCAGCATCCTTTGCTGGAAGGGGGCTGGTGTGAGCACACTTTGCTTCACACACATTTCACCTGTGCCTGGGACACTAACCGAGGCTGGCAGCAAGCTACAAGCATAGGGGTTTGCAAACACGCCCGCTGCCATGCTGCAGAGCGTTACTGCCCTGTCTTCCCGCAGTGCAACAGGGAGCAGCATTTACTGCAGTGGAGAAACTATTAAATGCAGATCCTGTTAATATTCCTTAATAGGCAAAAGGCAGAAGAGTGGGGGAAGAGAGCAAACAATATGTAACAGTGTTTAAATTATAGAAAAGTACATTAACAATAAATACTCCCCTGTCAAGAATATGTCATGTAATTATATTTACTGCACTGAAAAGAGGTAACCAATGTTTTGAGAGGGTGGTTTTGCACTCCCAAGATGACTCTCCTTCAGGGACAACATATGTGAATAATCAGTCAGACACGGGATATCAGCTGTGAAAAACCTCCTCCAGTGCAGTGTGCCTGTAGTGATGGCTTGAAAGTTAGCTCCCTCTCCTGGATTAGACCAGAAAGTTAATGTACATTGCACTGATCTAAACCAGGGCTCAGGCATTCTTTGGCGTTTTTATTCTTTTTCTCCCTAGTCCTAGAACCTCAGTCAAGGGGCATCTATGCTTCCTAAAGAACTCGAATGCGCAGAGAGATACAGCATATCACCTAAGCAACGACAACAATCTCACTGCCAAAGTTACTGCGACCTTTGTTAAATTGCGGTACAGCTGTAGGATGCAGAAGACACATCTGCAGAGCCCAAGCAGTGTGACCTGCTGTCACAAAGTGCCTGGATCCACAAAAATGTCATTGCAAACCAGAAAATTCTCATGGCTTTGATACTTTGTCCCTCAGCCCTTGTGCAAGCAAAAGGACCATGGCTGTGAGTAGGAGTCTGGCCTGGACAGAGCGCACGTAAGGACAGCAGGACTCACTGCCTGAGCTGAGAATTTGAGAACCAAGGCTGAGGTGGAGACAAAGAGCAGATCACAAGAAGAAATCTTACTAGGTTTTCCCATGTTTTTGCTAAGTATCTTTGCAAAAAGGTTGAAATATTGGACAGTTTTCACAGTTTCCAGACCACATGGGAACACAAAGCACTTCTATTTAGAGAATTACTGCTTCAGTTGGCAGATCACAGAAGCTTGGAAAGCTGAGATGCAACTAGGACAAGAATGAAAACATAGGTGTTTGTAGCTTGCTTACCATTTGGGATTTGATCAGATTCAGATAAAATCAATGGCAAAGTAACTAACTAAGAAGTTCCCTTTGTTTTAAATGTAGGGCTTACGATAGCGATACGAAACTGCATATACAAAAGTTTAAATAAAGTTGTTTTCCTGTCTAACCGTAGACTTTATTAACTGCTAAATACAATCCTTTAAGATTATATAGGACCTTTCATCTGAGAAACTGAAATTTCTTCACACTTTGAACAGTACCCTTCAGAGATAAACATGCACTATTTATAAATGAGAAAACAAGGCAGAAAACCAAAAAGCAAAATGAAATGCACACAGGACAAGTGATTTGTCCAAACAGGAAACCATTGGGATTAAAGCCCAGACTTTTCAACTCCTCTATCTACAAAAAGGGCCATTCTAAATGGAGAAAGTTTAAAAAATGGTGACAAGAAAGAGACATATCTACAGATAATTCAAACTCCTCTAAGTTGGAATCACCTCCTGCAAGACACTCGCTCTTTCTACCGAGGAGTCAACTGCCTTGCAGCTCAGACACTCCAGTCAGAGCCTTTTAAGAGCAGTATTGCCAGAGAGTTTTAGAGAAAGCATGGGAATCCATGCCATAATAGGAGAGATTATCCACTACTGTATCTCACTAGCTGGGTAACAAAAACAACCTTGTTATCCAAACTGAAAAGCTTTGGACTTTATATTACTATTATAAGTAGACAGATATTCACAGATACACACTGAGTTGTCTCCAGGGGTGTTGATGCTGCATAAACACTAAGCAAGCTAAGGTTACTCTAGTTCAATCACTCAGATAGGACAAGCTCCTTAAAAAAATTGTGTACCTCTGTTGCTGAGCTGGGATCCACCTGAGCATCTCCCTCGCAAAGCCAATATTCAGTCACAGACTTTGGGGCCAGTTTGAATAAACTCCATTACTCTGAGGATTCAGTGGGTGCAAGAGTACTTTACTGACTGGCAGCCTTTCCCAACATGGGTGAGGTACAAATGGGATGGGTAGTGTCGTGGACAACGCCTGCATTGCCCCACTTTCAAAATCTGTCAGTCTGGAAACGCTTCAGAAGAGCCAAGACATATCCAAGCATTTTTAATAAAAGTAAATAAAAATCCTATTTTAAACCAGGGTATCCACCCAAAGAATTTCACTGGCAAATTACATCTTCCTATTTAGTTATGGGGAAAAAACCAAAAAGCTTCTTCTACAATAAGCACACAACAACATAAAATTTCATGAACAATAAAATACACAATACATTTCAGTTACTATTTTCAGGATACCATATTGAAAGACTGTCATAAAATAAAATATTCTACCCTAACGCCACACAAATTAGTAGTTAGGTTAGGGATTAGTTGGCTAATACAAATATTAGATGAGATAGGTTACAAAAACATGCTCTCTTTGAAATAGCACAGAATCACACACAGAACAGCCATCTCACCCAGGAAAAACTGCAGAATTGTCTGCCTCCTGAGAAGATCAACAACTGTTGATTTTCACTCCTGGGATCTGAATGAAGTTTGGCTGTGGCAGGAGACCGAGTCACTAGAATGCTTCCCACCTTTCACCTCAAACTGCACAGGACTCACTAACTTTGATAAACACTGGGGAAGAAAATGGACAGCAAGTGCTGGCAGAAGCCCTGATCATTATGTAGGAATTCAGTCAAGAAAGGAAGAATAATGCCTGGATAACGAAGCACAGAGACACAGGAAAGATACACACATACTGGAAACCTTCAAAGGTCCCTGCAAACAGCCTTTTGCATTAAAAAATCTTGATTAACATCTGTGACATGTACATATATCCCCAGAGAGACGCATATCTTGAGGCAAAAGGAGGACTCAAGTTGTTCTAAACTGTGTTTTTCTGGCTCTCTGCACAACTGGTATCTGTAAAGGAATCTCAGGAATAGTGGAGCATTGAGCACAGAACCTTTCCCAGGACTCAAGCTAATGACATCATTTCTATGTCAGGATGAATCTAAGTTGCCAGAAATTATTTTGGCTCCTTCAACTTCCACAGAACTCCTGGGGAATTAAATATTCCCAAATTTTAGTTCTGTAAAAGCTGTACCTTAAATTTGGCCCTATTTCTGTCACAATACTGTACAATCTGGCAGCATTTAAACATAGATAGTACGTGCTGAGTGCACAGCAGTAACTAACAATACAACTGGTCTTTTATGCTGAGTATTGGGCGTCAGCATTTACCAGCTTGTATAACGTTCCAGGATTGTAATATTACACACCTTGGAGATATACTGTAATTCCTATTGATATGAACAAAAAAAAAAAAATTCTTTCTGAATGAAATGTTGCAAGTTAGTGAAGACTTTTATTCTCTGCTGCATAGTCCGATTCATGTTTACCCTCAACATCAATATTAGCTGTGACATCTATACTAAGAAACGCCTACAAAAAGTAGCAGCTTTACAAACTCTGAAGTTCCTGCAGTGACTGCTGAATTCTTTTTAGTCAAACAACATAACTTAAAATGAATGCAAATTGCTTCTTTTACTTTTCACTCATGAAATGTGTATTTTTATGCTTGGCTTTTGCAATTATTAAAAAAGAAAAGGAAGTCATGTCCATTATATCAAGCGTTTCCCATAAACTCCCCCGACAGGTTCATTGCCAATATTTTTGTTGCTAGTCCCCATGGAAACCAACACGATGGCTTGCAAATCTGTTTCTTAGAAAGGACAATTCCAGTCCCATCTTTTAGTCTCTGTCGATTTTCAGTATTTGCTGAGATGTTCTGACGTTCAATGATGCTACCCAAATAGATGTCAAATTTGATAACAGCACCATTTTAAAATAATCCTTTTAAAATACTATACGCACACTAGTAAGAACTTGTCAAAAATGCCAAAAAAACCCAGTTAATTTAAATAATTTTAATATAGTATTTTACTTAAAGTTACAACAGAATTATTTACAATTTAAATATTTAAAGCAAACCAATCACTTTGGTATTCCCAGCTTTTCCATTGCTTAATTTCTGAGCCCTGCTACTCCCTCTTGATTCCACATCTCTGCAGTCATGGTATAATGGGAAAAGAAAACAGAAAGTAAGACATTAGGAAGTTCATATTTTAAAGAACCTGTTTTCACATGAAGAATTTTTCATTTTTAAGCCATTTCAACTAATTCCCAACTATCTTTTTAAAAAAACAGCAGAAGCATCTACACACATGCAAACAAAGTTCTTAATAGATAGGTCATAGTCTGTATTTCTTCTAATTAGCATCCATGCAGACAGTTAGCACGTGCAATGAGGTGCAAGTCAAGCACACTGCATGTGGGGCTATTTAAAAGCTAAGAGCTGTAGAAATAGTAGAGTAGTAAGCTATAAAACCTGTTTTTTTCAGAATAATGAAGCGGTAGATGAAGAAATACCTAACATTTCTTTTAATTTACTTGAACATTTCAATAAAACCAGAAAAATTCTGAAAAATTGTCTTTTTTAAAAACTTGAGTTCCCAGTAAGGAATGAGAAGTCTAAGTAACTGGTTTTTAACAAATGATTACCGCCACAATCCATTTGTGAAAACAGCCCTGACTTTCAGTGAGAAACAGTGAATCATTAAGCTAAAGCTAGAATATTAATGACAGTCAGTAATCATTTTGAAGCTTTATGCATTTGGCCTGTCTGGATGTAAGCCTAGTGTGTCCTGGTCTTTTCGATTGGAAGCTGATCCCTCTAATGTCATCCTGAGCACCACAGCAAGAGTCCGTCTGCCACTCTTCTTCTCATGTTCCCACTGTGCTGAGAGAAAGTCAAATGCACCTGTCCTGCTGCAGAAGCACATAAAGAGACAGAGAGGACAGGACCAACATCTGTGGCCATTCTCACCTCAAAAAATCATCGTGGAAAAGTCAAAGGACTATCCAGTGACTTAGGAAACTGCACTATGCCGTTAATCCTAGACTCTCTTTATGAGACCTGTGCAAAATAACAGCCATTATTGAGAGCTTCTGCTCTGTCAGCTATGGAAGAGTAACTTAACCTCAACTTAAATGAGTGTGCAATACATGGGAGATGATCAAGAGAGTGTCTGTACAAGAAGAGAGTTTCTTACTCGAAGGAAATCCAAGAGGTACCTTGTCCTACTTGGAGACAACCACCATTGCTGAAGCAACTCAGCTGCTCCTCAGGACTCCTTGTCAGACTCTCACCATTCCTGGCAAAGAGGACGTACAGTATGTGTTTCTGTTCTGTGTTGTTTCTCAGCACTGCACCAGTCCCAGCAGGAGCTGAGCAAGGGCTTAATTCAAACTAAATAACAGTACCCCTTCGAGTGAACAAGATTTTCACTTTTGATTTCAGTGAAGGCAAATCACAATGTGTGTGATTGCATTTCCTTCCAAGCTATACACATGAATCCTAAGTGGTCAATTAATGTTATTTTATTTATTAATTTATTTTATTTATTAATTAATGTTATAAGCTTAAAAGCTTATATACCATCTCAGTTCCTTTATACAGGTCAGATGTATTTGAAGTTTCTTTTTCTCATCTTCTTCAGTATTCTGAAGCTGGACAGGGAAAATGTCTGAAGTTCCTCTTTTATGGAGGGTATATCTTGTACAGAAAGTGCTGCTTTCATTACATCTTGAACTCTCTTTTTGTGACCTGTCTCCCTAGGTTAAAAGGGCAAGGCTTGGCCAACAGTTGCTTTTATGAAGGACTCAAGAGCTAAGTCATAAAGGCTGTAACATCTCTCTGCTTGTTCACAGTGGCAGTGTTCAATTTACCTAGCTAATAGGCTATTTCAGTTAAACATTCATATCCTGCACAGGGTGAATTTCTGAACTATGAATGGTATCCGTGCTATTGTTGATACACCCTTTCAGAATCTGTGATACATCAGTAGATGTGGTTTTTCTGTCTAAGCATCCTTGAATAACACCAGGGTATTTATATAAAGAATATGGCAGGAAGGGAAGCTAAATACTGAAACCTAAGATGAAACTTGAAGAGATAATTATAGTTCGAGAATTTGTGTTTGATTACTGGGCTTTACATCTGGAAGCGTCCTATTGCACTCTCATATTAATATAATCTTGGCAAGCTGAGAACAACTGGGTAAAAGAAAAAAACCTATCATTCTGCACAGATGTGAATCAGCAGAATTGTGTTTTCTCAACTGGGAAGTGGTTTAAACTTCCTCTTTCATCTCCTATTGTTTTTAGAAAATTGTCTTGTGATTGTTCTTCAGCTACACAAACTAAGCCACTCCCTGGATAGGCCCAGGATATGCTTTGATTTCATTAACAATTTGAAACATAAACCAAGGGACCTAGCAGTAGGATTAGATAGGTACCAGGCGATGTGACACCATCACCCTGGCAAGAAGGGTCTTTTTCCATTTCAAGCAATGCTGAACTTTGATTAAATGCAGATAGACAGGACATAATCTCTTGGCTTAAAAAGTGAGATGCTTGTCTTCCATTCTTCCCTTGGCAGCACATACTTAGTACAAGATGAGACTAAGACACCCTCTGCTACTTCCCTTGCAAATCCCACGGCAGTGAACATAAGATCATATCTGCAAGTTACAAGTTTCTGTGCAGATTCTGGGCCTCAGTGTGCCTCAGATCTACGTACACTGACAGCTGCAGCAGCTCAAAATCTGGGTGTAACAAAGACAGTCTTACAAAGAGCTCCCCTCATCTTCTGCCCAGACTGCAACTCCCGCTCTGAAGTATCACACACATCAGTTGACTGTATAAACATCCCAGGAGTAATTCCATGAGTGCTACCAAACTCAAGCTCATTAAAATTACACTTGTCTCCTTCGGGGTCACTAACATGTCAAAATTGCCCAGTTATGGCTTTCAATTTATATATATCAGAACTCATAGGTGACTGAGTTGAAAGAGAGGGATAGAGATTGCAGTGTGCATCACTAATTCTGCAGGATCGCTCCCAGGGGCAGAATGGTGGAAACGGCTGAGCTGCAAACAGCCGGAGGTGGGAGGGGATCTGTGGGGTGGCACCTGTGTTTGCCTGCATTTTCTCTCTTCCCTCAGCATCTGCTTCTGGATGTTGACAGAGACAGGCACAGGGAAGAGGGAGCTGAGGAAAGGGGCTGAGGCAGGATCTTCAGGGACAGCAGTAGTTGTTAAAAATCATACTGCTGCATAGCATCCACATTTCATTGTAGAAACAAGCAGATAAACAATCTCCTTCCATTGTTTGTAGTAATCACAGACTGCTAAATAATTTCATGTCATTATTTTAGTTGTGCAACAACTAAGGGAAATAGCACATGAAGTCTAAAGCTCCTTCTGTGTGTTTTGTTCTTGTATCTAAAATATGTCCTTTTTTTACCTATTTAAGATAAATCTATGATTTATGTGTGGTGTGTGTGAAAAGAGGACAGGCATACTTTTGCCAGAACAAAAGAGCATCCCAAATCTGCTTTCCCCAGAAACTGTGCTCATTTATATATCAGTTTTAAGATTTTAGTCCTCTCAATGCCATATAGAAGTGAGGCTCTGTAAAATGTGTTAAATCTAATGGTATTCTGCTAGCCAGTAAAACTTAAACTTTCAAATCTGTAAGACTGAGAAAGCCCAGACACTTACACCAATGGAAGAAAAGGAAGTCTGTATTATTCAGTAAAATTCTCACCTCAATCTTGGTAATGTCCTTTAAAATAGGTTGGTGGTTAGGGTACCTAGAAAGCCAAGAAAGTAAAAAAATTTCTTAATTCTATTCATTCATGACTGTATTCTGATAGTACATATTATGAAATAGACCCTATTGTTTTGGGCTCTGTTCAAATACAAGAGAAAAATAATTCCAGCCTACAGGAGTTATTTAATGAAATGGATAGAATAATTGTAGCAGACTGGAGCTCTGCTTGTTCGCCTTTAACATCTACAACATGAGCTGCAGACAGGAGGGTATCACTGCAAGATCAGCATATACATCAGTAGCAACATATTTGTTCTTCCTGCTTGGTGCAACTTGGTCTTGATGCCTTACTGCTGGCACAGATTAAAGCAGAACATTTTCAAACAGATCCTTTGCTTTTGTTTTGTTTTCCAAAACCACATAGTAACTATGAGCTTAAAATAGATGTTTTACCTTTGATCTCCAAACCCAAATCTAGCACCAATATTAAAACAACATTTTAAAGACAATTCAGAAAAGAATTGGGAAGTCTCAGATATTTTTTTGCCAACTTTATATTGCCAACTGGTGTTAAGTACCTCGTCATTTACAAGCGCAGCACCTGAACACATTGAAATGCAGAGTGACTGCTGCGTTAGACCTCAGCGTGTGCAGAGAATGAGCAGGGAGAAGAGGGAACGTATCCTTCAAACTACTTTAGGCCAAATACATGCATCCTTTAT
>Ga0181612_115482_pt1 | contig 15733 bp, 13 predicted proteins | sample HoacroProtozoa21_FD_119630 | JGI IMG/M metagenome (GOLD analysis project Ga0181612, IMG submission 119630) | Hoatzin crop microbial communities from Cojedes, Venezuel. Combined Assembly of Gp0051906, Gp0051904, Gp0051908
TCTTCTATCTCTTCCAAGAGAGCAAAAACAAGAATATTACAAGCTTCAAGACTATGAGCGTTAGCGAATAGGTGGTTTGCGATAGCGAAGCACCGTGTATTCTAGTTTACGTCGTCTTTTTTCTAGTCTTGCGTTTCTAGTTTCGTAGTCTGTCTTTCTTGTTTATTTTTCTTGTCTTTCTAGTCTACGTCTTCTAGGTCCGCTTTAAACTCACATCATCCCCACTTGCTTCGATTCTTTCCATAGCTCTGCAAGTTTTTCGTATAAGCTTGGACCGTTTGATATTCGACCTCATTATAATCCAACCCGGCTCCTCCCACACCAAACTTCTTATTCAGAAACTCAAGGGCCAAGTCAATATCTACTCCATTATTACAGAAATTAGTCGCCTCCTTGAACAGACTATTAGCACGATGTCCGGGGGTGAATCGGTCAGGGTTGTTTCTTCCCTCGTATGCATCAATCATATTCATCATACTCTTGTCGCTTTTCACTTTAACCACCTCCTTCCCTGCCAATACCGTTCTAAGCTGCGACAAAGACATGGATGAGGGTTGAGGAGTGGGCTGAGGGAAGGGAGAAAGTTGAAGGGCAGGCTCAAAGTGGAAGGGTGTGGGGCTTTCATTCTTCCAAGCGTCAGGATCCCAGCATAGATAAGTAGCCCGAGCTAAATCCTTCCCACTCTTGTCAAGATAGGGGGCAGGGAGAGCTTTACATACCTGTTCAAACAACTCACCATGAAAAGCCGGGTCGGTCGAATCATGTACTACTATCGCTTTAATCCCATGGCCAGACGGAGAATGGAAGAGGAAATCAACGAACGGGTAACTCTTCAGACGCTCAAACATCAGTTCCATATTGTCGCTTGGAATGTTGTCATAGTCAATAGCAAGGTAAGACGAATACTCCTTCAGACAATCCGCCTTCCTGTAAGTGAACGTCCCGCTGAATGTGACTGGCGGCAAGAACTCCCTTTTCAACTTGTTTTGTACTTCATGATTCCCCTCAGCCCGAATTGATTGGGTCGGCTTACGCAGGTCTTTATTCCCGATAGCACCAACCTGAATAACCGCATAGATGTAGTCGAGTTCCATGTCGTAGCAAGCATCGGGTTTGTCAATACTTGTGTTAATCGTAATAGTCGTTTTCATTTTTTTGCTTTTTAAGTGAATGTCTCCCCACCCATCTATCAGGAAAATGGCGGATGGGAATCGCTTTTTATACGATTTCAACTTCCAAGCCCCTACAATCACCCTCCAACACCCTTTAGAAGGCTGCAAAATTGGAAAAGTGTACATTTTGGCCTAAAAATTTGTTGGAAAAGTGTAATTTCTTGGCTGTAAATTTGTTGGAAAAGTGTAAGTCGTGCTATCTTTGCAGCCGAAATCATTTAATACGACGTTCTATGTTGCAACGTAAGAATGAGGCTATTATACGCGACTTCTTGCTCAATGATGAGAAGCGTGCGTTGTTAGTGACCGGTGCTCGACAGACCGGCAAGACGTTCTCCATTCGCCGAGTGGCCAAGGAGATTTTTGATCATGTCGTGGAAGTGAACTTCATTGAAAGCCCTGAGGCGAAGGCCATCTTCTCCAATCCGAGAGATGCTCAAGAAATCTTGCTCCGTTTGTCTGCATTTGCCGGTGAGCCTATGGTGTCTGGGCGAACACTCATCTTTTTTGACGAGGTTCAGGAGTGCAAAGACATTGTGACAGCCATTAAGTTCTTGGTGGATGAGGGCAGCTACCGATACGTGATGAGCGGCTCACTGCTTGGCATCGAACTGAAGGATATCCGCAGCATCCCCGTCGGCTATATGAGCGTGTTGGAGATGTATCCGCTCGACTTCGAGGAGTTCGCAGAGGCCGTAGGAGTAGGCAAGGATGTCATCTCGCATTTACAAGAGTGTTTTCAGCAGGTCAAGCCCGTTGATGACTTCGTTCATCGGCGTATGTTGGAACTTATGCACCATTATCTCTTGGTGGGAGGCATGCCGGCTGTCGTACAGACCTACATCGATACGAACAACGTGAGGAATATCGTTGCAACGCAGCAAGACATCATCAATGCCTACAAGCTTGATATTTCCAAATATGCCGAAGGGAAGAAACTGCAAATTGATGAAATCTACGAGCTCATTCCTTCTGAGTTGAATGCCAAGAACAAACGTTTTGTCCTCAAAGAACTGAACGAGAAAGCACGGTTCCAACGATACGAGAACGACTTTCTTTGGCTGAAAGATGCCGGCGTTGCCGTTCCGGTATATAATGTAGAAGAACCCAAACTTCCATTGCTGCTTGGCAAGCAACGTAATCTCCTCAAACTGTTCCTGAGCGACGTTGGACTGCTTGCGGCCATGTACGGCAATCAAATCCAAATGCGTCTGTTCAGCGGCGACATCAACATCAACTATGGTGCCATCTATGAGAATTTCGTAGCACAGGAACTCTGCGCTCATGGATTGGCGACCAACCACTCGCTCTATTATTTCAACAGCAAGAAGCAAGGCGAACTCGACTTTGTCGTTGAATATGAGAACCACGTTCTTCCGATAGAGGTGAAATCGGGGAAAAATTATGCCCGACATAATGCCCTCTCCAACGTGCTTTCCAATGTCGAATACGACATTTCGCGAGCCTTTGTGCTGTGTCAAGACAATGTCGGCACAAAGGGCAAAATCACCTACCTTCCCATTTATATGGCTATGTTCATCAAACGTTCGGAGGTCGCCGACCAAATCATACGATTCGATACGTCGGGATTGTAGGGAAACCGCTCTTTTCACATCTATCAGGAAAATGGCGGCTCACATCCCCGTTTTCTTCCATCCGCCAAGAAAGTGGAAGCGCCACCCCTGTTTCCAAAGATGGCGCCTCCGAGGTAATGAACAGAAAAATTATCCCTTATAGGGAAATGCCAGCTTTCCGCCGAGGTCGGCAGCTATGTTGAGCCGTTTGACGTACTCCTTTTTGGGAGCCGTCAGGGCCAGAGCCTCCATCGATTTCACGTGGCCGCTGTCGGCAGCGTATTGATGAAAATCCTGCGCTTTCTCTTCGTCGCAGAACGGGCTCTCTTTCGCGTGATGCAGTTCGCCAAGCCAGTAGGCTGCGTCGATACTGCCAAGGTCCATGGCCTGATTCAGACACTCAAAGGCATTTTCGTAGTCCTCGGCCTCTTCGAGATACCGGCGTCCCAGCCAGACGAGCACGGCAGGGTCTTTCATGTCGGCCGCAGCGAGCAGGTCTTCATAGATTTGCTCATTGCTCCCGTTGATGTCCGTCAGAATTTCCTCCTCCAGCATCGTTTGCGCCTCGTCATTGCCAAGGTCGGCTGCTTTCCTAATCCAATGCACGCCCTGTGCGGCGCTGTTGATGGAACGTTCTGCTCTGTAGAGATACTTTCCGTATTCGTACATACCCGCCACGTTCCCTTTTTCAGCGGCTTCGAGGAAGTAATGTTCCGCCACAGACTCATCGCGATTCGCATAGCCTTCAGTCATGTAAACTCGGCCGAGGACCACTTTAGCCATAATGCTACCATTCTTCTCTGCCTCCTTGAGCAGACCGATGGCTTTGTCATAGTCCTTCATTCCGACATCGTTCTTAATCATGCACATTGCAATAGCGCACTGAGTGAGACAGGTGTTCAACTTTGCTGCGTGGTGCAGTGTTTCTTTTTCTAATTTTCTCATAATCGTAAAACGAATTTGATGTTTTTGAAAGGTGGGGCCGCCACCCCAAAAGCCGATGGCTGCGGCCCCGGATGTTGATGATTTAAAGATGAATAAAATTAGGTGCGAGTTCCCCGCCAAGATCGGCAGCTTTGCGGAAGAGTTTCTCGCTTTCGTTTCCGTTCGTCGCAATGGCCAATGCTTCCATAGCCTGAACGTGTCCGTGCTCCACAGCGTACCTCAGGAAGATGTCCGAAGCAAACTCGTCTTGGAACGGACTGCCATTGATGTGATACAGCTCGCTCAGCAAGAAAGCTGCCTCCACACTCTCTTGGGCCCAAGCCTTTTTGATGAACAAATAGGCCTTTTCATAGTCGAACATGTCCGACTCCTCGTCCAAATGCTTGCGAGCCAGGGCGTTCAGCGCTTCCGTGTCGCCCACTTCGGCCGCAGCATACAAGTCTGCGAGCGCTCCATCGGCCATTTTGGTGGCATCCGGCAGAATTTCTTCCTCCAGAATCGTTTGGGCTTTGATTTCACCGAGGTCTGCGGCCGTGCGAATCCATCTCACGCCCTCAATCGAGTCGCTTTTCGAACGACCCTCCTCGCAAAGCGTCAGGCCGTGCAGGTACATGCCCCGCACATTGCCCATTCGGGCGCTTTCGAACACATACTGCTCGGCTTTTGCGCGGTCATAGCCGGCATAGCGCTCGTCGAAATAAATCCGGGCACAGAGCAACTTTGCCAACGCGCTGTCCATAGCTCCTATCTGGCGGAGCAGACGGAGAGCCTCTTCGTAGTTTTGCTCGACCTCATCGCCCTCGATGTAGTACGCGGCAAGCGTGTTGATGGCGAAGGTGTCGTTCGACTTTGCTGCTTGTTGCAGCGTTTCAATCTTAAATTTTTCCATAAACTTTATAAATTTTTGATGATATTAAAGTGGGGCCGCCGGCCACGTCGCCGCAGACGACGACCCCTTTTCTTCAGTTTTTAGTTTTCTTCTGCGTTGGTGGAACTCTCAGCCTTGGCGATGGCAGCGACCATGGCTTCGTAATCGGCCTTAGCCTCCTCTGCCGCTTTGCGACGTTGTTCCAATCTGTCCTCAACCTTGGCCACTTGGCCTTGGGCTGCTTGGAGCCTTGTCTGGGCCTTCTCGAGAGCCTTTTCCGTCTTCTTCTTTTTGTCGCCCGAAGCGGCTTCGTCGGCTTTCTTGGCGGCTTCCACTTTGTCGGTGGCATCGGAGACCTTCTTCTTGGCGGCCTCAAGCGCCTGCTCTGCTTTCTCAACACGCTTCTGCGCCTTTGTGGCTTTGCTCTCCTTGTCGGCGAGCACATCCTCTTGGTGGGCGAGGATGGACTGCAGACGCTTGGACTTCTTCGTTCCTTGCTCCTTCTTGTTCTTCTCCAGCATTTCGTTCAACTCTGCGGCTTTGTCGTCGATGATTTGTTGAACGGCGTCTTCTCCGTCCGCCTTCAGCTTCGCGAGACCCTCCTTGAGCATCTTGAAGTTGGGCGTGTCTTGCATGAGATCCTTGGTCAGTTGAGCCTTGTCCTCTTTTGTCAGGCTGAGGAAGAAAGCTTTGCAGTTGAGGCCCAACTTGGTGGCTTCGCCTTCGAATCTGTTGGCGGCTTGGAAGAGGGCCTTTAGGAAAGAGCGCTTGAGGATGGCTCGACGCAGGTTTTTGTCGTCGCGACTCACGTAGGCCAGGCCCTCCAACAGTTGCATCATGTCGTCGCCGGTCTTCTCGTCGTAGTCGGGAAGTTTGCCTTTCAGGATGTCTTCCTTGCGGACTTCTTCCCCCTTAAGCAGAGCGCAATTATAGTAGCTCTCGGTGCCACCCGGCAGAATGTTGGCAGCTTCTGTGACCTTCTCGGCCAGCACGTCCTTCTTTCCGGAGATCACTGCGTAGGAGTGGCGAAAATCCTGCGTTTTCCAGCTCTGGCCGTTGGTGTTCTTCGTCTTGATGTAATCCACGAGGTTGTCGATGTGGGGCAGCAGGAGGTATTGGAGGTCCCAACCATTTGCAATGGCGACAGCTGAACGATGCTGTCCGTCGACGATTATCAGCGTCTTCGAGAGGTCGGCGTCAGCAGGCAGGGGCTTGCCATTGAGGTCGGCGAGTGCGAACGTGCCCCCGCAGTTGGCGGCGAGGCAAACCTCACCGTAGTGGCGGAAGCCATGCTCCCTCTTCACCTCTTCAAGCGAGCTGAGCTTGCTCAAATGCCTGCTATCGACGAAGCGATTGGCTGTGGTCACGGCGAGCCGGTAGCCCTGCGCCTCCAACTCGTGGAGCGAAATCACAGGCACGCTCGTCAGATTGTTCATTACGATGCCGGCCTCACCGGCGTGATTGTTCTCTGTGTTTAATACAATTTTTTCCATTGCTTTTTATAATTTAAAATTAGTATTTCTTCGAGTGATTGCCTCGAAAAGCGCTGCAAAAGTAGTGCGGTAGGGTTTAACGACCAACAAGTTTTACTCGGCCAATTATTTGATAATCAGAACGTAAACCATTCCCGCCCAAATCTTATACCGCCGGTTCAACCACGCAGACAGGTGTCTTCAACCGCCGCACAGTTTTGTGTTAAAAACTCTAAACAAAAGCGCGCACGAAACCGCTTTCGGGGCGGGTTAGTCTTAATGAAACTTGCGAAATGTAAAATATACACAAAAAGCCACCCTGTGCGTTGCTGCGTTATTTTCAACGCTCACAACCCCCAAAATGAGAAGCCTTTTAGGTTTGAATACAACACAATAACAATAACCACAATTAAGTATCTGCGATACAATATTTTGCATTGCACACATCTTATAGCAAGAAACCATCCTGCCTATCAATAGAAAGGCAGGATGATATTATTCAAGTGATATGTTTGTGATGGGCTATTTGGGGCCAGTGGATTGTTGGTGGGCGAAAATCTTTTTAATGCCGGCTTTGTATTACAATTTGTTGAGTCGCAGGTTTGGCCGATTGTATGATGCTCTTTTTGGAAAACTATGGTTTATTGGTCGGCTTCATGCCTGATTATTCTTAGGAAAGGAGTTCATCCACCATTGCCCAATAGTAGAAGGCTTCTAGATGAGTTTTCTTCAGCTTGTTTAACTTTGTGGGCAGGCACTTGTGGATGTTCATCTCTGCGAGCACTGGAGCCATACTCTTAGAGAACTTTCTGATTTCAGTTTTTTCATGCATTACCATCGCTGCTGTGTAGGCTGCTTTGGAAGCGTCAACGATGGCATAATCCAAATTATATTTGCAGCTGTGTACGTTGCTTCTCAAACGTTTGATGCCATTGGATAGGTGCTTGAATTCGTCCGGGGTCTGCAATCCGCGCATTGATATGCAGAGTGCGGTATCGATGGCGTCCTGCAACACGTCCTTCGGAGTCAGGTCTTGCTTGTCACGATAGCCAAGTTCCACTTCCGCGAACTTGTTGAAGGTCTGAGTTGTTAGTCTCAGGTCATCGACAATGTCGAGGAGAGATGACACGTCAAACATTTGCTTGATAATATCCACGGAACAGTCACGCTCGCCCTTGAAGAATGGAACGCCCGTGGTATGGGGTGCAAAGGCCGTGAGTTTGTCGCCGAGGATGTCTGCTATAGAAGGAACATTCACCATCACATCCTCACCTTCGGTCTTGAGGAAGGGGCTTCTGATAGGGTGCTGAACGACTTTGGCGTAGTGCAGATCCTCAAAAAGGACATCCAAGAGAATATTGTCGGTTTCGGTGTTGGTCACATAGCTCACTTGATAAAAATACTTGGCATGTGATTTGGGCACATTATTGGCTGATTTTCTTTCAGTAAGTTGGATGTCAGAGAATCCATAATCAGTCGCGTAGGTGTTGACATACTTGGCAACATCCGTACCTGGCGGACAAATAATATCAATGTCAATGGATAGACGACGGCTGCTTTCGGTCATGAGCATAATCGCCGTGCCGCCCTTGAAGCAGAATGGACAGCCAGAGCGTGCGAGGGATTCCAAGAGAGAAAATGCTCTGATGGACTTTTCTATCAGTGTCTTGTTGAGTATAGGGTATAATGCCGCCACATGGTCTATCCATTCCAGCGAGCGGCTATCTGTAAGTATCATAATCTTCTATATTATTCATGTCGTTTAGTAACTTGGTGATTCCCTCGGCGCAGTTTCTTCGACGTGCATAACGAAGAAGTTTTTGGCGGTTCACCGTACAGAGGTTGTGGACATTACGATAGAAGCGTAGCATGTCGAATCCCTGAAGCGAAAAGAAATCAGGTTCCATTACTACATCCACAAGTATCTTCTCTATGGTGACATGTTGCCTGCCTTTGGCATCGCAGACGAGTGGAGATTCGCTGATAAGTGGTCTGACAACGAGGGATGGCGTGCCAATAATATATCGTTCGTAATCAGTTTCGGTTGGCTTGATAACCACGTGTCTGTCGGTGTTATAGTTGGAGAGGGCGCTGAATACTGACTCCACGCCATCTCTTTCTACATCAACCCAGATAACATTGAGGTTTAGGACATTATAAGAAAACCTATCGATGTCTCGGCTGCTCCATACACAGAAACGCAAGAAGGGGAATTCCTCTGTCAGCGTGTCACTCAGTCGTGCCATCTCGTCATCGAAGAAAGGGAAAAAGAATTTTCTGCCGGCTTCCGTCAACTGATAATTGCCACGGCTCGGTTTTGAAAGCGTGCCATCCTGCACCAATCTGCGGAGTGCCACCATAACAGTATTGGGCGAAAAGTCAATTCCGCTCCTTCCAAAATCATCCAACATCTGCTTACGTGTAAATGTTGGTTGCATCCTAGCATACTGCACTATGTCGTTCTGTCTTACCACTGGTTCTTACTTTAATATTTCTTTAGAGATTCTCGGCTGCACTCGGGCATTTTTTGAAAATGATTTTCAAATGCTACCCGTTTGCACAAGAATTCGTCTGCAAAAGTAGTACAAACATGGCAAATATCAAAACGCTTTGCCGATTATGTACTACTTTATCTTCTTTTTTTACTCATTTTGAACTGAAAGAACTTGTATTTATATTTTTTTTGGCTTTGCCATCTCAATAAACGCTGACATTTATTTCACAAACCTTTTTTTGCTCGAATCATATTCACAATATGGCCTAAACAATGCCTTTTTTTGACAACAAGCAGGGAGTCGGTTGTAAAAAGGGCATAATATTTTGTTTTATCGTAGATTAGGCTTAACTTTGCTCACGCTCATCGAATTTAGAGATGAAGTTTCCTATGCTGACATATAAGCAGAAGATTGTGGGCATCGTCTTGGCCGGCGTCCTCGTTGGGCTGGTCTGTCTGACGGCCTACCTGCTGCGTATGCATTCCTATCTGGGCAACGACCCGGCCGCATGTGTGAACTGCCACATTATGACGCCTTATTATGCGACTTGGAGCCACAGCTCTCACGGGCGAGATGCGACGTGCAACGACTGCCATGTGCCCCACAGCAGCGTGGCCGCCAAGTATCTTTTTAAGGGGATGGACGGTATGAAGCACGTGGCCTACTTCGTGACCCATAGTGAGCACCAAGCCATCAGGGCCGAAGACATGAGCGCCGATGTGATTATGGACAATTGCGTGCGTTGCCACAAACAACTCAATCAAGAGTTTGTGAAGACAGGACGCATTTCGTTTATGGAGGCCAAGCGCGGCGAAGGAATGGCATGCTGGGATTGCCATCGCAATGTGCCGCATGGTGGGATGAACTCGCTCTCTTCTACGTCGGCCGCCGGCGTGCCCATTCCCGCATCGCCCGTCCCTCAGTGGCTGCAAAATCTGATTGGAAATTGAAACCTTGATATAAAACAACTATGGCAAAACAATTGAAACGTTGGCAGGGCTGGCTGCTTTTTGGCGCCTGCATGGTTGGCGTGTTCGTGCTGGGACTCATTGCCTCGTCGTTGTTGGAACGCAGGGCCGAAGTGGCAAGCGTTTTCAATAATCGCCGCACCCAGATGGAGGGCATCGTGGCACAGAACGAGAAGTTCAAAGACGACTTCCCCCGAGAATATGAAACGTGGCTGCAGACCGAAGACACTTCGTTTGTGAGCGAATTCAACAGCTCGGATGCCGTGGACGTGTTGGAACAGCGCCCCGAAATGGTGATTCTGTGGGCCGGCTATGCGTTTTCGTGGGAATATAACACGCCTCGCGGCCACCACCACGCGCTGGAGGATATGCGAGCCATCCTGCGTACGGGCGCACCGGGCGTGACCGAAGGCAAAGAGCCGCAGCCGGCCACTTGTTGGACTTGCAAGGGTCCCGACGTGCCACGCCTAATGAACGAGAAAGGCATTGCCGAGTTTTATGCTCCCAGATGGTCGCAGTGGGGTGGGGAAGTGATGAACACCATCGGCTGCAGCGATTGCCACGACTCGAAAACGATGGACCTGAAGCCCGCTCGTCCCGCTCTCTATGAGGCTTGGCAGCGCAGAGGCTTGGACGTGAACAAACAGTCGCACCAAGAGATGCGTTCGCTGGTGTGTGCACAATGCCATACGGAGTACTATTTCCAAAAAGACACCAACTACCTCACGTTCCCGCAAGACAGCGGTTTGACCGTGGAGGCGATGGAAGCCTACTACGACGAAATGGGCTTCTTCGACTATATTCACGCCCTTTCGCGCACGCCCATCCTGAAGGCACAGCACCCGGGCTATGAGATGGCCCAAATGGGTATCCACGGACAGCGTGGCGTTTCGTGCGCCGACTGCCACATGCCCTACATTAGCGAAGGCGGCGTGAAATATACCGACCATCACATTATGAGCCCCTTGGCTCACATCGACCGAACCTGCCAAACGTGTCACCGCCAAGATGCCGAGGTGCTGAGACAGAACGTCTATGAGCGCCAGCGCAAGTGCAGTGAGGTCAGAAACCGCGTAGAAGCAGAATTGGCCACGGCTCACATTGAAGCCAAATTTGCGTGGGACAAAGGTGCCACCGAGGCCGAGATGAAACCTGTGCTCGACCTGCTTCGCAAGAGCCAGTGGCGTTGGGACTTTGCCGTGGCTTCTCATGGCGCATCGTTCCATGCACCGCAAGAGGTGGTGCGCATCCTCTCGCATGCCCTCGACTACGCCCAACAAGCCCGCCTGCGCACCGCCAAAGTGTTGGCCAAACATGGCTTCACGGGCGACGTGCCCATGCCCGACATCTCGACCAAAGGAAAGGCTCAAAAATACATCGGTTTGGACATGAACCAAAAGCGCGCCGACAAGAAGAAATTCCTCGACAGCGTGGCAAAGGAATGGATTGAGAAAGCCAAGAAAGAAGGCAAACTCATCGAAATGTAAGCACGGCCTAAAACTAAAAACACCCGAGCATTGTCTGCCATTGTGATAGGTGGGGGCAGTGCTCGGGTTTTGAATACGAGAGATATATGTGGGAAAAGCCTTGGCGACTCCGAGAGGGCCTCTGCATTGGCTGCGGCCTGCTCTTGACGGGCCTCTTGCTGCAGTTCGCGGCGGGGCCCATCAATTGGGACTTGTTCGCATGGCCCGCCAACGCCATTGCTGCTGCAGTGTTCGTGTTCGTGTCGGTGGTGGCACACTTGCTGCGTCGCAGGAGCGAATTAGTGCGCTTTCATTCCACCGCTTACGCTGCCGCCTCGTCGCTGCTCTTCGCCGTGGGACTCACTGCGCTCATGGGCTTCACACGACAGGTGCCTGCCGTAGCGGCTTCGACCCATTCGCCGGCGGACTTGCTGGGGCTGACGTATATGTTGGGCTTTTGGCCGTTCGTCTTGATTTATTTGTGGATGGCGCTCATCTTAGCACTCACCTTGCTGAAGCGCCTCTCTCGCCCGTCCTTGCGCGACATCCCCTTTGTGCTCAATCATCTTGGCTTGCTCGTGGTCGTCGTGTGCGGAACGTTGGGCAGTGCCGACATGCAGCGCCTTCGCCTGACCGCAGGGATGGAATTTCCCGAATGGCGCGCCGTGAACGATAGGGGGCAGATGAGAGAATTGCCTATCGCCGTACAACTGGAACAATTCAAGATTGAAGAATATCCGGCAAAGGTTTTATTGGCCAACCACCGAACGGGCCACATCGTCTCTGCACAACCCGAGGTGAACATTCTCAAGACCATAGACAAGGCCGCCCCCGTGGCAACGGCGGATTCGACGTGGTATGTGGATTGGCCCAGCAACGGCGCTGTGACGGCGCTCTATGTTGAAGCAGCGGGCAAACGCGGCTGGCTGTCGGGTGGCAGCTATCTGTTCCCCACCCAAATGCTCACGCTCAACGACTCGCTGTCACTTGCCATGGCCGAGAGGGAGCCCAAGGCCTTTGTGTCGACTGTGCACATCTACACAAAAACAGGCAAAAACATCCGAACGAGCATTGAAGTGAACAAGCCTTTCGAAGTGGACGGGTGGAAAATTTATCAGTTGGACTACGACCACCGGAAAGGGCGTTGGAGCGACGTCTCTGTGTTGGAGTTCGTCTCCGACCCGTGGCTGCCGGTTGTTTATGCAGGAGTTGGCATGATGTTGCTGGGCGCACTTTGCCTGTTTGTCTATGCGCCGCGAGGTCGAAGAAAGGAGGAGCAGCAATGATTTGGGACTATTTTATTTATTTTGCCATAGTAGCCGTGTTGCTGTGGGCGCTGGGAGCCTTTGCGGCGTGGAAACATCGTACTACTCCGGCCATCGTCCTGACCGGCATGGGGCTTTGCGTGTTCTTTGCCTTTATCCTCCTGTTGTGGCACGCCTTGGAACGTCCGCCGCTGCGCACCATGGGGGAGACACGTCTGTGGTATTCACTCTTCCTTCCGTTGGCAGGCCTCATCACCTACTGGCGTTGGAAATACAAATGGATTTTGTCGTTCAGCACATTGCTCGCTGCCGTTTTCGTATGCATCAATCTGCTGAAACCCGAAATCCACAGCAAGACGCTGATGCCGGCTCTGCAAAGTGCGTGGTTCGCGCCGCACGTGATAGTATATATGTTCGCCTATGCCCTGCTTGGCGCGTCGGCCGTGATGGCAGCCTACTTATTGTTTTTCAAGAAAAAAGCCGACCGCTTGGAAATTGACATTTGCGACAATCTGGTCTATGTAGGCCTGTCGTTTATGACCTTCGGCATGCTGTTCGGAGCCCTTTGGGCAAAGGAGGCATGGGGCCACTATTGGGCATGGGACCCCAAAGAGACTTGGGCGGCCGTGACGTGGTTCGCCTATCTCGTGTATGTCCACGCCCGAAGGCTCCCCAAAGCGAACACCAAGTGGCTACTCGTCTGGCTCATCGTGGCCTTCGTCCTGCTGCAGATGTGTTGGTGGGGAATCAACTATTTGCCGTCAGCGCAGGGCGCGAGCGTGCACACCTATAGTATGGAGCCATAAGCAGTACTTTTGCTTAATTTTCATTTTAATGGCCGATTATTGCAGCCGCTACGCCACCGAGAACGTAGTGGTCTATTGCCATTATTGCGCCGACGGACTCAAATTGGCCGGCAAGCCACACTTCCACCTCGCAGAGATGATTTTCTGAAAACTCAAGAAGCCGAATGATGCCGCCAAGGCTCCTTTCAGCCAAAACATGTACATCTTTTTTCAAAAACATGTACATCTTTTTCGGAAAACATGTACATCTTTTTGCGAAAACATCTACATCTTTTGCCGCGCCCCTACTTTCAAAATTTCATTTGGACGTATGGGACAATTGTGGGCGGGCAATGATAAACTAATAAAGCCCCTTCACGAGGGGCAAAATCGGGTCAATTCCCCAAATCGGGTATGGATTTGGAGAGTGTACTCCCCAAAAATAGCATAGATTTGGGGATTTCGTGCGAAAAAATGCGGATTTTGGTCGATTTCTCCCCCCGCAAAAAAATTGTTGTGAAAAGGCAATTATTTATTTTTGCAACCGGAAAACAAAGAAAATAATTGCCATGATTACACGTCAGATAGACCCCATAGTTCGGGCCGATTTGCAAGATTACAAGCGCGTAGTGCTAATTCTTGGGCCGCGGCAGGTGGGCAAAACTACGCTGCTGGAGGCCATGCGCGAAGGGTGGGGCAGGGTGAAAGTGCTCAACTGCGAGAGTTTGGAAGACGCTGCGCTGCTGGAGGACCGCAACACACGCGACCTTCGGGCGCTGCTGGAGTCCTACGACATGGTGCAGATTGACGAGGCGCAGAAGGTGAAGGACATTGGCCTGACGGTGAAGCGCATAGGCGATTTAAAGTTGCCAACGCGGGTGATGGTGACGGGCTCTACGGCGCTTGAGCTGGCCGAAGGCATCTACGACACCGCCGTGGGACGCGTGTGGAAATACACGCTCTACCCCTTCTCGCTGGCAGAGCTGGCCGCACACACCAATCAGCTGGAGGAGCAGCAGTTGCTTGCCCGGCGCATGGTCTATGGACTCTATCCCGATGTGGTGAACGACTACGCCCGCGCCAAGGAGAACTTGTCCTACTTGGTGAACAACTTCCTCTACCGCGATGCGCTGGCTTACCGCGGCGTGAAGAAGCCGGAGGTGCTGAAAAATCTGGTGCAGGCACTTGCCTACCAAGTGGGCAGTGAGGTGTCGTACAATGAATTGGGGAGAATGGTTGGCGTGGATAAGGCGACGGTGGAGAACTATATCAACCTGCTGGAGAAATGCTTCATTGTCTTCCGCATCAACACGCTTTCGCGCAATCCTCGCAACGAGATTAGGCGCGGCAAGAAAGTTTATTTCTACGACAATGGTGTGCGCAATGCCGTCATCAATGCCTTCGCGCCGCCTGCGCTGCGCAGCGACGTGGGTGCGCTGTGGGAGAACCTGATGGTGAGCGAAAGGGTGAAGCGCAATGCCTATTGCCGCAATTACGCTAACATATATTTCTGGCGCTCAACGTCGAAGAGCGAGATAGACCTCGTAGAGGAGTGCGATGGGGTGATGCACGCATACAAGTTTAAGTGGAACGCGAAGACTCGAGCGAAGATGCCCCAAGCGTTTCAGAACAACTATTCGAACGCCACTTTCGAGGTGATTAATCCCGAAAACTATTGGGATTTCGTGCGCTGAGTGCAGCCTGCACCTGCACGGCAGGTAGGCCCCTTTTAGACGAAAAAGGCCGCTAAAAGTTTAATTTTTTGCGATTCCATTAGACCTCCGCGCCTCCAAATTTGACAAAAATAGCGTTGTTTTGTACGGAAAATCCACATTTTTCTTGTTTTCTATTCTATTTTTTACTATCTTTGCGGCATGAAGAATCCGTTGACAAGTATTGCTGCCGTACCTGTAAGGTCGTCGGTCATCAGTTCCCTCTATCCGGACATCAAGGTGAAGAACATGAAAATCTCCGCCTTGGTGAGGAAAGGGGAACTCATCCGTCTGAAGAAGGGGATGTTTGTTGTCAGCCCAGAACTAAGTGGCGTGCCTCTCTCGCTGGAACTGATTGCAAACCACCTTTACAACCCCTCGTATGTCTCCATGGCATCCGCGTTGCGATACTACGGCCTCATCCCCGAAGCGGTATATACCATCCAGTCGATGACCACCAAGCATTCGCGGAACTTTGAAAACAAACTGGGCATGTTCACCTACAACACCATCAGCAGCAATGCTTTTTCTGTGGGACTTCGAAGAGTGCAGCGCGATGAAAGGGTTGCCTTTATTATAGCGAGTCCCGAAAAAGCACTTTGCGACCTTATCGCCAATTCGCCCAATGTGAACCTGCGCTACCTGAAGGAGGCCGAAGCCTAATCTGGCGGAAGACATCCGTCTGGACATGGACGAGTTCGCGAAGATGAATCCCGACATCTTCGAGGAATATGTTGCCGTGGGCAAGAAGCCAACATCAATAAGAACAATATTAAGGCTTTTAAGAAAATGAACAATGACATATACGGAGAAATGCTCCAAAGCTATGACCTGTCAACGGATCAGGCCAGAAGAAATGCCATCTTTGAAGTAAACCAGCAAATCGTGCTCAACGGTTTGTACAACGGAGGTTTCTTTGATGTGGCAGCGTTCTACGGTGGCACCTGCCTGCGTATTTTTCACGGACTGAACCGTTTCAGTGAGGACATGGATTTCTCCTTACTGCAACCA
>Ga0181612_163526_pt1 | contig 15733 bp, 8 predicted proteins | sample HoacroProtozoa21_FD_119630 | JGI IMG/M metagenome (GOLD analysis project Ga0181612, IMG submission 119630) | Hoatzin crop microbial communities from Cojedes, Venezuel. Combined Assembly of Gp0051906, Gp0051904, Gp0051908
GAGAAAAGTGTGGTTGGTTCGTTGTATAAAATGGTGTGGGTGGGGGAAAACATATTTGGGGGGCAACCTTTGGTTGGGTGGAAAAGAAAAAAAAGGGTTTGGGGCAAAGGTTTGGGGGGGGGGGGGGCAGACTTTTTACTCAAACTATTTCTCTAGTGGAACCAAAACCAGAATTTAGTAATCAAATCCCACAATTTTACAAAGGTACACAATAGCAATACTGTACTAGCTACCTTCTAAATGTCTGGGAGCCTATGTTAAGTCACTAAGTAATTATGTGCTTTAAATCCTTGATAGCTAAATTAGTCCTAAAATTACAATTCAGATTTGTCCTGAATTAAACACTATAAAATCATTTTTACTGAGGAGACTATTTAAAGCCCTGTATTAAAGAGACCATTATGGATTTTCTACAAGCCAGCACACGTGCATTTACCCATGCAGACCATCACCCTTCTAAATAAAATTTAGAAATCCCTTTCCAATGGCATGAGGACCATTTTCTGTAGCCATCCCACCATGACTCTGGAAAATGACTCACACCGTATGGGGATATGCTTGTAACCGCATCTTTCCTAAAGAACACTCGTTCTCTCCCTCTGATGTGTAGGAGAAAAGACAGAGAAGAAGCACCTTTCTTCTAAAAGGAGACAAAATATTGACACACTTGAAATCAAATTTTTTTCAAGAAGGGACAGAAGGGAGTTTAAGAGGTTACCATAGTCCCATCTTTTTATGTGAAGAAGAGAGAATTTAGTCAAGAAGAAAACTTTAAACCATTGTTAAGAGTTCATTTTATTTTTCCTTGGTGATGTGTCAATACAGGGACTTCATTTTTTCAGTGCTTCATTTCTCTTGGGACCTACTATAGAATTCAAAAGACAAAAGAAACCTATTGTACAGTAAACCACTGAACAATGCAAAATCATATGTAGTATAAGTTTCTTTGACCGATTGACCTCATGAAGATATTTTAGTTATTTATTTTTATTTTCTTTACTGTGGCTTTGGCGAATTAGGCTACCATATTGATTTTGTGGCAACACTGAAATCAGAATGGATTTTAATTTCAAAGATGACTGTTTGTGTTATATTACATGTCTGTTTCTGAGCAGTTACATGAGAATCTAAGCATTACCACCCTTAAACTGTACATCTGCTTCCCACTTTGAGGTCTAATAAAGCCTTTAAATCTCTTTTTCCTTTTTTTTTTTTATCTCATCTAAACATCTGCTCAAGCAGAGGACTGCAGAGCGTTTCCTCTTAGTCCTAACTAGATCCAAAGCACTTGCCATACGCATGCATTCAGCACATAACACACTGTCGTCTAACTTGCATTTATTAGAGACTCATGCTCAGAATTCCTTCATTAATGTTTTTTTGTTCTGGATATCCTAAACCAGACTATCGTAGATTTTCAGATTAAAAAGGGGAGAACTGGCTGTTACGCAATGAGAGGTTGTAATCAAAGGGAAAACGTTGTGTAACCTCGGTTCAAAGAACATTGAACCACTCCCCTGCATTCTACCGAAAGGTTCAGAGTCTTCATCATCAAAATACAGATGAAATGCTTAACTGAATTTTTCAGCCATCTTTGATCTGTATACAACTCATAAGATGGATGAGGGGAGAGAACATAAAACAAAGAAAACACCCAAGGCAGGGTTTAGAAATACCATGAGGAAAAATTCTGTGGGCAATATTCAGGTACTCTGTCTCCCATCTCAGCATTAAAGTAAAAGCAGAGGTAATTCTTTTTCAGAATTCCTCAAAGTCTTTCACATCATAGTCTATAAACTCAAAAATCATGATCTGAATTCAGAAAATAATTTGAATTAAACATGAAAATACTATATGGCTTTCATCAAACATTTCCTCTTCTTCCTCAGAAATATTTTCCTCTTTTGCATGATTCTACAATCACTATGCAGCCCAAATTTCTAAAATGCTAGAGGCTATGTTTCTTATAGGGGCCATACATTAAGTGGAAACATTTTCAAAACGATAGGACATCTAAGAGAAGAAAAAGAAACCAACAAAAATGAACAAACAAGCAAAAAACCCATTTCACTGGTAAAAGCACTGAAATTATTTTTCCGACAAAGGTATTTATTTTCACAAAGTTACTGAATTTTTTTATTCTGTACATAAAAGTCAACAGTGCAAAATAACATGCCAAAAAAAAGATTCAGGAACTGACTTTACATGTATCCATAAATGAGTAGAATAGTTAGTAACAACAAAAACACTCATAAAGGTCTAAATGTCGGGAGTAAAAGCAGAAAGAAATAAAAAATATGCTAATTTTACTAGTGTCAACAATTGTCTTGAAATGTAAATAAAATCCAGATAAATACATTTACTATCTTGCTGTATAATATCTGTAAGCAAGGAATTAAGACAGAGATAATGCTTAAAGTTGGATGGCTGATTTTGGAATGGAAGCTCTGAAATATTTTTCTTACATTTTTCTGTTTAGAAGTAACACAAAAAAAGCAAGTTAATTAAAACATCAGAATTACTTATATTAAAAGTTCGTTTGTTGAAGGTTGCTGTCTTATCTTTCAATTGTAAATATGAATTATTCCTCACAGACATTTACTAAATATTTTAACCTAGTGGAACAGAGAAAAAGACAGAGAGCTCTTTTCCTGCACTTATATAGAAATACTACAAAATAAATTTCATAGCCGACTACTTCTTCAATCATTGCCTAATTTACTGACTACAGTGAATATTTTATACCATTAAAAACAAGGGAATATGTTTAAAGGTTTAGATCTATATTTCAGTTAAGTTCAATGTGTATTATAATAACTTTTTCTGCCTGAGGTACTTCCACTGCGTAGGAAAAGAAAGTTTATTTTTATTTTTCACTATAGTTCTTCTGTATCTTTTTGCATTAATATTGAACATATCTGTCCCAGTTTTCTCTCTACTACTCTGTACTTGCCAGTTTCAGACTAATAATCCAGGATTTGGGGACCGCTAGAGGGTTATATGAGCATTCTACTGAATTTTAAGTCAAGTTAGTCATATGAATCTTAATTACCATGTGTAGGAAACTGATACCTTCCTATGAAATCCCTTGTGATAGAAACGAAAAGGAGAAGTCAAAAGAAAATCTTAGCAGTTTCAGTTCACAGTTCAGGCAAGCTGTTCAGTTTTTGACAAGTACTTTACCATTTACTTGCCTTATGCTACTTAGATGCTTTGAGTAAAATAAACATACAAAAAAAAAACCAAACAAAAGTTAGGGCAAAGAAAGAATCATTATGATGTCCATTTTTCAGTTGAGAAACTGGAGCAGGAAGTTTGGGGGGTCTCAGTAACAATGCAAATGCACAGAAACAGCTGAACCCTAATTCCCTGTGTATTGATTTATCTCAAATTTATTCTCACATTTAAATTTGTCCCAGGCTTGCAGGCATGGCCAAAACATCCTTGAATCTCTGGGAACCTGATCTAACTGCACAATGAAACACAGGTGCTGGGTTTCATCTCTAATTTCAATGAACACTTAAGCAGCAACTGGTTAAAGTAAGATGGGCACAGATCCTGGGAACACTTGGCATTCATACGTTACAGCATTCTGTGTTCCCAGGTTAAGCAGCAGCTCAGAAAAATGCCAAGGTTTCCTGTGTTCTCCTCATAAATACCCTCTTTCAGTGCATTATTTTGTTGCAGTAAACCCTAGTATTAAACATCCAAGATGCTTATAGTCAATTATAATGCCCTCCGCATTACAGAAGATCATGATTTTGTTCTCTGCTGACCAAAGAGTTTGTTGGGTTTTCAAGATTCTGTGCCTTCAAAGCAGTAAGCACTGCCGCCAGCCTGTCTTAGTCAGAGAAGTATTTTTTTATTCAGTCATCAGCCCCCAGGTAACATCTGTGGATTGGAATCCTAACAAGTCAGAAGCTGATGGTTGTTATCCAGTCTGGTCATTATCACATCCTTTGTCAAGAGCCAAGAAATCACTGATTCATGCTCTGATTTTCAGGCAGGATTGGTTCTACTCAGACATCAATGATGTCCAATTCTGTGGCAGTTTCAATCACAGGCATCCATGTAATATCCAGCGAAAAAAACCCAGTTCTGCTACTAACACAGTCCTTAAGTGCTGCTCTCTGCAAGGTGTGCAGACCTGAATTCACCTTCAAGAGACTCTCATCTGTGCTCTAATACAGCAGCTGACCTCTTGGCAGTGAAATATCTGGGAGTCAGCATAAACAATACTCAGACACTCACTTAGTGAAAACTCAAATAATTTCTTATGATGACAAAGTCCCTGTGCATTGCTGCGAGTTCCAAACAATCCAGGGTCAAGCATCGTCTCTGCTCTGCCCATTTCGAAGGATTCCTTCAATTACCTTCAACGCATAACTCTGCTCCTCCTTGGATCTGAGCTAGATTTAAATGTATCACACCTCTTTTTCCAGAACAATTTGCTGTCTTTAAACTTCTAAGCACAATGGTCCACTATCATTTAAATTCCCGATTTTTTTGCAACTATGCAAAATTTTTGAATAGCAACATTTTATAGCTACATATTAATTATGATTGTCCCTCATCCTAGCCTGTCAAAGCTAGTAATTTCCACCATGAATTCTGAATCCTCAGCCTCCTTCTAACTACCATGCTGAGCTCCACAGTGAGTCTGGAAATCCACTGGCTTAGGGTTCTGACAAACTGTGTATTTTCAAGTCAGCAGCTCCTGCTAAATTCCTCTTTGCCCTCAGTAACTACATATCTAAGCTAGCAGGCTTTCTAGCATTTCAATGGAACAAAAGAAGGTTGATGAAAAATCAGTTAGAGTCTCTGTGCCAAATTAACACCTGGCAATTATTCCAATACAAGAAACCAACACTGACCACTGAGTATAGATGTAATGCACCGATGCCAAGTAGCACCGAAAAGCACATCTCTACATTGATGCAGGGACAGAGATTACTGGGAGAAAAGAGATGGGGAGCAGCTGCTCTCTCCTTAGCCCAGCCCTCCCACACTGCTCCGCGCCTGTGACCACACTGGACAGTCACACAACCGCAGACAATCAGTTGGAGAAAACTAATCTCTCCAGCTGAATGCTAATTTAAATCCTCAGTCACTATTTGGACATCATGTGTTGTTGAAGTCCAGCTTTCAGATGATAAAAATGAGGTGTTTATTAGGAAAGCGAAATCCTAACCAAAATACTCCAAACATTTTACTCAGAGGAGAGGCTGGAAAGGGTAATAGCTAACAGTGCTATTACTTGTACACCCAGGAGCTTAGTTACTTTTGTTCGTCTGTAGAATAGAGACAACAGGTTAGAAACTTTCAAAACCCTCCACTGGAGAATCTTAAAGGTAAACAGGCAATCACTTCTAATGATCTCTTATAATCTCTCAAAAGGGGAGGATTAAAAACTACTCAAGTGTACTTATTTCCATTTTTTTCTAGTGTCAGCTACTCACGAATAATATCTCATTACAAATAATAGCCAAAGAATCTGTAAAGCAGTCTGATACATCATTGGAAGGATATCCATAAATTATTTATAAAAGAATACTGTAAAGAAGAATTTTCCATGTTAAAGGTCTTTCCAAATTGGATGAGAAGTGACAACATCCAGAAAATACTGGTATACCTATACAAATATATAACTATATAAAATCATTAATCATTAATTGGATATAGTAACACTTAATTTATTCATATATAATTGAATGTATCCTCAGAGATGTGAAAGCTTTCATAAATTATTTATATAGCAGCTGTTCAATAGATAAGAAAAACTGATAAAGAACTTCAGAAAATAGGAATAAATGGAGGCAAGCACAGATAGCAAAGGGGTAAAGATAGTCAAGAGAACAATCAGCAACAACATCTTCAGCAGTTAGAGTCACCTTTCTCAAAAAGGTGGTGTGGGCAGCATTAACTGACAAATACACACAACAAAAATAAGCAAGAGAAGCTCAAGAAAAACACCATTCAAAGAAAGTAATGAAATCAAACAATTTTAAATGGGTAATTTTTCATCTGTTGAGTTTATCAATACCTGGTAACGTGAAAATTTCCTTACAAAAATTCAGCATTTGTCCAATCTTTAAGGACCACTTTTTTCCTCCTATTTATTTTGCATTTTAACTAACGTAAACTTTAAAGTGAACTTTAGTCACTCCTTCCATCTTCTCCCCCTCCCCAAAAATGGTCAGAATAAGGGAAAGCAACTCCTATATCCACAGAGCTTTTATGTGATAAGACAGACTCAGAAGGACTAACAGCAGTGAAATTTCATTAAGAAATGTCAATCTCTACCAGATAAAAATGGTGGCAAGTGGTGATTTAAGCTTCAATGCCATGCCAATACCAAGAGAACAGCTTGTATTACGGTATCATCTTGATGATGCTGAGCTAGTTACGTATTCTAAAAAAGACTGAAGAATATGCTGCAACAACGTGAACTGTTTGGTCCACCTGCGGAGAGCAGGGTTTGCTGTCTTAAGCTGGGAGCTGGAGGAGGAATTCACTCTCAGCTGCTTACCTTAACGGGACAGATTGCATCCAAAAAGAAAGGGCATGCCAACCTAGCAATAGCAACCCCTGCAAAAGCTATACAAACCCAACCTCCAATGGATAGAAAGTGCATGTGCAAAAATCAACGCCAACATTGGAGGGCAAGTTCTGGGTCTTTAGGAAAAGCAAGGTCAGACCCATTTGACCTATTAAACTACATATTTAGACATCGGGACTTAAAAAACCTTCAACACCTCTTTTCCCAACAGTTCTGTTAAACACTTAAAATATGTGTTGATAAGTCATTTTACTTTATGCTAACTGTTCTTGTAGTTTTTGTCTTCCTGAACACATTTGTACACCACAGGCACACTTACTAGAAGAATTAAAAGTCATCTGGGAAGCAGACTTCAAGCCTTATGATTTTGATTCCAAAACATAGGTCCTAATGTAAGCTTGAGTTTTGCAAGCAGACGTAATAGCAAATCCTTCATCCTCTGCACTTGAAATCTTGCCTAGCTGACAGCAGTACCTTATCCTCCCCTTTCAGTCAATTTATATCCGTTTGTTACCTTTCCTTAGGTCTTCTCCCCCCCGCACCCCCTCAAGGACAGAGTCATAAGGTTCATGGTTCTGGTTCATGTCATTAGTCTTTCTTGAATCAGTGTTTAACACACTGTCCTGAATGGACCTCAGAAAACACTACGGTTGTTCTCAGAAGAAAATGTCTCCTAAATTGTGCAAACCAGTGCATCCCAAATATGATCTCATAACTACCTAAGAGTGGAAAGTAAACTGACTGAAATATATCTCCTGCACTAAATCAGTTTTTCTGCTGGTCCTAGGCTTAATTAATAGGAATTATGTAATAGGGGTTCTGAACTATATACTAAAGAGTCTTATGGCCAGTGTGTTTTGTGATGATCACAGTAGTTGCATCAAATAGAAAAAGCCTTGTGAAATTTGGGAGGTTTTTTGTGTCTGGAAAAACTCTGAATAAAATACCAAAAATCTATAAGCTCACAAAGCAGCTTGTAAAACACAATAAACTTCTTGCTGAATACGAGGGACTCACCGCATTGCAGAATTGAACTGGAGGTCTCAGATGATTGTTTCTCTTGAAGGATTCCTAGTACATCTTGACTGTAGGCTTGAAACAGAAATGCATTTTATTTGTTCATTTTCTTTGAAATGTTTTAATAACAATGAGACAAAAATCACTATTTTATAAATAGTGAAGGAGAGCAAACTGTATTCTTGACAGAGTTTGCCTGTGTTTCAACTGCATATATTACCAAGCTAATATAAAAATTTTATAATAAATATCTGAACATTTCCAAGCCGCAAAGACCTATTTGGATCTGCATCGCAGTAGAACATTCTGTGGGTTTATTTCAAGCCCTTTTACCCAGAATAAACAATATTTGCACTGCAAAACTTCATTAATCAAGTCACAATGGTCATGCATTTGTGGAATTGCAAATTTCAAGATCCAAATGCTAACACAAACTACTGTGTTGGACGTAAAAAGTGTTTGTACAGAAGCAGATGTTTCCCAAAGAGAAAACTTCACCTAAATACAATTGTGTCATTTCCACTACATTCGAAGGTTAAGTGGAAACTGTTTTCAAAATCCTTAGCAAGAATTGCTCCTCCATTATTTTCCTCTCCTTGTAGCTGAATGTAATTCATATCATAATCTAATATCAATTGTAAATCATGCAATTTCCAACAGAACTATGATGAATACACATTCAAATAAAAGAAAAAAGTGGTGGAGCAATACAGTCCCTGGAATTTAACACTCTGTGGTCAGAAGGTCACATATGTTAAGTTTCTTATTTATATCCCTATTAAAGCTCTGATCTGTGGGAAGCAGGATAGAAGCAATATGACTCATTTTACAAATAAAGAATGTATTGTTGTACTGTACATGTTTTGTTTCTGGGTACTTAATGATAACAGTCTATAAACTGTAGGTGACTGCAATAATGGGAAAAAAGATCTTCATCAGGAGACATAAACATTTGTTTCTACTACTTCTCTGGTAAGTGCTTCACTAAAAACACAACAAAATACATATTTTATGAATGAGTCATGCAAATTAATATTCTTCATAATTTTTTCAGACTTCTATGTACCACTTGACATGAATTTATCTACAGGCTGACTAGATATTTTGACTGCAGTTACACTGAACAAGCAGCATATAAAGAAGGAAGAATAAGGAATTTATCTACACTGCATGCTTCAAATCAAGATATTAAATTATTCTGATCTAAAGATTAACCCAGGTGATCTGAAACCAATCTGGCAAACCTTTATTCACCAGAGGAGCCTCTCCATGACACTCAGCACAAACTACACTGTGGCTTAGTATTTGTCCCAACTATTTTGACCTGTGATGTTAATATTTTACTACTGTACATCACACAAGCACATAAAAAAATTACTTACTGACCTTTTTGTATCAGCAAGGTATCAATGTCCCCTCCAATAAATTTTCTTTGAGAAATAACCAAGTGAACATACGTTCTTAATGATCCAGAGGCTAGGCAATAAAAACAAGTAACAGGAGAGGACAAAAGAAGATGGACAGATGATAAACTGTTGAGCATTAAAAAAAAAAAAATGACCTCTTTTTAATGCATGGAAAGACTTGTTTGGGAATTCTGGGGTTGGGTGTTTTGGGGTGGGTTTTTTTGATTCAAGCATTCTACCTCTGCCCTAGTGTAGTACAAAGGCCACTATTACATGTACCCAGATACCTTAACACGTAGACAGACTTGTCACAGCCAGAACTCTTTCCACTGGTTTTTTTTCCAGCTTAATCTATATTGGCAATGGATGCAGAGGAAGTGTTTTTTCTTCTCACGGTTTCATACCATAGTTGTGAATGTGCTTGGCATGAGTTTGCTAGGTCAGCATTACCTTGGTTATGGATTCTTCTTTTTGGCATAAATATATTCCCTTTGAGCATATTCCTTTTTAGTTGTAATAAAATGTGGGAGTCTTATTGTTTGTTTTCTTTAGGAGAAGCAGCAGCAAAGTCATAATTATGCTCACTTCACACACTGGCAACAAGCAAGATTCACATTTTTGTGCATTTGAAATCACCTATAAGGAGGGGCTGAACTACTTTCAGCTAGAAGATTACAATTTTCCCAGTATCTGAAACATATTGCTGTTAAAAAGAGCTTTTGTTTCATTTTTCATTATATTGAGAATAGCTGATAAATCAGTTTAGAATACATTAAATAATTAAAAGTGCAGTACGAGTAGAAAGATACAGCACTATATTAATCTTGTCCATTCAATTATTTTCATAAACTCAGACCTGAAACACAGCAAGCACAGTTGATAACTGTTTTCTGGACACCAGGAGCCAGGTAGTGACACCTCAGGCAACAATGGTCTTTGAAAAAAAAAAGGGCCTGAAGGAGGAGAAGTTGTGAGGAAAAAGATGGGTGACAGAGACCCTGGAGAGTCAGAAACACTGCAAAAGCTGAAGTGCTCACTCTGCTTGTACACCATATACCTCCTTATACCTTCTGTTTGTCTTGCCCACATAAAGCCATGTTTTGGACCAGGGCCCATCTCTGGATAGTTAGAGTGCATAATAAAAGTTAGCATCTGCTTATTCCTTTATCAATATCCAAGAAGCAAAAAACATTATTAAAACAAAATGGTGTCACCCTTTTGACCTAAGCCTTTATCCAAAATTCAAGCTCTATATCCTTGTTTCTCTGAAGAGGAGGAACTGATGATGAAATCTGGAATTTCTTCAGTGCAATCTACAGCAAATTGTATGTTAAAGCCCAATTTTCTTGAACACAACAGGAATCAAGCAGCAGGAGATAGCTTCTTTGCTCACAGCTTCATGCCTCTTTTTAGCAAGTACTTTCCGTAAAATTCTCTTAGCTTGCAGTAAAACTGCTCCTTTCATTGCACCTGAATCTTCCCTGTTCCTTTTCTGCAACATCTGCCCTTTCCCTCACACATACTGATACTCAGCTGCAGCCAAAGCCCTTCCCTTACTTCTGCATTAAACTTAGAGCCCACCAAGAAAATGCTTCAACAGAATAATGAACAGCATTATACATGAACTGAATATTTAGGGGTTGTTTCAATATTTTCAACTATCTCTAAACACTGATGCATTTAACTGATGCCTCATTCAGCTTGAAGAGAAGGTGACTGTTACATTTAGCAGCTGTACCGTTTCTTCCCATCCCTAACACAACCATAACAATACCACCCCACCACTTCATTCTTTGCTGAACATTAGTATTTTGCCTTTTTATTTTCTGCTCTACAAAGAACAGAACATTTAGAATGCTCCTTTTATATTCATTTTCATAAGTGGAACAATCTTTCAAAATGGCAAGTTTTTTTCTTCTCATTTTTCCTTCTGCGTGGGATTAGCACACACTGAGAAGCTGGAGGCATTTTCTGAGGAACTAGAAATGGCTTGGCAGGAAACAGATCATCTCTTACATTGATGACAAGTCATTGGATATTTCAACAGTCTGTCCATCAAATTACTTTTTAAAATTTGGCTGGAATTAGACCGTCACCCTCTATACTAGCAGATTCACACAGCTACTCCAAGTATCCCCAGATCACCACCACCATCAGTTTTCATGCTTGCATACTGAGCACCACATACTAAGCTGCTTTCACTTGACAGGTAGGCTTTACCCCCTCTCGGTTATGGAGTTTCTAAATTTAGAAACTCAGACAATGACAAAGCAACAGTGTTTGGTGGGACTCCATAATCTGGCAAACAAAAGTTAATCTTGTTTAAAATCCTCCAGTCTACATGTGGTAGCTGGCCAAAAATACTATTAATGAACATTCCTCAGTTTCTTGCGGACTTTCAGAAAGGTCGAAATGGAGCTACATTAGGTATGTTCTATGGGAAGATGTATCTAACGTTTATAAATCCATTTAGACAAGGCTGACTTTAATGCACTGATAGATGTATCTTCTAATGTACATTACAAGAATGAACACCTATAGCATATGAAAAACTTAAAATCTCCCTCTTGATTAGTCTTATTTGTCTGTTTGTTACTTAACAAAAGTTTTCTAAAGGGTACTCTCTATAAACCCTCAATAAAATGTAACTTTTTCTTGAACATGTTAACAACCCATGGGTGTCAGAAGGGTACTTTCTCTTTGAGCTTTGGGAATGACATATGCGAAAAGGCATCTTCAGTCTTCTGGCTTCTTGAATTGCTGATAGGTCTCTACAGAATGGCTCTTCAGTCACTCTTAGATTAAGCAGCAGCTTTTGGCAGCAGCAGTTTCAAGATGTCTGTTACAAAAGGGAGTGTGAGTGTCCATGCTAATGATATGGTGCCAATATGAAAATTACTGTTTTAACAACTACGTGAAGTCTCTGAGCTATGTGAGCTCTGTATTTTTCATGGCCACAAAAATATCAGGAACTGACAAATCAGGAGGTTAGTAAACATTGATATGTCTTTAGAGACATATCAAGGATCTAGAGAGAGCCTTACAAAGTGCTAAAAGCAGCAGACTCTAAACCTTGACTGAAAAGATGCAGCTCAGCAGGCTGAGGATGTAAATGAATAAATAGATAAATAAATAGACAGCGCACCAAGCCGAACACACAGCACACACTGACTCTAATCCAGTAGATTGCACTGCCTCCTGGGTGCTCTTTAACTATAATAAAAGAGGAAACTGAAATCTAAATCTCATAATACCAAGGAAACACAAGACACCTTTATTTTGACCTCAGTGGTGTCAATGTGTTTAAAAGGTCAGCAAGCAGGCCCATGGGACTGATATTTATATTATAGTAAAATAAGAATTATGGATAAGGATCATTAAATGCTGTATGTAAAATACGAAAGAATTTTAGTGGATTTAAATTCCTTCTTACTTTGATATATTGGATACATGGTGTTATCATGGAATGCATGGTACTACCAAATACAAAAAGGAAATTATAGACAAAAAACACAATGGCAGGCATTAAGAAATACTGAACTTAATATTGTTGCTTGATTATTTTTTTTAAAGATGAAAAGAGCATAAAGCTTAAGAGAAATTGCAGTGAAAACCTATACAGTAAGACAAAAAAAGACGTTTCTATCAGAACTGAAAACTAGAGAGAGAGCTTGGTCAGAAGATACATAACCTCTGCTGTCATAACACAAAACTAATGGTGACAAGCAATCTATACCAGAAAAGAAACACTGAAATGCATGCTGTAAATATATGTCAACAAGGATATAAATGAACCACAATTTCAAAAAGAGGACCAAATCTCTGAAAATCAGTCCAAATTGTTTCTGTGCTAGAAGTGACCCTTTCTACATCTGCTAGCAGATCTGACAGCTCCAGTTGCTAGGATAGTATATCTAACATAAGGAAGGATTTTCAGAATCATAGTAATAATCTCTTCACAACTATCAACACCCACAGAATTCACTTTTTGACATCCGCACACATACCTAAAGGAAATAGGATTCACTTAAAAGCAAAATGGTAATATCTTTAGTTATGACTGATTCCACACTAAAACCTGCTAAGAGAAATTAAGGGAGTGTTGTTAAATACTCCAAACTAAAGAAATGTGAAGTTTCTTCTGTAATTTGAAAAGTCTTGGCCACAAGTCCACAATCTAGTATCTAGGAAACTAAACACACACCTAGTGTTATCTGCATGCACATTCCTAAGACCTGAACCCAGAAATTTTGAGCTGTCTGAATCAGAACGTGATTTAATTCTGTGTACAAACACTAATTCTTGCTTTGTGCACAGCTTTCATTATGGAAATTATTAATGGTATGATGACTTGGCTTTCTTTCACGAATATATAGCACATCATTTTATATATATTGCTATACTTACATTGCCATAACAACGCTATTGTTATCATGGTCTTAAAATTTATTTTGAGACTTCAAAAACCCTAAAACTTATGGTATATTTACAGTACGTCTGTCACTCCCAGCAAGTCTCAGGACTTGGCTCCAACAGCTCATTACTTACACACAAACGAAATGTTACTTACCTCTCTCAGGCAAGCAGTCAGTAGAACTATTCATCACAATAAAGGATTTGCCTCCATTGTTAATGGAATGTCATCAATATGTATTGATATCAGCATAGAAATGTACTTATTTTCAAACAAGACAGCCACAAAATTAATAACATTTTACTATAGTTTTATTTTTAAAGCAGATATAATTTCTTCAAAATGGTATTAGCCCATTTCTTGGACAAAAAACCAAATGCAGTTAATTATCTAAAGTCTGGAATTCTTTCAGTCTTTACTATGACTTCTACTGTAAATCCAGATGTACCTCCAGATACACATTAAGCCAGCTTATTTTCAGTCAGACTCCTTTCTAAGACCATGCCTTTGTCTTGTGCTTCCTAGTGTTTCTAAACGAGAACATAAAATAGAAAGAAGCAGGAACTTTTCCTCAGTTCCTCCACAATGCAAAGCCTCATGTGTCCGAGGACTCCAAAAACAAGAACAAAACCAACAAGTCATGGGTACCAGAGTGAACACAGTATCTGAAAGAACCAGAACTAATCTTAGCTAAATAAACTCTCCTTAGGGACTAATCCATTAAGCGGATAATTTTGGTTACATTCTGGCAGACAAGGCTGGAAAAGCCTACCAGCAAGCTGCTAACATGGTGGAGACATAGTGCTACCCATTTCGGAAATCTTAGTGGGAAGACAGATTTATTTTCATAATTCTGCTTAGACAAGACTTGACATGAGGGAAGAGGGGGAAGGGAAGCTAACTGATTTTTAAGGCAGTCTTGTATACTTCTAGTGTGTGCAATTTCTTTCTCTCTGTGCCAGAGGAAGTTTCTGAACAGTCATCTTATTACAATGGAATATAACCAATACCAGGGGTCTTGACAACAGACAGTCTGAAACTATTAAACAGATATTTTAGGCACATTAAGAGTTTACAGGTATACTCGGTGACCTTAAGAGAACAAACAAGATCCCAAACAAGCTCAACACCTTTTGCTTATGATTAAATCTGAAATAGCCTTCCAAGAAGCTTCAGTATCATAAAGCAAGAAACGAACACAAGCCTCTGAAAGAAATGGATATATTTAATATATTATGATGTAGACCTTAAAACTGTTTAACATGAGGTTAGTCTATTCCAAATTCAATTAATACAGAAGCCTCTTCAAACTTAAGACTTTCAAAAATCCTAGGCTATGCCTGATATACCCATATCACAAATTCTTTCCAAGTTTGACAGATATTTTGCTGATCTATCATGATTTCTGAACCTGTAAAAAAAATTTCAAATCATGGATCTTAAATGCTATTTTCAGGGACAAAACCTACATAGTTTCGATGGTCACCAAGCTGTTTTTGTACAAGTGAATCTGTATAGATGAAGATCTAAGTGCTTGAAATCTATCACCAGTGCATTAAACGACAGTTTATTGGAAAGGATGACACAGAAAAGACAGGGTAAGAAACAGAAGCTTAGAGACGTAACTTAAATTTCTGTATAAAGACCAGGAAAGGCTTCAGACGGCACTGCAGTACTGCAGGCAAGTATAAACTGACAACAGAGTTACCAGTGGAGAAACTGGTGAAGATTTTTTCTTTTAGAGAAGTCTTAAGTTCTCCCAAGAGAACTCGCAGTTCTTTGCTGACCTATGACACTGTACTCAGGAGGCCATACACCTGCTTGTAACATGTCCGTACATGCAAAGAGTGCGGCTATCGACATCAACAGAAGTGTAACTGTGCGCAAAAAGCAAAGCTGCGGCTATTCTTTCTCAACTGAATGTACGAAGTGAAATTTTTGAACTCTTCCATAACTTCCATGGAAACAAGCATGTGGCGTTCACCTCAAAGAAGATGGAATAAACCTTTGTGGATTTAATAATCCACAAAGTTTAAATTTAATACTGGAATTTAATAATGGAATAAACCTTTGTGGATTAAGCTCAGGAAGTGTGGGCTGGATGAGTGGTCAGTGAGATGGATTGAGAACTGGCTGAATGGCAGAACTCAGAGGGTTGTCATCAGCGGCACAGAGTCGAGGTGGAGGCCTGTAACTAGTGGTGTCCCCCAGGGGTCAGTACTGGGCCCAGTCTTGTTTAACTTCTTCATCAACGACCTGGATGAAGAGTTAGAGTGTACCCTCAGCAAGTTTGCTGATGACACCAAACTGGGAGGTGTGGTAGATACACCAGAAGGC
>Ga0181612_153062_pt1 | contig 15731 bp, 13 predicted proteins | sample HoacroProtozoa21_FD_119630 | JGI IMG/M metagenome (GOLD analysis project Ga0181612, IMG submission 119630) | Hoatzin crop microbial communities from Cojedes, Venezuel. Combined Assembly of Gp0051906, Gp0051904, Gp0051908
CAGGGCTTGTTGCGACAGGACAAGGAGTAATGCCTTTAAACTAAGAGAGGGCAGATTTAGACTAGATATTAGGAGGAAATTTTTTACCATGAGGGTTGTGAAACACTGGCACAGGTTGCCCAGAGAGGTGGTGGAGGCCCCATCCCTGTTAACATTAAAGGCCAGGTTGGATGGAGCTCTGAGCAACCTGATCCAGTTGCAGATGTCCCTGCTCACCATACGGGGCTTGGGCTAGACAGCCTCTAAAGGTCCCTTCCAACCCAAAGCATTCTGTGATTCTATGAAATTCTGAGAAGGAAAAACAGAGATGGTTAAGTCTCTAAGGCAGTATATTTTACCAGGAACCCTAGTAGCTGAAACAAGGCCATCTCCACATTCAATAAGGGAGGGTTACTGTCCAGATGCAGGAAATGTGTCAGTCCGACAGCCATTCTGCAACGCTGAGGCAAAGGAGCCCAAGTATTAACGGGAACAGACTTGGTAAATTTATGTGGAAGTACTTTTCTGGAGTAGGAGGCCACTAATTGGCGATACAGGTCAACACAGGGTAATAGTCAGATGATGATGGTATCCACCAACATCAGTTACTTCTCACGTTAAGAAAACCTCATCAAGTAGAACCGCTCAAATCTACTCTGGTGAATTAGAGATCATGTTACATCCAATTTCAGAAAGAAGCAAGGCAAATGTGGAAAACAAACACCGAACCCAAACAATCTCTAAGCCACTTGATCACACTTGATTCCCAGCTCTGCTCTGGAAAGGTTTCCTGACTCTAGTAGAAGTTTGGTCCCCCATCTTTACATTTTCAGAATATGACCTTCCATGTAAATATAAAAAATTCTGTCATTCTTCTTCGAACATTGTCTACACAACAAATACTGAGGGAGGTTCACTGCTACAAGACTTGTGCTAAAATCAGAAACAGTCCTAAATGCAAGCAGCCAGGACAAGCAATATCATGCACCTTCTACCCTCCTTACAATGGCATGGACGCTACTTGTGCACACGTGCTGCAAGAGACACTGGATAAACACTACGAGGAAGAACACGTACAACTGCAACAAAATGTGTGCTATCACTGAGCATACGCCTGCCTGGCAGATCTTAAACAGGAGACACAGGCCCTCCGCCCCGATACTGTCCGTGACACTATACTAAACCCAGCTGAGCACAGGGAAGTGGGAATGAAGAGAAATGGTGTGACAAAAATACAACACATTTCAGGAAGAGCTCCTAGTTTTGGCAGTTTAATTGCAGGTACAATGAAGCATTAAACAGGCCGTTTCACAGAGCTCATGAACATTATCTTAAAATAACTTTAAAACTGGCATTAGTGGATACGTACGAGTTGAAGCCAGCAACATTACAAAGCATACAGGCTGGTTCATTGGGGGTTTTGGGGGTACATTGGGGGTTCCAGGAGCCTGTGTCTGTGGGTACTGCTGGGCTGAAGAATCAGCTGATGCTAGGATTTCTTCAAGAGAAAAGAATTTCAGTACCAACCAGTAATACATTACAGCGATCCAAATCGCTGCACGCTGCAAATTTCCCCCGAAGGAATTCACTGCCAGTTCAAAAACTGAAAATGGCAACTACGACAGGCTTTGCATGAACGGGGAGTTATGCGGGGAAGAGGAGGGGCTGAATTTGGTTTGTGGGTTTTCTGAGGCATCATAAGAGTGAAAGTTATTTCAATACTTTATTTTTATCATGTGCAGTCCCAGCTGAAAAATTTGCTGTTTGTTTGCAAATTTGCCTGCAAAGAGACTTCTTTTAAGACTGAGAATCACACAGAAACCACAGCAACAACCTTCGCATCCAAGAAGACAAACTACTTTGGAGATATTAACTTCTTCCTATCTTTCACATGACCTAGAGAAAGTGTCAGAAAGCAGAGAAACAGTCTTCTGCTGTGTCATTCACCATCTCCCAGACCCGAACCTGGCATGCTGACAGTACCACAAGTAGTTCTGCAATGATGAGAGTCACCTGTGTCAGAAAGCTAATTTTTCAAAATCTTCCCTGCACAGAGAAATAGTATCTAATACAGCAGAATACACAAAATTCTTGTTCTGTGTAACACACTAACACAAATCAAACACTTCAACCACAATTTGCTCTTAATTACACTACAGAATTACGTTGCCAGTGATTCCTCATTACAACGTATCAGGATGCAACAGTTTCAGGATTCTTTAGTTAGTAAACCCTACACACTTTGCATTTAAAATCTCAGAACCAAGAGACCTGAAAACACATTTTCACAAAGGCAGAGATAAAAAAAAAGTTCATATCTGCTTTAGCTTATATATGTTTAAAACTGAGATCCCACAACTGATTACTCTGTAGCTTTGACATATCCAAGTTAGTCTGAACAGCAACAGCAGCACAGATAGGCCCCAGTTAATTCCAGTGAAGGTCATTAACGAATGCACAACAAAACATCCATTTTCTCCTGTCTTCCTGAAGCAGCCTGAAAACAGAACAACTGAAGAAGCTAAGCAACTTAAAAGCAACATTTTTGTAGAGAATGTGTTATTAGTTAAAAATGCAAAGGCCTGTGCAGATACTTAGGCTGCCAGTTCACTGACTTCAATAAATACGAATATTCAAATTCTGTTCAAGCTCTGAAAATGGCATTGATAGAAAAAGTTCGTATTTCTTCTCAAATTTAAGTAATTTTTCAACACTCAATGATAGCTGTTCATTCTGTGAACGAATAATTATCTTACTTCTGTCCATTGTAACAATTCTTTTAAAATTTGAAATGTCTATGTCTTCTTGTAATAGACTTTGAACGTACACATACAGCCATTTTGAAACCAGCTGGTCACTTAAGAGTTGCTGGCTTGTCTGGTAATGTGTTTAGCCCTTGCCAAATGGGAGGGAGGATATCTACAGACATTTCAGAACTATCTTCTGCAGAAAAGCCTCCCAACCCTTTGGAAGAATGACGCTGAAGCCAAACAACTTAAAAACCAGTTTTGGGAATCAAAGACTAGTTGAAGTATATTGACAAAGGAAAGGAGGAACAGGTGGTAACTTCTAGAAAAGCTGGACTGCTTAAGAGTGCTGCTTCTTGTAGCTGTACGCTTAGGTGTGTATAAAACCCTGTACCACTCCGTCCACACAAGTCTGTCAAGGCAGTGTTGGCAAAAAGACAGAACAAAGGAAAATGGGTTAAACATAAAAGATAATTTGTCAGCTAAACTAAGAAAAGAACTGTTTTTCTTTCTGCCATCAAAATTCAGATTCTTGTCACAGTGAAGCTTCTAACTTGTTTTTATTTCTGGAACACAAAGTTATTCACAACGACTGAAATTACAATGCACTAAAATAGTTACTAGATGAACAGAAGAACACTGAAAAGCAACAATGAGATTTTCAAGGCTACTAACATGGAAGGCCATAATAAGACTCCCACTGACTTCAGTGGGAGCAGAAATCCACAAGCACAAGTGCAGAAGTCCTGCTTTATGTATTTATCAATCTGCTGAAGTGCAGACATAAAAGGAGAAAAGGATGACGGAAAAATATTTGAACAGCAAACCTCTTCCTATCATTGGCACAAGGCATGCCTCAGAACAAGGATACAGGAAGCAAAAATTTCACAAGAATGAAAACCATGGGCATAATATTGAGGAATTCTTTAAAAAGAGCAATTTAACATATAAATTTTGAAATAAAAGTTTAAATAAATCTTTTAAACATTACGTTAAAAGTACAAACTGTCATTTGAAGAATAACTGATAAAAAATTCTATGGTAGTAACACACTTTAAAAATAAGTGGTATGCAGTTTCATCTTAATTCATATAATACCCTTTTTAGAGCACAAAAAAGGTGATCAATACCCTGCAGATATGTTCAACAATGAAACTTCACAGGACATTTAAGAGTACGATTCCTGCTCATATTTTTCACCTGTCAATTACTGTTTTGCCATTACACCTAACCACTGATACCCAATATGCACCTAAAGAACACTTACAGTCATTTTTCATTAGCAGCTCTGTGGGTGATGAAATGGTGAAAATTAAACAGAAAAAAGTTAGTAATTTCGAGATGCAGAGGAAAAGAGGCAACGTAAAATTATACCAGACTGGTTAAGACTCCTATGGAGCTCATCATTATTCAAGGAAACTCCTTCAGAAATCATGGAGTAGAGATTTGGTATTCTCAAAACTTTAACAATCACAAAAAACAGCACACTACCTTCTAATCATACAAAGTGTTTTTCTTCCCAAATGAAAAAGCAGTGTCTATGATTTTTTTAATATTTAAGATACTGATTTATATTCAAAACAGCTCATGGTGTTCGTTATTACAGATACAGCCACACAGGGAATGCTCCCCTTGCAACCCATTATGTCTGTTTGATCTATTGTTATGAGGAAGTAGTGTATTGAAATTTACACTAATCCTGTCCCACGGAGTATTAAAAAAAACAGAATTTTTAATAAATACCTAAGCACTCTTTATATGCAAGGCTAATCAGCAGGTGGATTATGAAGAACACTGCAGCAGTGGAGAGAAAAAAATCCTTCCATTCTTCAATGTTTTGTATTCAGCTTACAGTATGTAGCTTGTGCTTTTAATATAAGAGCTGGACAACAGCTAACTTTATGACTGATACAATTAACAGCAACACACAAGTCTTCTTTTACAGCAACACTGCCTTCATACCTTGAGCCTGTAAGTCACGTTTCACAACGCTATGGTAATAAAATTAAAAATACAGGTTAATTACTTTTCAACAAAACAACCTAAATTAGTATGTTTTACTATTACTACTCTAATGCATAATAGTATTACCATATTCACACACCGTATAGCAACTGTTTCTTATCTTACCTGCCACTACAGAGAAGCCAACGAGCAAGAGAATAGTGAGGTATGATCTTCTGAATGACACTAGCCATTACCATGGTAACCACCAACTGTACACCTATCACACCCTGTAGAGGAATAAGTTAATAACAAGTCAATAAGTGCTTTAGAAAAGTGCTGACGTACCTTTAAAAAAAGAAAAATAAGAACATCTTGTATGGTAAGGATAACATTGTTTGTTGTTTTTTTTTAAACTGGAGGGGAAAAAAAACCACTACCTTATCAGTTTTTGAGAAATCCCCTGGAACTTGCTATGACCAGTTACGTGCTTCACCGAAGGGAAAAGGCATTGCCAGGTCACGAGGCCGGTAACACAAGTCCCCCGTTTCACAGGCTGTAGGGCCACATGCAGAAGTGGCATTTCGCAAGACATCAAGCCTTAAAACTACATCACTGATTACAGTCTTGGTTTTTGTGGTCTCTTCAGTTCTGACACGATTTAACAGCTGACACTGCACAAACCCACTGGAAGTAACAATAATTTACAACATCTGTGTCATGAAATTTCAGCCTTTGACTAGCGCAGAGCATTTGCTCCTCGCTGAACCGCAGGCACAGGTCTGGAAGGGAGGGGAGCGCACACAGCAATCAGCACAGCTTCACTTCAACACCCAGCTCCGGATCGGGATCTGGCACCGCAGCGGAGCCGGCGGCAATCTCATCCACAGACACTCAGCAAGCTTTCATTCTGAATAAGGGTTGTCGGGGTTTGTTTTTTTTTTAAGCAAAGCAACTTTAAACTTCTAAAGCTAAATAAGTGAAATACTGCATCGTTTAAAGTCATTAGAGTAATAAGTTTTATCCTGCACATGAAATTCTATCAGCTAACATCAACATCATGTTAAAAACCATCATGAAGAGCACGGACCATATTTCCTCTATTTACAGGCAAGATTTTCATGCTTAAAACATCACAAGCAATAGTAAACAGAAAAAGTGTCAAACACAGATATGCAAGGGAAATTTACAAAATCATGCAAGTGAAAACATACCAAGAACCAACCAGACAAGCTATTTCCACTCTCTTAGACTGTTTTTCAGACTACTTTTTCATGGAGAGGAAGGCAGACACTTAAATCGGCACACAAAATGCCACAGTTAAGTGGTGACATACAGAAGTTCATATCCACTTTCACTCTGGGATATCAACTTTTGGGTATTGCTACCTACTAACAGTATTTTGAAGATAAAGTATTTCCCTCTCTGTCTGTCGAAGCCGGGAATTACACCTCACTAGCTTCGTACTGACATAATGTGCTACAGAAGGTCAGGAGGCAAAAGAATCCACATACGGAAGCAGTAGGCAATTAACCACTGGCAAATAAAACAGGGATTCTCTCATACACTTGAGAAACATTTTCTCCAACACTCCCCAAAGGAAAAAGTAAGATCCACCCCTGAAGAACACCTAACCAGCAGCACAGCATGCGGTATGGCCGTTGTTGAAACACATCCTCTCCCACCTAGCACACCTATTCTCTTGGAGGACATATAACCACACGTTATTTTTACCAGAAGTTTCTCTGAATGTAAAGACAAACTGGAAGAGGAAATTCTTACAGAACGGTGGAACAGTTGAGGTTGGAAGGGACTCTGGAGATCAGCTGGCACAACCTTCCCTGTTAATAAGAGGGTAAACTCGTGCAGTTTGCTCAGAGCCATGTGTTCAGTCAGGTTTTGAATGTCTCCAAGGAGAGAGACCTCTCTAGGCAAACTGTGCCAGTGCTTGATCATTCTCACCCTAAACAGTTTTATAAGTTCTTATGTTTAAATTAAATATTCTGTATTATGCCCACTGCCTCTTGTTCCTTCACTGGGCACCACTGAGAACAGTCTCGCTCCACCTTCTTTGTTCAACCCCTTCAGGTATTTACACACAGGGCTAAGATACCTGCTGAACCTTCTCTAGGCTCGACTTCTCCAGCTCTTTCAACCTCTCCTCATATGACAGATGGCCCAGTCTCTTCACCATCTTTGTGGCCCTGCGCAGGACTCTCTTCAGTAAGCCCATGTCTCTCCTGTACTGGGGAAGCCAAAACCAGACGTAGCACTCCAGTGTCTCACCAGTGCTGAGCAGAGGTGAGCACCTTCATCAACCTGCTGGTGATTCTCAGCATAAGGCAGCCCAGGGTGCTGTTGGCCTTCTTCGCCACAAGGGCTCACTGCTGGCTTATGGTCAACTTAATGACCTCCAGGACTCTCAGGTCCTCTTCTGCCAAACCGTTTTGCAGGTGGACAGCCCCAGCACGTGCTGGTGCCTGGGCTTCTTCCTCCTCAGCAGTACTGGCTTTTCCCTTTGCCGAGTCACATGCGATGCCTGTTGACTCGTTTCTCCAGCCTACAGCGGTCCCTCTGAATGGCAACACAACTACCTGATGTATCACTCCAAGTTTTGTACCATCTGCAAACCCGCTGAGGGTGCACTCTCTTCCATCTTCCTGGTCATTAACGAAGACGCTAACTAACACCGGCACCAGTATCAGCTCCTGTGGCACATCGCTAGCAACCGGCCTCCAGCTGGACTTTTTGCCACTAATCACAACACTGAGCTCAGCACCTCAGCCAGTTTTCAGTCCCCCTCACTGCTCATTTACGTAGCCCATACTCCATCAGTTTGTATACGAGTATGTTATGGCACACAGTGCTGAAAGCATTGCTAAAGCCAAGATAAACATTATACACTCTTCCCCTTGTCCACCAGGCTAGTCATTTCACTGTAGAATGCCACCAAGTTGGTCAAGCACGACTTTCCCTTCACAAATCCAAGCTGACTACTCCCAAACTCACTGTGTCTTTAATAACGTTTGGATTTAGTTTCCAGGGTTGTTTTATCACCACCTCAGGGATCAAGGGGAGGCTGACCAACCTTTAGCTCCCATATTCTCACTTCTTGAAGACAGAAGTAACACTTGTCTTCTGAAGTCCTCAGCAACTTCCCCTGATTGCCACGACCTTTCAAAGACAGAGGGCAGCCAAAGAGAGTGACCTCACAACTCCCTCAGCACTGGTGGGTGCACCCCATCAGGATCCACGGACTTGTGTATCTACAATTTGTTTCAATATTCCCTAAAGTGATAGTCTTCCATGGAGAGTAAGCCTCCATTGCTCCAGATTCTCCTACCAGTCTTGGAAGCCTGGGATTTCTGAAGACAAACTTTATCAGTGAAGACTGGCAAAGGCAGCATTTGTATCTTGGTCTTTCCCATGTCCTTTGCCATGAGGTCTCCTGCACCAGTCAGCAGCAGGCCCATGTTTTCCGTCATAATACATCTGCTGTTGATACACTTGCAGAAGGTCTTCTCATTACCATTCACGCTGCACATCAAACTCAATTCCAGGTGGGCTTTGGCTTTCCTAACCCCACTTCTGTACACTCAGACATTTCTCCATATTCCTCCTGGGTCACCTGACTCTGCTTCCTTTCTATGTTTAAGTTTTGTCATGAGCTCCGTGTTCCTTCATGGATGAACTGTCCCTGGATGGACTGTCCCTGAGCTTGGAGGAGGCGATACTCCAAAGTTAACCAGCTTTCAGGCCAAAGTCTGCTCAGCTGAAGTCTAGGATTGTGACCCTGCTATTTGCCGTGCTTCCTTCTCTCAGGATCCTTTACCACCCAAAGGTGAATGCAGCAAAGGCTGCACTACCTTCACATCACCAATCAGTTCTTCCTCGTTTGCAAGTCTGAGGTCCAGCAAAGCACTTCTCATCAGCTCCTCAATCACCTGTTAGGAAACTGCCATCAAAGCACACAAAAAAATTCCGGGATTGCTTGTGCCCTGCTGTGCTGTCTCTTCAGAAGACGCTGGGGTGGCTGAAGGACCCTGCAGAACCAGCACCTGGAAACCTGAGGACTCTTCTCATTGTCTGAAGAAGGCCTTATCTTCTTCATGAATAGGTGATCTACAGCAGCCACCTACAACAACATCACCTCTGTTGCTCAGCCCTCTAGTCCCTACCCACAAGCTCTCAGATGGTCTGTTATTCATCCCACAGCAGACCTCTGCATCCCCACTGCTCTCACTTAAGAGCAAGTCCCCCTCCTCCCCAGCCCAGGCAGTCCTTCTAAAAGGCGTGCATCCACCAATGACAGCACTCCAATCGTATGAGCCACCCCATCACCCAAGAGTGCTAACCTCCCAGAAGAGGTATAAGACTTTCTTCCCCATAATGCCAGCCTCATTATCTGTGTGCAGGTATTTCCTTGTTTGTGTTTATAAATTGTGTGGGCCGTCTTCTGCCTTGTTTAGTTGTCAAGGACTCCACATCAGCCTGCACCCTTCACTTACCAACCCAGTCCACCACTTCTTCCTTCTTGATTTGTGAGTCATCACCTCCTTCAGTCCTAGTCTAAAGGCCTCAACACCACTTCGGCTAGCCTGTTGGCAAAGATGCTTTTGCCCAATTTGGTCAGGTGGATGCTGTCCGTTCCTAGCAGTCCTCGAACCTCAGAGACTGTCCTATGGTCATACAAGCCAAGTCCCTGCTGCCAGCCCCTGCTATGCAACCAGCTGTTAACTTCCAGCATCCACCACTCCTCATCAGCCTTCCCCCTCCTCACCAGCAAGATCATCTTTGGTCTTAAATACTGTACCAAAGAAAGTTCTCTTTTCTCTCTTCAATGGCTTTTTGGGTTTTTTTCCCCATTTGAATAAATCAGAAATTGTTTCAATACTGCTTTTATGAAAAAATACAGACAGATGAAGTGTTAAAATACAACTGAGGGAAAGTAAGCTAGCATAAATTACCTTTCAGCATTTGTAAACATTTTCCGTATGTTACCACCCATCTCATAACAAAGTGTCACCTTGAAGTACTCGTGACTTTTTTATAACTTGAAATAACACTTTGGGGGGGAGGTGTCAGATATCATTAACTTACTTTAGTGCTCAAGCCTGTCTTTGCTAAACCCTCCTCCTTCCTTGAAATTTCTACTGCTCCTTTACGTTGGTGCCATCAATTCTTTGAGGTACCTCAAAAAGTAAGACCTCACTTTTGCTTCTGCTCCATGTACCAAGACCAGCTTTCAATCTCAGTCTTCATCCCTGTACATGTTATTTTAAACACTCTACCTTTATTCAGGACTCTTCTCATCTTGGAGTCCCGTGCAATAAGATTACTCAAACCAACTCCCCAGCTAAGAGGAAGCGTACGTAAAACGAAACAAAGTGTTATTCAAACAAGCTGCTTGCATAATATATGTGATATATTTAAATTACTAAATTGCTCAGGAATTATATAGTTTTTATTTCTTTACAAAACAAACCACGCATTTCAAAATGAAATTTTTATGCTGACCACCTCACGATAAGCCCAACCACTTCCATCCAACGTGAGAGACACCACCGTCCCTCCATCTAGCCTGCCTACTAAGCCGTGATCCTCAGAGTTCACTATCTCAGCAGAAAGTTACATTACTGTTTCTCTAGAATAATGCTTTTATTAGGAGGACTGCCTAATCAGGTGCCAGTGTGTTTCTGCAGCTATTCCTAGGGCTTCCTGTTTGTAAGTAAAAGAAAATGCCTTTTCAACTCAAGACAACAGGAGGGAAACTGATGCAAACCAAGGCAGCATTTTTTTTTATACTAAAGTAGTATAGCATTTATCTATTTATAAAATAGTACAGTATAGCAGCAGGTCCACTAGCTGAGCTAAAATACCAACCATTCAACAGACTATTTAAAAGTGCACCTCCAGAAACCCCATTTCCTTACACAAGTGAAGGGTGCAAGTTGTAACTGAACCCATTAAGATAATTTCTTCTTGGCACACTGAATGTCTCTCTGAATCCTCCAGGCCCTCTTTCAGCAGAAATTCACTATACTCACTCCCATAAGGGTTATTGCTGTATTTCTTAAAAACAGAAATACTTAAAAAAAATTTCAGCTTACTACAGAAAACAACCTACTACATTTTAAGTTATTAAAAAAAAATTAAAAATAAAAAAACAGCTACGATATCCTTAATCTTAATTTTAAATCTGACTCTGTGGTGGAAATATCCTTTCGGCATTTTTCTACACTTCAAGCAATTAAAAAATGGATATACCCACTCACTTGTTCAGGGCATTTTTCTCTTGATTCTTGAAGGTTAGTGATCAACCACAAGCAATACATTAATTGAGTAAAGCTGTCACATGAAATTAAAAAATTCTACTCCATTAATCTTCTTGCAATCAGCCAAGAACACATGGCACAGAACTGCAGTAGGAGGTGTGCCCACTCAAAATAACATGCACAACATCTTGCCAACTGTACTCTTTCGCCTGTACGTGGTTACATACTACTTCTATGTTTATTAACACACTCTGGAAAAATCTACAACATCCCAAACTATCTCACATTACAACACTAGAATACACCTTCTTCCTGCTCCTGTCCCCAGCCACAAAGTACAGTGTCCACTCCATTTCAGGCTCTGTCTAGATCAAGTCTCCCATATACTTTTAAGTCTTCCCATTACCACTAATACCACTTTAAATTCAAAACCACTTGCTTCAGGAACATGAATAAAGATTGACTGGGTTGAAGTGGGTTGATTCCCACCAGTATCTTGTATCTTCTACTTACCATATTCTAAATTAGAGGACACAGAACTTAGAACTGAGCCAAAAAAAACACAACTTAAACACACAATCTAGCCCTGCTTAATAGAGTATGATACTTGTTTGAGGAAGAAGATGCTAAAGGGCAAAGTCCACATCACCTTGGAGTTTTGAGAGCCTCTGGCGAATAAAACCTGGAACCCATCAACCCACGTGATCTGTGATAAAGTAATTGAGCACACAATCATTGACAGGCTTCACTTAATAGAAATATTATTCCCCTCTTAGAGATAAGGAACTGCTGCACAAATTAGATAACATGTCTGCAGTTACAGAACAGTTTGTGGGAAATTACATCATTTGAATCCATTTTGCAAGACCTTCTGCACTCTCTGATTCCACATACATCCATGTCCTATCATGCTTCAGCATTTCAACTTGGAATTTGAAATCCAAATTCAAGACACTGGAGAGAGAAGTCAGTGTCCCGCTGATCAGACACTGCTATCGATCTGTATAATGCTGAGAAGCACGCGGCCCACAGAAAAGATGACTACGCAGGCAGTTAAGTCAGCTCCTCTGAAAGAAGGAGGCTGGCAAGCAACCTGTGGTAAAAGATGAGACTGAAATAGTGCAACCACGTAGGGACTACACTGCCTATTAACTGCAGTCTGGCTGTGTTTCTGTGACAGATGATGGTCTTTGATTAGAGGTGTCATAAAAGTCTTGAGCACCGTGCTCAGTTCCAGGCCCTTCAGTCAGCATGGCATTCTTGCTTTTGCTTGTGCAACACAACACGTGTTTTCCAAGAACTAAAACATAGCAGGGAGCGCATAAGTGGTCTACAAGAGAAGTGTCTGCAGCTACATTAGAGGGAAGATTGCCAGATTTCTTAAAATTATGAAAAAAAGAAAACAGGTCCAAAAGGCAATAGCGTAAGTTTGAATAAAGTACAATCTAGACTTTGGTTTTCACATTCTATACCTTTTATACTACACACCTGGAGACACTGTTGCTGATAATTCGGAGAACAAAAAGTAAGAACAAGTAATCAAGGTAAAGTTACAATACTCTTATCTGCTAGTTAAGTGTACTTATAATACACCGACAGCTATCTCCAAATACTAACAAAAAAAATAAACAAATTTTTAAAAGTACTTCTACCTAAAGGACATTTTTCTTTTCATCATGCGCTGATTAACAGAACATGCAGAGCAAAGATAGCCAAGGTTAATAGTTTTATGCCAAGACACCACTCCAGTTTCCTCATTTTGACCTTGTCCAAGGTCATTCTCCCACACACACCTGTAGTAACAAGTCAGGTTTTTTCTTCTTTTTTCCCCTACCACATACTTAGGTATTACATACAATTAAAACACCTAGCTTTACAGGGGACTTTGAAATGACTTGTTCTCTAGCAATAACCTTCTCCTCCATTGCACAACAAGGGCCCTCAGCTGAAGCCAACTGCTGTGTGCAGCAGGACTGCAGCAGCAATGCAGCTGCATACCTGAAACGCAGCTACCAGATTCCATTTCACAACCTCACCTTTAGAAACGCAATGCCAGCTACCTACCTTCTGAAGTGGCAAGCCCTGCAAAAACAAGACTTTTTTATCAATCTCTTTTGATGGTAGCCCACAAACATACTAAGAGGGTTGTGAATTTTCAAGTAAGAAGCGGAAAAGCTTCTATATTAGTAGCAACCAGCAACATCTCTGGGAGAATAAAACAAATGTTATTTTCTGCAATTCCAAAAATGCAATGGTATTTGTGAAGCCTAGAAGCCATGCCAATTCAACCTATCTGAAATGCCACTTGATCAATGACACATTATTGCTTTTGCTGTTAGACGAGACTTTTCCATATGCAAAATTTTCTCTGCAAGTCCATGCTCAAGCTGCACCTTTTAAAAGACAGCACTCTCCTGAAATATAAATGCCATTCAAAATTGTTTGCTAAACAGGAGAAAACATGGAATGGACAAAGAAAGTGAACTCGGCTAACAAAGTCTTAAAACGAATGCTTCCTGGGAAAAAGACCATTTTCACAAAATACCTACCATTATAACAGTATCTTGTATAGTCAGCAATCTCAGGCAGTTCAAATCTTATTTGTAAAAATCAGACATTCATAAAGCTAATTTTGGGAAAGAAATCTATGCCAGGAGATCTCTGCAAAATTTAGATTTTGCTTCTTTTCTCGTGGCCAAGTTCTCCCTGGATTTGTATCTTCCTATACCTACCACTGTTTACAACACAGCAGAGAGGAACAGAGATGCAAAAAGTGGCACGAAGGACATACAAGGAATCTAGGACTACCACCGAACAGCTCACCTTCGCGGGTCTTTCCCACCCAAAGGCCAATTCTCTCCTGACCGGCGTCTCTCCACGTGTTCAAAGGAGAGCCATAAACTGCTAGACGGCAGCAGCCACCAGCAGCCCAACTCCCTTTGCAACAAGGTGTTTTGTTTAAAACTGGAACCACATTCCAGTCAGCCAAACGCACCTTACCTGCCAGTCTTGCTTCTCTTTCCACTGAGGCTCTCTAAGCACAAAGGTAACAGAACTAGTGATCATTAGGCAAATCAAGTTAGGGCTGTAGAAAAGGGCATTTATAAAATCACAGAATTATGATCATTACTGAAGAAGCCAATACAGAATGCTTGCTGTGCAGAACACCAATAGATGTCCAACATATTATTAAATTACAGGTAAAACTAGTTCAGCGGACTGATCTACTACAGAGGAAAAACCAAGGTTATATTGTATTATTACTACTCAAAGATTTTACAAATCTAGTTTACACATATTTCCCCAACTAACACAAGCAGGAGCCATGAAGCTCTCACTCTCCAAAACACTCACTTTTTAAATAGGGGGCTTTGCCATGACAGAAATCCTTGCAAGTGTAAAAAGCGAAGTCTTTTAATGCCTCTGCTGAACAGTCTAAAACACCATGGCCCTACATACTATTAAGATGCTTGCACAGAGTGTAAAGTTGTGAGGGTAGCTGGCACTGCCACCACATAAACGAGTCCTCGTGGTCCCAACTTGGCAGAGCGCTGCCAGTTAATTGTTTTGATGACTTGATTTATAAGCCTCTTGATGCAAAAGAAACTGATGAACATTTCATTCTCCTGTTGCTTTGGAACTGGAGAATACAGCATAAAAGCAGACCTCCATCTCTTCACTTTGCTTACGTCACAGAATCACACACAGATTATTTGTCCATACTGAAAGCAACAAGCAAAGAAAATTGCCTGTTTTTCTCACCCCATCAGGCAACAGCAGCAAGCACTCCATTTATTTAAAGAAGAACCTACGCTGAGAGGAACAAGTGTATTTGCTTGCGACTTTCCAAAAGTAGCTTCAAATACACAGAGCTAGACGACAGCACCCATACTCTCCTGCATATGACAGGAGCCTCTCAGGACCTTTTGATCAACCTCCACAGAAAAGAAAAAGAACGTAGGAAGAGACATAATGAGAAAAAATCCTGGCCAGTTCCTTTCAGATTTCAAGACATACATAATTAAAAAATACCTTAGTAGAATGAGGTGATTAAATATTTAAGTATTAGAAAAAGACGGGTTTTACTCAAAGCATAACTCCAAAGTGTATTCCCCAAGCAAGACTTCCACCATTTGAACAATCACGTTGCTGTAGCTAAAACTGCTCACTGAAATGTATATCCATTTGGAAAAGAAACGTATGCATTAACGGCACACAAAAAATATGTTTTTATACCTGCACTCGCGCATCCCTATGGTGCCTCACATGGCTCACAGCTGTAAAATAAGCATGTTAAAAGCAGTGCCTACCAACTCCAGTGTTGTAAATGGTAAGAAACACCTAAACACAAAACTTGGCGTAGCTTTATAGCGAAAGGTAACTTCTCATTATATTCCCACTCATGAAATGCTCAGGCTCCCCTCTTCAAGCTACATGTCCTCAACCAGCCGATGTCGTTAGCGGCAACTACACCAACTTCGCTCTCCCGCCACTGCCCACACAACAAACTCACCACACGCGGCAAGTCCTGTCCGTGCCGAAGCACCTGCCCAGGGACGCAATCCCACGCGGGATTTCCCCCCAGTCCCAGACGGGATATTTCCTCCACAATCCCAGATGGGAATTTTCTCCCCACAATCCCAGCCGTGAATTTTCCCCCAATCCCAGATGAGATTTTCTTCCCCGCAATCCCAGCTCGGACTTTTCCAGCAATCCCAGACGGGATTCCTCCCCGCAATCCCAGCTGGGACTTTTCCAGCAGTCCCAGGCAGGAAATTTCCCCCCC
>Ga0181612_102743_pt1 | contig 15730 bp, 6 predicted proteins | sample HoacroProtozoa21_FD_119630 | JGI IMG/M metagenome (GOLD analysis project Ga0181612, IMG submission 119630) | Hoatzin crop microbial communities from Cojedes, Venezuel. Combined Assembly of Gp0051906, Gp0051904, Gp0051908
CAGAGGCGCTACCACCATTGCTGATTGGCTTGGCCTTGGTCAGCAGTGGGTTCATCTTAGAGCCGGCTGGCACTGGCTTTATCAGACATGAGGGAAGCTTCTCGCAGCTTCCCACAGAAGCCACCCCTATAGCCCCCCCACTACCAAAACCTTGCCACGCAAACCCATAGCACTGATAAAGATGTAAGGGTCTGTGCATGCTGTAAAAGGGTACCTGTTAGCGAGAAGACTATTACTTCTGCCAAATGAAGAGAAATGCAAATATCCTCCTGTATTACATAGCTACCTTTTGTAAATGCTATTTATAAAAAAACGCAACTTCAGATAATTCCTAAAGCAACAAAATAATGCTAAAGTTATATGCAACATAACAGGTCTTCAGCAATTCCTTATTCGTAAGCGCCGAGGTCTCCTATTTTGCTCTTGCAGACAGCCATTTTGAGCCCCAGCATTAGTTTTGCTTTCCACAAGTAATCCTTGTCAGGCTAGATTTTAGTTATGCCATTGGCACAAGAACCTCTGAGTGGGGCCTCTTGCACATGGGCACTTTGTCTCTGCTCTCATTTATACATACATAGCAGGAGAGATTGTTCTGATTTTCAAAGCAGTTTGAAGTAGAATCAAATAGCATTGTGTTCCAGTCAGAAATAACTATTGCTAATACACAACTTTTTAAACAGCACATTTCAAAATGCCTATTCTTGTCTCAGAGCAAGGACGAACTGGGCTTGATCTCTCTGAGAACTGATTATCACAGCCCTTGGAACAAATGTGCTGTTGAAGTACAGATACGGAGTAGCCAAATTGAAGACTCAAGGGTGTTTTTGATAGAGGAGGCAAGTGACTCCTAATCAGTTAGTTCATAATGTAGTACAGTTACACAACTATGTTTTCCCATCCATACTAAAAAACAAAGAAGGATATTCGAGAAGAGGGAGCCCAATAGCTCTCTAAAGTAAGCGTGTTGAGAAGCACGGATTGGTAGTGATGGGTAGGTCAGCTACCCGAGGAAGGCTGCAGGGGCAGTCACTTCTCTTGATTCCTGCCAGCCACCCTCCTCCGCAGGGCGCTCAGAAAACCCGAGGCTACAGAGGGACTCAGCCCCAGCAGCAGCCAGATAGCACGCTGTTCAGTTTAGTCTTCACAAAAACCCACTAGCACCAAGTTAATAATTGGCCATAAAGCTACCAACTCCTAGATGAATGGAGATATATTTTCAGCTTCTTATACCTCTTCTTCTCCCTACCTTTAAGATACACGAAGGCTTTAAAAATAAGTTGTCCTGGTTTTGGTCACTAGGACACAAGTTTAGATTATTTGGCATATTTTCTACACAACTCTGAAAATATCGCTACCAAAATGGCTACTTGTATGCATCGGTAGGTTACAATAGAACCTTCTCACAAGCTCCTGAGACTCATTTCCATCCTCGGGACAATTTTTCAAATAAATTTTAATGTTTGTGTGAAAAAAACCCTCCACATATGCAACAGAGTATGCTCCAGATCAGTAGCATGCTGCTAACATTATTTGAACATTATTTGAAACAACAGCTTGAGATCCATTGAAAATTTGATTCTAATGGACATCATCTAGTTAGGTAGTGTGAATAGGCAGAGTTCCAATGATTCACAACTTATCATAATCCATATATTATCCATATCCCATTTATTGAAAGGAAGCTGACAAAAGAGGAAAGATGAGCCACAGGGACAAAAATGGACCTTTTTAATGATTGCAGAGCTGAAGCACTACCAGATATAGAAAATGGGTAGGCAGGGCCAGAAAGAACAGACTCAGGAGGAGCCAGGACAAAGCCGTTGGAGAACAGATATGCAAATGTTCCAAGACAACACATCTCAAGTATTTACATCACTAGTAGGGTACCTCCTACATACTCAAAGCACATAGCAGAAATGTTACAATCTATCAGGAACTAAAATCACTTGGTTGTATATTCTGCATTATATCAAAGTGGTCTTCTATTTTGGGTATTTAAACACTGCAATCTGCAGAATTACACTGCCGTCTTTTTAGCACTGTGTGTTTTCTAAGCAAATTTCTCCATGTCCTCAGTTCACTTTTGACTTAATTGATCTGGCCTTGCTTAGTTTTTATTTCATCCCTTTTTTTTTTTACCAAGTTGAGCAGGAAAAGAAAAAGAGACTAAAATATTTGTAATTTCATTAGGTAATGTTAATTGTGCGCAAGAGGAGCTGGTTTGTTATGATAGCAGTAACAAAGGTGCTCAGTTTCTGTGAAGCATTGCTTAAAATGCCATTTGCTAGAGCTAGCACTATAGAGTGGACAGTATAGATAGTCTTACATCCCTTCAGATCCCCCAGCTATACAGCACTGAACAGGCTGCCCACCCACATGCAGATCCTGCCCCTTGGAAGGGTCACCCCAGTTTGGACATTTGAGCTATTGTGGAACTTTCTTACAAGAAAACAACTCCGTTCATCGTTTCTACTGTCCAGCAGAAAGGACGTTCACACGAGAACTTCTTGCCGTGGTTTCAGATAAAGGCAAGGACGCAGAGGTGGTGTAATCGCCGACACAGAGTGGGAGCTGCCTGCAGGCTGCCCTGCTATGGTTTCCTGGCCAAGCTTACCCTACAGCCCGGAGACAAGTGCAGCACAACATGAGGACAGCACGGTGCAGCACAGGCCTGGGCATATTCAGTTAATTGCTAACTGTTACGCGGATCACTAACCCCTTGACGTGTAACAGTCTTCTGGTCTGGATGATTACAGGTAACTATCAGAAACACTATGCAGATTAAAAGTTTTACAGGAATGACTAAGTTTGCAAGTTTTATTGCACTCCCTTATAAGCATTATTCAGAAACATCTTATTTGTACAGTCAGGTCACTGCCAATTTCTTAAGCTTGGTATTGCTTTCTAGAGTTATTCCACAATTTGTAAGCCTCGTTATACATTTGTCTTGTATTCCCTCTCCTTATCCAGGCTTAACTCATGCCATTTGTAGGTAAGGGAGGAAGGTGGCAAGATCCAAGTATTGGTTATCTGACTTACGCATCAGAAGAGGCCTAGATAATTAAAAGTTTGCTATCAAATGAGCTTGATGATCACTAAATATTAAGTTTAAATTTTACCTGAGTGACAGCAGCCATGCTACAGTCAGATCCAGTTAGATTTATTTGACCCTCCAGCCCTGATGCACATGCTGATAAAGTGAGGTTGGAAGGAAGCTCCGGTGGTCACCTCATCCATATCCCCCGGCTCTAATGCATTGGGTTCAGATTTTGCTTCTAGCTCTTGCATACAGGAGAGCAGCTTTTGCAGAGGCAATTTATTCTACAACCACCTAATAATGCAGGGCTTCTTTCTCTGGAGAAGATGGTGGTATCAATTGCCAGAGACACTGTACAGACTACAGGAACCACTGGCGAATTCAACATGGCAATCCTTATGACCTTAGGGGGGGAATACCAGCTGCATTCACACATGCAGATTTCTATTTTTGGAGATGAAAAAATATTTCTAAACAGTTGTTTAGAATTTACTCTGGATGTCTTTATTAAACACATAAACATCGAGTCTTTCTGAAACCTATGAAGCTCATGACTTCAACATTTTGAGGTAGCTATTTTGATCATGCATTTACTTTGACATTTCTACCTTCCTAAGTCTTTCGTGTTAAGCCACTTCCATTCACTCACAGATTTGTTTGCTCTTATAACCCTTATTATTAACCATTTAGGCCAATTCTAGGCCTCCTGTCTACAGCTGAGAGGTTCCGATTAAAATTCATTATTACTTCAGATGAACTATTTTAGAAACTGGTATCTCCTACATTATATTCCAATTCATTCCTTGGGATTTTTTAATTTGCATTTTTTATGACTGTGGACCCTGGAGAAAGCGTGTCTATGAATCGATCTTTGAGAATTCTTTTTAGAGCATGTTAGTTTAGGATCCAGTGAGATATATTAATAGCATACCCTCCAATGTCATGTTACAATTAATCAGTCTTTCTGATGCTCTTTCATTCATGCTGCCTCACTTATGTCTCCCTGATAATGATTCTTCTTTCTTCACGAACCTAAAGTGATTTTGTGCCACCATCAAATCTGCCACCTGCCAGCTCATCTCAGCACCTCTGTAGCCTGGGATGGAGTCTAACTGTTAACCAGTGTTATCTTTTTGGCATGAAAACCTGAATATTTATCCTCACCCTCATTTCCTTGCAGCTAGTTTCTGCTCTGTGGCAATACTTGTCCATCGAGTTCACACAGACTGTGCTGGGAACACTGCCGGGGTTTACATACAATTTCACAACCCAAATAAAGGATCCTATAGATCAAACCAGTGTATTTCCCCCTTTACAGCAGCAAGCCAACCTGCACCATAACATTATTTCGTTAAGAGAGCTTTACCAGTGGCAAAAAGCAAAACCACCGCCACTGTGGACAGCTATACCAGCAATGGGATGTCGGAGGCCACAACAGCAAGAGCCACCACCCAGACACAGAGCGAACACAGGCCAGCACCCACACAGGCATGAACGCGGCACAGAGGAGCAGCATGTGACGCCAACTCTAACCAGCATGACTATCACAACCACATTTACAGCCACAATTACAGCCTCGGCCAAAATATTCTTTTAATGTTTGGTGGTAAATTTGAACTGTCAAGGTTCAATGGTAAGCTGCAGCTGTTTCTATCCCCCAAATGTAATAGTATCACCACATAAGCACTTCCCACTTAAAAGGGAAACCAGAATAAAAGATAAAATGAATGGTCAGAAGCCCATTACCACCAGCTTCTCTCAAGAGATGACTCTGAGAGCACAGACTGATCAAGGCATCCCGGCTCGGAAGATTCACCTTCATGCTCAGCTTCAAGTGTATGACTGCGCTCAGCAACTGCAGCAAGTCGGTACAGCTGGGCAGCTGTGATTTGTATTTACACAAACCAGAAAGCTCCGTATTTTAGGTCAACCTTAACGCACATTTTCCATATAAAGAAAAAACTGCAGAAGTCATTTTAATATAAAATGTTTTTATTGTTTTTGAAAACATTTAAAAAACAATTTTTGAGCACTTTCAATAAAAAAAATAACTGAAATGCTACTGCAATATTCAACTACTGTAGTTTCAGCAGTACAACAGACAACAAAACACTGGGGAAAAGGGGCGAAACTGGATTTCCTGCACTAAATGAAGACGTAGAATAGGGATTTTTCTTTCCTTATGGTGCAGTAAATAAAGCACAGTATAGTACAAGAGTATATGAACCTCAGATGCACTGCACAAGAAACGCTTTCCTTCTTTTCAGTTCAGAAGTCAGTGCTTATTGCAATTATTTGCAAATTATTTACTTCATGAATTCTTATGATAAAATGATGCAAAATGCTTTTCAACACCAGAACAATAAAAAATAATCCAAGAAAGGAACATATTCAACAATAACTAAGCTGAATTAGTTAACATAAAAAAGTAAATAACTTGTGAATAACTATGCTCACCTGGTTAACACTGAACCAGTTTCAATACAGCAAAAGAATAAAAAAAATAAAAGTGGTTACAGGAATATATCTAGTACTGTACAAGATTAAGTCATTAACACTCATGCACGTTTTGTGATCATGTATTAACATGGTGAAGCAAACTAAACTTAATTTTTCCTGCTGTAATATTCTCATGTAAGAGAATAAGAAATAGAAATATCTCATTGAGATCAATGCACATTGCTACATAAGACAATTTCACCTGTCACTTTCAATGACATTTTGCCTTTTAATAATGAAATACATTAAAAAGTTTTTTTTTGTGTTGCCCTTTTTTTTTTTTTTTTAATCTGTGGGCCGTATTTGTTGCATTTATCCTAAGGAATGTGCCTGCCACAGGTTCAACAGAATTTTAGTGCAATATATGAACCCAGAAAGTTTGCTGGACTAACCCACCAACCAAATTTAAAGTGTTTGCTGCAATACTGTACACAGGGTACAAATTCACTAGTTTGTATACTTTAGCAAAAACTTCTATCAAAATATTTTATTTCTCATGTTAGCAGGAAGCCAATAATGTAAACAAGGGGTCAGAACTATCTCAAATTCTTAGTTTTGGAGTATCTCACACAGACAGGCTTCCATTTGTTAGAATCACAGAATTTTCCTTTGGGTATTGCATACTTTGGTGTGCAGTAGTGCTCTGTCTCAATGTACAGTAAAGAACTACCCAGCACGAAGTACAGGGACCTAACATTATTAATTATAACACCAAACACACAAACACCTCTAAAACAATACATACCAATGTACAAAGCTGTGCCTGTGCCTTGGATTTTACTTGAAACAATCCTTATCAAATTTAACGCTTCTTTAATTATACATATATTTGCTTTAAATCCACTACAGTATTTCTGCTAATTAAGTCACGTTAGGCCCAATGTAATGCTTGTATTTAAAAATAATTTTAAATGCACTTTTAAAAACCTTTGGTGATGGCTGCATAATTTAGAACACATCAGCTTTATATCTACTCTTGCTTTTCCGAGAAATGTTCTATAAAAAACAAGTGGAGTTAGGCGAAAACTTCTTTCCCCCAAGCCCCCGTCAGTCCTGGTGCTCGTGACCTGGAGGTGAGGCCAACACATGGTGCAAACGCACCAGCTGCTGCAGCACGCATGCGGCCTCTCGCCATTGCTCTCCACCAGCAGGTCGGTTCCACCTGTTCACAGTAGTGCTGGCACTTTGCACAGGGGCGGGGGGGAAGGGAGGTGCCGAGTGTCTCGGGGCCAGCGAAGTCAACAGGATAAGCAGACATTCGGCATGTCTCTAGCAAAAGCCACGGGCAGCTACAGAACTCAAGCCCTGCCTGAAGCAACTTCAGCCTACGGGGAAAACGGTTCAAGCCTTACTGACAGACACCTGGCAAGATAACAAGAAGGCTACCATGCAGTTTTCAGTCTCCTCCCCATTTCCGTAACAAAACTTAAAAGGGTCACTTGGTCTTAGATGAAGCGAACCACACCATCACACATCCACGTGCTTCAAGGAGGGATATGAACTCTCCAAGTTTGTTCCTGGTGACGTGGCAAAACTTCTGATGCAAGCACAGTGAAATGAGGCCCCCGTAAGGTGCTACAGCTTGGCACAACTGTTTGTTCCTGCAGAAGCGCCCACAGACTGGTGATGAATTGGGGCAAGAGCAACAGAAGCCGTAGTACGCCAGCACCTCAAGTGCCAATGCAGCAGCACAAGAAGAATAAGCACCGCCAAAACCTGACCAGTACTAGGATCTCAAGTCACTAGCAAAGACTGAAGAAACAGAAGACCACCAAGACACTTAAACGAAAAAAACACCGATCACCCGAAAAATCTGAGCATCTTCCCCTTAAGTAAATCTAGGGGGCCTTACTGTGCCTCCCCCTTCATAAATTTATGACCCTTCATTCAAAAAAGCAATGCCAGAGAGGAAAATGTTTTCTGCTCTGTTTTCTGTTTTGCAAGTGTCAGTTCACAGGAGAAATAATCAATTTTACACTAAGCTTAAGGGATGGTATTTAGCATCCTCAGTGCACTGCTTTTCTGTGAAAGCTGCCTCTGCAAGTCCTCTTTCTAGCATCAGGGCCTTGGCTGGTTAAGTATCCCTCTCTGTTTTCACCATTAGAGAGATTATGCCATGCTGACAAAACGAAAGGTCTTTTTTGGTTCAAGTGAACTAGTGTGGCAGAAGTCTAAATCTCATTTTCCAGAGGGGCAGCTAAGGACTTCTATTAAAAAAAAAAAAAATCCGATTCACTAGTCCCGTCAAATCACTCCTGAAAATGGAATTCAGGCTTCTAAAAGAGTAAATACTTTTAAAAGAAATTTTACCAAAAGAAAGATCACATCTTCCTGTGTATCTGTAAAGTGCCTGGCAGTATTATGGCTCTACATTAAATACTTTTAGATCAACCACATTTTCTAGTATTTTAATCATCTTTTGTTTGAATGAGAGAGTAAGCAAGAAAGACAGAAAGGCTCAACCTACTGAAATACAGAGGAAAAAACACCTTCCTTCACCCTCCACTATATTAGGAAAGAGCACATTTAAAAAATGAATCTTTAAAAACAGTATTTTAATGAGCTCCAGCAGCTCTTTTATTGAAAAAAGAAAGAGGGAAAAAATCACGTTCCTTCCCTAGCATTGATAAATAATTAAACAGTACCTATCACTTTAAAATAGGGTGTTATGCCTAGATTAAATCTCAGTGCTCAAAATCTTTTCACTTGAATTTTACCTAATATAAAAGCACTAAGCAAGAACTAAAATATCAAGTATGTCGTGAATGTTAATAGATAAAATAACTACATAGATTTATTTCTCTTAAATAAAAAATTTAGTGCATCTTTCTTTCTCCTTGATCACGCCTGTTACGTTTTTCCCATCTCTGCATTTTACTAGGGACATCAGCGGCACCAGGGCTACACAGCTTCCCACAGTCCCCCACCGAGCAACACTCAGGACAGCTACACGGTGATCAGGCACCTGCACGTCAGCGGTTCACCTGTACCCACTCCCCACCACTCACCTGTCTACAGGCACCCTGCACTTCAGACCTGAACGACAAAGGTCAGTAAGGGTCATCTACTGAGAAGTAACAAGCAATACAAAGTATGGAAAGCCTACTAACGAGCCCAACTTAAAAAGCCTCAACCATAGCTGTCACTGCTGGCTGGCTATTAACCACTTCTTTATTTGCTACAATAAGAATGTTGAATGGGAAACACTATAAAATTCAACTTTTAATACTGGCTCTTTGATAGCCCATGACCTTCAGAGATTTGTTTAAAATTGGTAAGACTGCCTTTTCCCTGCTGAAGAATGAGCAACGGGTACAGCAAACTTTTTTAAAAATGCCACAAAACATAGCAAGTGTTTCTGCTGCGGGAGGCACTTCCATTAAGACAAATACAATACGTCTGTCTTTAGATACAGTGTGCTACATACATATTACAAAACAAGATTAACCCAACATTTCAACAGCAGGATGATCCTTACTCTCCATCCACTCAAAACCTGATGTAGTCATTGAGTTAATGGATTCATTGCAGATCTGTTGAAACAAGGGGTCATTTTTTAATTCCTCCAGTGTAGCATCATCGTCTTGTCCCTGCTGACGACCTGGATCGAACAGTAGATTTGTGTCTAAAGTGTTCAGATCGTTAATGCTGCCTGAGAGCTCGGAAGACAACCTGATGTCGCTGGAAAAGACAGATGCAACGTTATTGAGATCTGATGCCACCTGATTCACCAGCTGCTGGTTTGTTGGCAGACTGTCCTCCCCTAAAAGGTCTTTTACAGTGCTGCTAAAATCTAACTGCTGCTCTCCGATGTCTGATTGTGCTTGGTTATCTCCAGAAGAAAAACTGATCTGATCGGTGCTGCTGTTTTTTGTGAGGTAATTTGGTGTTTGGAATTCATAAACTGAAGTGCTGGAATTGATCATATTTTGCGGGTTGGCACTAGGAAAAGCGGCGGATGTCTCCAAAATCTGAGTGAGATTCATCCTGGCTGTGTAATTTGAGGGCATGTTGTTCATTCCCAAACCTCTCACTGCATCATCGCTATCAGAATCCAGTTTGTTTAACAACACGTTGGTTATTTTTTTAGTGTTTGTTTGTTTCTGCAGAGACGGGAAGGCTGTCTGCATCATCACAGTCAGCGGGACTGACTGGCTTCTTTGCGCTATGTTGTTGGCACTGGTGTCTGCATGCATATTAGCAAATACATTGTGAACTTCCGGAGTCACTGGACTTCCAAAAGGTGTCGGGTTAGAGCGTGGTATATTTGAAACAGGGTAAACAGTGCTTCCGCTGAGATTACGCTGGCGATGGACAGCAGGGCTCACGCTCCAGCATCTCAGACTGTTGTTGAGAGAGGAACCGGTCCCTTTGTTGTCCAAAGGAGCAGGAACAGCAAAGCCCTCTTGCTTGGTGGTGCTACTGACGGGGGCTGCCTGGTGCTGCACAGGCGAAACAGGAGTCACACGACCAAAGTGAGTATCGTGGTGGCGTGGCTGAGATTGGTATGACTGGCCAGGAACAGCAAAAGCATGAGGCTTCCTGAAGCGGTCTTCCACCAGCTCCTGATAGCTCGTGAGGATGCCATGGTTCGCGACCGAAGAATTGCTGACACCACTGTAGCCGTTATTCATCCACTCGAGCTTGGTTTTGTCGGGATGGGTAGCCATCGGCCGCTGCATTGGCTTCACAGGGCTACTTGATATGATGCTGGCATCGTGGTAAGCCATGCTGGAGCTGATGGGAGTAAATGCAAATGGGTTTCGGCATTCCACAGGACTGGGAGGGACACTGCTGCTGCAGTTCGAATGCGGTGTGCCAATGGGCGTATGCCGGCTGCTTCCTAGAGCACTGTCTACGGGAGTTGTCTGAGCCAGCCTCGAACAAGGGCTCTCTCGGGACATGTTCTGAGATCCAGCGATCATTTCGGAGGTGGGTGTTGGAGTCGGGGTCGGGGTGGGAGTTGGAGTGGGGGTGGGGGTGGGAGTGTGAATCGGAGTGCTGTTGTTATGGATCAAATGGTAAAAGTGTGTGCTGCTTGGATGAGATGACACGGGAGCTCCTGGAGCTGCAGTCTGACTCTGAAGTGCCATTCCTAGACAACCACCATAAGGATGAGAATTATTCATGGACATTTGCTCCTCCATGAGCACCAGCTCCTCCACAATGCTGTCCTGGGTAAGGTCATCATCAAACGAAAAGAAGTTTTCATTTGACTGGGGGACCGTATGTTCAAACTCTTTCAGCTCAGACTGCAGAGGTAACTGATTTGAAGACTGTGCTTGTATCTGACCCAAGGAGGAGTCCTGGAGCTGGCTCTGCAGCTGCTGATTGTATGCGTCCTGCTGTATCCCTTCGCAGTGCGCTGGCTCCCATGCCGATTCCTGTAAGTCACTAGAGCCAGAGTGCCCTGCAATAGTCATAACACTGATATCCTGCTGCTGTTCACAATTCACAGATGCAAAGTCGGAGGTTTTGGCAATATGGTGCCACGTATTTGGGTTAAAGCTGCCATCAGATTTTGAATCATTTTCTATGATAAACATGTTTCCTTCCAATTTTACTTTTATATCTGGAGAGGATGCTGATCCAAGCTGCTGTCCTAAAGTCAAATCACTGGTATTTAAATCGGTGCTCAAAGAAAGGTCTGTCGCTAAGTTTGCTGCAGCTGCAGAAGGTACAGGTGCCTTGCTGGGAACTTGAGCAAGTGTTGCTGTATTGTCACTGTTAGCTAATGATCCAGCCTTTGGAGACTTCTTAACACTGTTTGCTTTTTGACCCTCCACAGCATTACCAGCTGAAAGCTGCTCCACCAGTGGTTTCTTTACAGGTGGTACCTGGGAATCCTGAAGTGTAGAAGGTTGTCGCTTTCTTGGACTTTTAGTGCATGTTTTGTCTTTAATCGTAGACTCACCGGTAGGAGGTGAACCAATGCTGGTGCTGGACAAGTTCTGACTGGCAACTGAGAGCTTTAGAGTGCTTTGATTATTGCCTGCTGAAGAAACTGGTGTGATCTCATTAGATTGTGTTTTATATTTGGTCCCTGCTTCTTCAGCTCCCTGATCACAGCCCTTAACTGGTTTTGCCTCCATGACATCATCAGCTGAAACCTTCAAGGTTGCAACCTCAAAATTAATCAGTTGAGCAGGAGGCAGGTCAGGGGTTGCCTTTATGGATTTAGACACGTCAGAGCTCTCTTGGCCCTGTACTGAATTCTCATCCAGCAATGCTTCTGGTTCCATTTTGATCTTGACTGCAGGTGCAGCTACAACAGTGCTAGGCTTGGATCCCGGAGACTGAAGCGAAACAACAGATCCAGTTTTGATCTGTGGACCAGTCCGCCCTTCCTCCGCTGCTCCGGCACTACTGCTAACTGAAGCTGTCTGTTTGACGGGCACACTGCTGCTGCTTGGGGCAAGAGATATTGCTGTCATTTTTACCACATTTAAGGAATTCACATGTGGAGCTGGCACAACAGTTTTGATTGGGCTACTGGTAAAGAGCACCGTCGTGGGAGAGCGGATGGTGAGAGCACTGGTATTTGCTGGCTTCGGTAAGATCTGCGGATAGCGATGCCGGGCAGAGCGGTCACCAACTGGGCTGGCGGGAACGTTCTGGGGAGTCTTTGGTGACTGCTTGACTGATTGCATGTGCTGAGTGACCACCTGAACGTTGAGTGGCAGGACCTTGCTATCAGACGATCCCACAGGACTTGGAGATGTCACCAACTGCCTGGTCCTTGGCACCTGTAGAGAGAGAAAAAGACAAGGTGTGGCGATGAAGCAAGCAAGTCCCCGACACCCACAGACCACCTCATCCCCAACCGCTTCAAAGGCGAAGGACAACACAGCTCAATACACCAAAGCTAGTGAATGTCAGCTGGAAACACAACAAGCTCTTCCACTATACACAAGACAATTTCTATTTGTCTGCCTAAGGACTGGAAAACAGATATGCTGCCTCACTTGTCAAGGCATGAGACACTGGTCTACACACTAGTCTGCTCTTCTGCTAATGAAAGGGTCATTCTTGTACAATCCTTCACCACATGGCAAAAAAAGACAGACATACAAAGGTTAAAGAGGAGAGGCTGTGCTCAAAATACTGCTCACTGTTCAGGCTTCAAAAGCAAGTTAAATACAAAAACACTATCAGGCGGAAAAATCGGCCTACCTATTGAAATCAACACCACAGCTAACATCTTAAAAACAAATAACCTCCCCCCCGCCCAGTTTTGTATGGCTGAAAGACAAAGATGCTCCATACTACAGACATTCATGCAAAAATAAAATTGTTGCTGTCACTAAATGCGCCAATGAAAGGCAATTTAGATTCCACACTAGGGGCTTAGTGACCCACACAACTGGTGTCAGCTCTCTCATGTGGTTAAACTTAAACTCAAGGGCAATTATTCCCACATACAACCTTAATTATTGCTAGCTGAAATCCCACTGTCAAGGACTTCAAAGACAAACTTGGCCTATGTGATCAGAATTCTGCTGCCTCTCTACGGATCCCATAACTCCTATGGTACAACATGGTTGCTGGGACAGAAAAGCATTAAGGGACCCAAACCTCTGAGGGGAAACTGTTTTTCTATCCCACTGAGACTGCTGCTTAGTCACTGACAATTTATAGCCCTTACATAAGGTGGTTTCTCTAGAGAATTGCTGGAGAACATTACCGGTATTGGGCTGGGGACAGCTGCCACAACAATGCCAATAGGTGGAGGAGAGAGAATTGCAGGACTTCCATTCGATATACTGGTCACGCCGTTGGTCGTGGTGCCTTCCGTTTTCTTTGCTGGAGACTCTCCTGGCAAAGGAGACTGCAGTTTCTGTTCTTGCTGCTTCTTCTGGATCTTACGCTGCAGCTGCTGCTTGGCATCAACAGGAGACGGCAGAGTTTTCACTTGCGGTTGAAAGGAATTACTTTCAGCAGTAGGTATAAAAGCTGAGGGCTGGGGGTTCCCTTTTATTCCTGAATAAAACAGAAGAATGAAGTATAACCACACACAGGAATTATAACCACACATACCCTCTCTGCTGCAGTGCCATTTCTGTATCTAACTACACCGAATAGACAGCAGGCATCTCCACAGCCATTCTGGGAACACCTCCTCCATGAGGTGCTCCCACCATCCACTTCACGCTCAGAGCTAGTCAGTGTTTCAGTTTATTTCCACATTTGTGGCAAAACCTCTCTCTGTTAGACAAGCTGGGCATTACACGCTAAAACACTATGTACTGGCATCTTCTTTCTAGTGATCCCAAATGCAACTTTTGTGTCAGCAAAATCTAAAAACCAATGCATTTCATTTAACTGACAGTAGAGGGCAGCGGATAGGTTTTAGATGAACCTTCCAAATTCATCATCGCCTGTGTTTTTGTTTTGTTATCAACGTCTAAGGCAGCTTTAAAAACGAAAAATTTTCCCAGAAAGCTGCGGGTCTGCATCACAGAGGAGCAGCTCTGAGCAGATGATACTATCGAATGGCCAAGGCATTAAACACAATGCACATATCAAAATGGGTCACCACCTGTGTGTGTTCAGGGATAACAGTGAAAGAAGGGCAAGAAGAGACGTGTCCGGGGACAAAACAAAACAAGAAGGAGGAAAAGGTGAAAAAACTATGGAAATTAGAATGAGAGAACACTTCTTCTGGAGACAATGCCTTTGCTGATCACAAGCATGCAAGTGGTGCTTTCAGGGAGAACAGCAGGGAGTTAGTCTCATCTGTGCAGCTGGTACCAATTTCCCTTACAAAACCACACCACATTTCTGATCTTTTGTTTACTAGCAGTCAAGAGGATTAGCATGCTCTCTCAGTGACCAACTAACCCTGCTGAACTGCCCCTCTAAAAATCCTTTAACACTGTTTCATTTGCACTTCACAGGTTTCACAGTTTAAAAAAATAACTTTTGATTATAAATTAGACACCATTTTAGGGCAAGTATTTGGGTTTAGATACCTAGTACACGCTTACGAACTGCTGGTCTGGGAGTCCACCCTCTCAGCAGCAGTCTGCACGTACCACAAGAGCTTGCACACCACAACATGTCTCTACTTTCACAATTCCTTCTTCACAGAGCAGTGAAATGCCCAAGTATATTGCTATTATGGGAAACAAGTCATCTACGTGGGCTGAATACTGAAGGCAAGTAACATTGATGAGAAAAAAAAACCTCAACAAATTTTTCGTTGAGGGTAAAAGTTTGCTTTTTCCTCAGTTAATGCACAGCACAATTCCTTGCAATGAAGAGGAATGGGAGTATTTTATTTCCCATTCTAGATGGAATCTCTCCTGAAATGACTATCCAAGCCACAGAGGCAAGCACTGGAAATAACTGCCCTTTTCCTCGAAGGAAGCCATCGTTTCTTGAAGCAGGAAGGGGGAGAAGCTACATGAGTTGAAGAGCTGTACATATAACTAGCATCCCTTCTAGTAGCACGGCAAGCAGAACCAATGAAGCCAAGCGACGACAGGTAAAAAACGAGCTTACAGGCAGCAAACCTGCCACTGCCACCCGTCAGTTCCTAGCTGCAACATAGGAAAGAGAGCTGGAAGGAAAAAGAACACGATCCAGAAAGGGATCACCCCAACATACAGCCCTGACCACCAGTTTCCATTTGGAATCGCTTGTCTCAAGTCAAGAGATTTGCCTTGGTCCAAACACATTCTGCTTGACAGGCCTGGGCAGCACCTCCCAGAGGGAAGTCAGGGGGGGCATGTTGTGTACCTGAGCTTCCCTCCTCATCCCTCATTTTTGTAATGTACTCCATCCACAGCCACAAAAAAACACTTTACATGATTAAGTGACTGATTTTGAGCATGAAGAGGAAAACAAAGAAAACAAAAGTAGATGTACAAACGACTACATCGAATTTAAGCTTTCCCACAGACTGAGTAGCACAGGAATTCCTCTGATGTAGCAAAACACAAAATAACTCTTCTCTTTACCTCAATCCTTAAAGATTAAAAATCGAGTGCTGGAATTTCAGTCACACAACTGCCCCCGGAGAAGGCTCTCCTGACCCTCTCACTGCCCCTCAAGCCCTTATTTCTAACATGATCAATAACAGCGGCAGCTGACATGCTTGTACTACCTGACACTGATCAAACGTCTCCAGAAAATTTGCATCTGACATATCAGAAATGCCTGTAAGAAAATCTGCTCCTGAGAGAAAATTAA
>Ga0181612_135461_pt1 | contig 15730 bp, 8 predicted proteins | sample HoacroProtozoa21_FD_119630 | JGI IMG/M metagenome (GOLD analysis project Ga0181612, IMG submission 119630) | Hoatzin crop microbial communities from Cojedes, Venezuel. Combined Assembly of Gp0051906, Gp0051904, Gp0051908
GAATGGCAACACAGCCTTCTAGTGTATCCACCACTCCTCCCAGTTTTGTGTCGTCAGCAAACTTGCTGAGGGTGCACTCTAACTCTCCATCCAGGTCATTGATGAAGAAGTTGAACAAGACTGGGCTGAGTACTGACCCCATCCCACTGCGGGGGGGGGCAGGGAGAACCGAGTGAGTGGCCATGTGGTCCTAGTTGCTGGCTGGGGTTAAACCACGACAGAGAGAAAGAAAACCTTATCTGGGCTAGGGCACATTCTGCTATTAGTCTGTCAATTTTGTGGCTGTTCTGTAGAATATTTGCTAATAATATGGCAAAATCAAATACCCGAAGCTTTGTTCACACTTTCTGCTATGCCTCACAATGATACTGAAACCTCCAGTCTTTTGCGAAGGCTGTCCTTGGGTCTCTTTAAGGAGAGATTCTGGGCTTTTCTGAAGGATGTGTGGTAATACTTGTAATTTTGATGCACAAACAGACTACTTGTAACTGTTCTTCTTTAAGAGGTATCACCCACATGCACATTCATAATCCAACCTCTCTTGCTCTCCTGCAGAGTTCTTAGCAGTTTTCCGTTAAGAGAGACTGAGGAAGAAGACATGCTCCACTGCTTCCATAAAGAAAATATCTGATCTTTATAGCTGAAATAGAGAAAAATACACAGCTACATTGATTGTATAAATGTGTAACCACAGGGTAACTACGCACGTGGACAGTGCTTTTCAGAGAAAGAAGTCTGGTAAATAATCTATATTTTTGGTGTTCTACAGGCTATTTAGATGTTACGATTGAAAACAGGTGTCAGAGTCTTGTGGTATGAAATAGAACTTTTATTTACACAGACTTTAAAAAAATAGCCAAATACCAATTGGTGAAATTCAGAAATGTTTTTCTTGCTTTCTCTTTCCCAGCATTATTTAAACTAAGACAGAGCTTCTGTTAATTAATTGAGTTGAAGTATAAAACCATTTCCACCACGCTACAAAGGACTTTATATGTGTTAATCACTCTGTCAGGTGAAAAAGATTTAGGAGCTGGGTAACAAAACCTCCAGTTATCTGTGTCTTTTACTGAGCTACCAGCCACACTGAAGTATTTTTAATTAGTGAAGAACCTTTGCCTTTTATTGAACTGTATGAGTTCACTGAGAAACAATATCAGCTTCCGACTACTACTTTTTATGATTACTCCACTATTTCATTATCTGAGGTGGTTAAACTCCCCCAAAAGCTTTCTGAGAAAGATATGCCATTGAAAATCTCTCCCGTTTTGGATCTGTAATATTCAAAAGGTTAGCACAATTACCTTTTGAACTAAGTGCTAAAGAATTAGCTTGTAATCTTTTTTCCAACTGAATAGCCTTTCTTATAGTAGCTACACCTGCGAGAAGGAAAACATTAATGGCAAAGCTTTTTTGAATACACAGTACTCTAAGACATGATCATCTCTAATTGCCAGCTAAAGATAGTTATGTTTTCCCCCCAGATCAAATCTGAATTGGAACATGGATAATTTTAAAACTGTTGACCCACCTTCTCTTTGTAATCTGACACTGAAAAGACGGTCTGGAAGTATGTCCCAAAGCAACTACATGTTTTGGAAAAGGCAAGATTGAAAGAAACTTGTGGGAAATCTTGAATGAAAAATACAACAATTTATACTAATACCATCCAGCTGGTGCAGAAGGTAAATCACGTGTGCAGTACAATGACCATGAAAGTGGCAGGAAAAATTTATATCTAAATTTTCTATATTTTCATGTTCCACCAAAAACAAATAGTCAATAAGATTTCTAAGGGCAAAATTTATTTCTGTTTTTGAGACCACTTTCAATTTACAGTTTATATACACATGTTGACAGTTCAGATTTAATAGTAGGTCAGATCAGATGAGTACGGTTCAAAGGTCAAGACCATCTTTTATTATATATATGAGTAAATGTCTGTAACAATTCAAATATGCCAATCTTAGCAAGCTTTTATTCTGCGACCAAGATACATTTGACTCTTTTAATTTGTCCAAGATTTTACTGTTCCTCTTTATTTCTTGCTATTGAGTTTTCTTAGATATTGCCACTTCTTTTAATTGTGTTTCTCTTCGCATTATTACTTGGCATACTTTATGTTAACTTGTTCTATGAAATACTGTGAAATATTTTAGATGGTTTCAGTTGATCTCTCTGTAAGCAGAAAAATTAAATTTTACAGCTTGTGCATGGATGATTTAGCTACTTTAACAGGGAGACTACCAGTTTAGATTTCTATTAGCCCATATGGGTGCTGTCATTAGGATTTTCCCTTTGAGGATGTGAGTAAGCTCTCAACAAATTTCACACGAAAAACTATGTCTGTACTAATGTGGTACTGAGTTAGTAAATCAGTGCTGCAGCACAACACCATATTGAAATGACTTAAACCTCTATTGGTTTGGCATTCAGCCACCTAAGAGAAGGGACAGAGCTTTCACATGCCTTGTAGAAACAAAGTGAGAACGGAATCTCTGCAAGCCTCAACTGTTCAAAACTTCAGCTATTTGCCCTTATTTTAGTACTGTTTAGGATATAGCAGATTCATGATTCTTCCAATTTTAATGAGCTATCAAATCAGGCCAGGTCAATCATCCTTTATTTCAAATGGACAAGATTATATCAAATAATCTGAATGTGATAGTGGTAATGTTTCGCGAAATGTGATGGAGATAATATTTAGCAAAATGTGCAGCAGTCAGGCTTCCACTTAATCTTCCCAAAGGTATAACAAGTCTGCATTACATACTGGAAACGAAGAAATGAGTTTTTAGTAATTCTTCTTGTTAATTGCGAAGTTCAGTCTGACTCATAGAAGGGACTCTAAAAGAAACTCCTCTTGATTATTTTCTTAGGAAAAAATTTCTTCAGTCTCATCAGCTTCTGTTTTTTTTTCCAAACACTCTACTTCATTTCCAGCAGCTTCAATTCTGTACTGTTTCTGTTGATGCAAAACCATTTGGTGTTACTTCATCCTTGAACAAATCTGCTGCATTTTAGCTTCTCTGCCTGTCTGAACACATTCTTCTTCTCTATTAATTCAGGCAGCAATGGGATATTACCCATCAGAACCTTCCCTTGCAGACTCTGTTTTGCATTACATCCCCTGCTCAGCACAGGAATGGCTTGTTTGACTCCTATCTTGGTAGAAAAACAGAGACACCATGTAAAGTGTGTACGATGATAAAAAATTCAGCTGAGCAGAACCCTGGGGAAATAGTGTGGAAAATAGGTAGGAAGAATGGAAGCATCAGTTGAACAAGAGGAATGTCACATGAGCAAGAAAGGCTGAGCAGAGCATCTCTATTTACAGTTTGATAACATTGGATGAGAGACTATCGTATGGTTACTTTGCAAGGGTATAATAGAGGGAAGAAAAGTGAATAGTAAGGTGTTCTTAGGTGAAATGAGAATATATGTAAGTATTCAGTTAAAAATTGGAGATATAGGAATCCTGTGGATAATACAAAAATATATATTGTGAACTTTTTCAACATGTTGTACAGAAAAGGAGAAGAAGTGACCTGGAAATTATAATGCTACTCTTTCATTTATTTTATGTAGGTTATTCAGTCGAACAAGCGCCAAGAACCAATTAAAGTTCATGTCTAAAAAGCATTTAGGACTATCAAAAAAAGCTATGGTTCCACTTTCTAAAAATAAAATGTCATATTTCAGATGAACAAATATCTAGTTCATCTCTTTCTCTCTTTCTGAAAAGTGTTTGAGAACATGAAGGAAAAGAAATAACCTGAAACAATTTTGTAGTGAAAAAAGCGAGCAATAACCTGACTAACAGAAAGGCAAAGAGAGAAGGACGAAAGAGCAGAGTACATAAAAAGCCAAAAGGAATGTGTGTAAGAAAAGAGTTTATCTCTCTATAATTTACAAAAGACATTCATAAGTGTATTAGTATTGTTAAATAGTAATGTCGATACCACCCAACAGGAATTCTACAGATAGACAGTAAAACTACACAGGTCTGGGTTGTATTTTTTATCACTACTAATAAAGTGTTAAGAAGAATTGGCAAGATGATTTCTGGTGTATTACCTCATATGTTGTACTTGAGATTTGTCCAGATGTATTTCTGATGCAGATCTCTTTGAGATCTATAAATTACATGATCATGTTATCATACAGGATTGAAGAATGTCTTCTGTGTTCCATTAGCAAGCTTTTTTTATAAACAATGTTTGAATAATTCTAGTTCTTAGATGGTGAAAAAAAGCAAAAGAGGAAAGAAGAAAAGGTGCTACCTATTACTTAAACTAGGTGCAAGTTTCCAAAGAATCACAGCATGCTTGACAATGGAAGGCACCTGTGGCACCGCCTCCTGCTCAAATAAGGTCACCAGAGCTAGTTACCCAGAACTGTGTCTAGATGGCTTGTGAATACCTCCAAGCATGGAGACTCCACAACCACTCTGGTCAACCTGTGCCAGAGTAAAAAGTGTTTCCTAATGTTCAGAGTGACCCGCCAGTACTTCATTTTGTGCCCTCTTGTCCTGACCCTGGGCACCACTAAGAAGAGCCAAGTTCTGTCTTCTTTACACCCTCCCTTCAGGTATTTGTACACATTGAGGAGATCCCTGAGCCTTCTCTACTCTAGACTGAACAATATCAGCTCTCTCAGACTCTTCTTATAGAAGACATACTCTAGTATTTTAATCATTTTCATGGTCTTTTGCTGAACTCTCTCCGGTATATCCATGTCTCTCTTGTACTGGGGAGCCCAGAACTGGATCCAGAACTCCAGCTGTGTCTCATGAGTGCCGAGCAGAGGGGAAGGATCATCTCCCTTGATCTGCTGGCAATGCTCTGCCAACTGAAGCCCAGGAGGCTGTTGGCCTGCTTTGTTGCAAGGCCATGTCACTGGCTCATCATCTAGTCACCAGGCATTAGAAAGCCCTGGTGTTGCTTTGTCCAGACCTGCTGAGAACTTCACTAAAATCTGTTGGTGACTGACCCTACAATGCTTCTCACAAAGTCCTGTATAGCCTGAGACAAGACTGTGGAATATGATCCATAAGTATTCAAAGAGAAAGCAGCTGATGCACAAATCTTGTACTGCCCCTACACCAAGTTTCATTTCCAATGTATGAATGATAAATAAGGCAATAATTTGCTATGAAAAAATTATGCTTTTACCTAACCCTAAGAGACAGGATGAACATGAAGTATTAGTTTAAATGCTATAGGTACATTTTACTTCCATGTAACCTTGCAAGGTTTTTCTCCCCTAATTAATTTAATGTTGCTTTCACATCTGACCATCTAAAATTAAATTCCCGCAGAGAAAAGTGAGGCAGGTACCAGTAAAATCTGCACATAAAAATGTACACACACACACACAGAGATGTGTGCATAGGTCCTTTTCCCAAAGTGTATTAGTAGATGGGTTTTTTTCTAACTATTAAATTAAAAAAGGAAAGCTGGTGTTTTGCCCAAATTTAAAAAATAGGTATTTTTCTGCAAATATATACACTTTGAAGTACATAGATGCGGAGGGCATATTTTGTTTTACATATTTATGAAAATCTGAAATAATCTGAGGATTTACTGTTAACCTATTGGTCTAGTTTTTCCTAAAGTAATGATATATAACTGTATTTATGAACTGGCACAACTATTGAGAAGGCAAATGGCAAATCCCATTTTCTCGTGTAAAAGTCTGTAAAAATTTAATGAATTGGACATATTATTGAGAACCCCCTTTTAAATGCATGGACTGAACCACTGATTATCTAACATCATAAAATAGTCTTGGGTTCAGAAGAAAAGAAATAAAAAATTACCTTTGTATACCATAATAGATATAAACTCCATGTAAGGCTGTGCTCTAATTTCATTCTTCCATTTGAGATGCAGCCTGTAAGCTATGTTTGCTTAAAATTCTGTGTTGACCAGCAAAATGAAATTGCTAGAGCACAAATCCCAAGCCCTCCGCCCGCCAAGTATGGCAGATAAGGTTAGTGGAGTGTAGTTTACTACCGAGCTTCTGTTAGAAGAATCACCTGCTACGTTTGCTTTCAGGAGCACTGTGATTATTATTCATTACATTAAATAGTGGCATCTATTCCATTTTTCACTATTGAAATGAAAGACTATAGGACAGAAATATCTTAGTTCTTCATGAAACAGGAAGCTAAGCATTTGCCAAATTACGGGTGAGGGCATTACAGTTTCTCTTTTTCACTTCACTGTGCCCAGGGATGATCATTAGGGGTGAGAGTGAACAGTAAACATCTACAAAAAAGAACGGTTACAAAACAGTTGTGAAGGAGATTACTGTTGGCCACCATGATTTGAGTTGGGAAGGGAGCTATAAATTATAGCATTCTCTGATATTCATGTGGTAGCACTAGCATGCTAGTTTATGTATAATTTCTGCAACCAACGGTTTCATGGATACTATGCTATATATGAAACCTTCATTTTCATGAGCTCCACACTTCTATCATTCATGTCTTTCAATTCTATTGACTCCAGGAGGCTTTCTCAGTATTGAAGCAAAAAAAAATAATCTACCCTTTATTTTCAATCTTCAGTATCTAACATTGCATTCCCACAGATCTCCTCCTATCATCCAGTGGTGGCCCTGTTCAGGAACATTTGTAAAATCACCATTTAAAAATCAGTAATAGTTTGTGCAGCATTTGGCAATGCTGATACCTCGAGTGCATGGAAAGGTGCTGGAAAATCTGTATAGTATGTTTATATGCTCCAGTTTTCACTTTCCATGCTTTATTCCTTACTAGAGAAGCAGCACCTAGTTAACACTGCAGCAGTCATCCAAAAGAAAAGATCAAAAAGTTACAGCTGATACTAAGACACTTTGCTTAGTATGTATCTGGGTAAGCTTTCAAATGCAGGAGGAGCTGCATTTCTAAAAGTTAAATGCACAGTGGTAACAAAAGCCTTTGTATTTTCAAAGAAAGAAAGAAGGAAGGAAAGAAAGAAGGAAAGAAAGAAGGAAAGACTAATATGAATTCAAGCAGGTCACTGTAATAATCAATGGTAGTGCCTTTTCATCACAGCCTGCTTATGCTAATGGTCCAGATGCTGTTATTCTGCCTCCTGAAAGCTGTTGTGTTTCAGAATGATTTTTGATGGAGCCACTTAACCTTCTCTGCTGATGGAAGAAGGAGTACATTTTGGATCTCTATGTGCCAAGATGAAAAAGCTTATGACCAAGCCTAAGGATTAATTTTTCTGAAGTTTACGGAGTACTAACTGTGTTAAAAAGAGTAATAAAAATCTCTCAAGGTTTCAGAACAACAGCCAGCACTGTGTCTCTACCCTACTGACAGTCTGGAAATAAAGACGAGAGCATATTTCTTGAATCAGCTGCCATCAAAATATTTGTATAGTGCAAAAGAGTATAGTATGAGAGAGAAAAAGAAAATACAATGCCTGCTGGTACTGAAAATCCTGTCAATAGGGATGTGGAAGCTGTGGAGGTCAGCAAGAGTTTCGTTCACCTGCCCTGTTAACACCCAGGTCAGGAATCTTATTCTAACCAATGTATGAGCCTTTTCAGAAAAATACTGTACCTTTCCACTCAACAGCCTATGTTTGTTTTATCTCTTGTTTTCTCTCTTCCCTTTTCTTTCCCCCTGTTTCAGATTCAGTTTTGCCTTTTCAAGTCAGCTTACCTTCTACAGAGGGTATCAAATGAGCTGGGTTAAAAGTTGCAAAATACCGTGCAGCTCCACAGTCAAAGGCAGTTGCACACTCTTCCAGTTTCTTTAAGAGATACGGTCCTTGCCAATATTTATCTGCAGCTCTAAATCAGTGTTCCTCAAGGCATAGCTCACATGAAAAATGTTACCTGCAATACACTAAAGGGCAGTGCACGGATTACCAGGGAGCGGATGCAGCTCATGGCACGCTGTGCTGCTCCCTCAGGAGCAAAGGGCTGGAGGTGTCTGGTTTGAATGCTTTCGTTCACATGTGTCCACATTGCCCGGCTGATACATGAAACAGATATAGTAATTGCACTGCTGCTCCTGAAACCTTCTGTTACAGGTTGCCATAAGAAAAGAGAGGATAATTTTGCTCACTGAAAATCAGTATTTAACCTACTATCCACATACCTTCTGCTAGGTCACCTGTCTGCATAACATCTTGGAGCTCCAAAAAACAACAAAAAAATCAACAGGTATACACTATGGTAAAATCCTTTCTATTACCTCAACAGGTTCCTCCACTTAGCCATGTTTCAAATGTCTCCACCTAAGCTGGAAAATGCAGTTACTAACATGGACTTCTCTAATCTTGTGTACAAATCAAAAGCTGCAGAAGAAAATAAATTCGATAAAAGAATTGGTAGTTGGATTGTTCACTGTCACAGTGAAAATAACAACAAAGGCAGGATGGAGAACCCCACCTTCACAGCAAAAACAAATTCATTCCTCCTATCATGGACGCCCTGGAAAACTTAGGGAATGTACCAACTCCAAGCCAAGCCTTGTAAGCTCAATTTCAATTAAACTTTTTTTCTCCAGCTGCCATTCTCATACCAGAAAATTTCACAAAGTCACGACTGTTTATGTTCTGCCTGTAATCACAAACCATTCATGTGCAATTCATTCTCATGAATAAAATGACATTATGCATAATTTCTTCTTGCACAATGGAAACAAATGTCTAACTAACATTCACATCTGATAAATGTGTCTTCTTCCTTCTGTGCAGCTTATTGTGTCACGCTACATCCTTAATTGTGTAGAACATAGATTACTAAATATTACTGTCAATTCAATAATATTTTCTCCCAGCATTGTTGCAAAGTGAAATATTGCAATCAGTAGGGATATTTTTAACATTAGATGTACTTGATCCCTCTGACATGCAGAACTATATAACATCTAATCAAGATTTGCATTAATACACTGAAAACATACCAACTGAATTACGGAGTTTTAAAAAAGAAGTTCATAAAGGACTTGTTAAGTATTAATTCAAGTAAAAATTAAAAAAAAATGCAATTAAAAAGAAATTAGGAGAAAAAATACCTTATACGTTGAGAATTTAGTTAGGTTATTGTAGGCAGTGCCTGAGAAGGTTGCCTTAATAAAGCCTTAATGAAGAACTCAATTCTCAACAGCTTAGTGGGGAATAGGTGAAGCTGGTCAGTGTACTCTCCACGGACCTTTTCAAGAGAAGCTTAGAGTCTCTGTTAAAAGATTCCACACAAACAATATAACCCTGTTTTCAGTGAATTCAGAAAGAGTAGATTCAAGGAAAGCAGAAATACTCACAGAAACATATTTTTTAATTAAAACTTTAAAATTTTTCCATCAAATCATGTTATGCTTTTGCCTTGTTCCAGTCCTTGCTCCTGTGTTATCTGTGCTGGTTACTTGGTTTGTACTACAGAACTTTTGGGGACAGAGAAGCTTAAACCAGCTCCATGTTGTTCTCACGATTCCCACTAAAGCGACTAGTGTTTTGCTGGGGAAATAGAAACCACTAGGAAATGCTGAAAAATCTCATTTTTTAGTGATGAGTTCTTGCCCAGGACACTGGATATAAATGCATCCAGGCTTCCATTGAACAATCAAACAGCTATGTGCCTTAGCTTCTAAGAATGGTTTGGGATAATGTTCTGAATTCTGTGTTAATTACACATTATCTCATTTTTAGTATAACAAAGGGTACATCTAAACGGAGTCACTGAAACCCTTCTCCTCACAGCTCCTAGCTTTACTCTAGCTAACATGGGCACTGCCAGGAGTGAAGTCACTTGAGGATGACTCTCGGTGCAGAACACACGTGAACCTACTGGAGCAGCTCAGCCCACGCCCCAGCGTTACTCACACGCCTGCCAAGGGGCCGCAACAGCATTGCTGCTGGTTCAGAGTTCAAACACGTGCATAAAAGAGACGGTCACAGGCACACTCGTTTTACCAGTGGAAAAGGAACCCCAAATACATCAACTCCACACTGCATTATCAATTTGTATTCCTGAAGCTCAGCAGATTTGCTGCACACCATGTACAGCTAGTGTGGAAGATTCTGCTTTTGAAACTGATTTTATTAACACAGCTTTTTCATGCTATATTTTTTAGACTTTGAAGAACACAGACTGAAAAGAAACATTCTATTTGATCTTTTGGATGTTCATATCTTTCAGAGCTTATACCTTATTACTGACTGTATGAATTCAGCCTTGTTATAAACCAGTGTTTTCTACTTAATAACTGCCTGATCTTATGAAGTTAGGCTTTTCTTCTTCTATTTGGTTTTCAGATTCTTCATTTATTTATATTATTTCCTTTGCTGCTAAATGTTTAACAACATACCCTGAGAATTTATGGAGTCATTGAATTTACTGTTATTATATAACCTAAAACCTGCAGTTTGGCTACTAACCTATAAAGACCTCTAGAAGTATGTAGCTACTAAATGTGCAGGCTAGACATCATGGGAGGCAGCTAGGTATTCTGTTACTAGTATATCAGATTCAACATACTTTAGCTAGTTGTTCACCTCAACCTCTGGTACAACAAAGAAAAAAGCTTATTATTCTGTAATAAACCCAAATGATACATTTTAATGTTATTTTCAGTACCAAAATTTATTAAAGGGGAAACAGGCTTTCTTCACAGGACAAGTACTCCTGCCCCTGACCATCTTGGTGGCCTTCTGCTGAACTGGGTCCCATTTACCAGTCCAGTTTATCTTGTATTGCCTGTCCCAGAACTGAATGCAATATTACAGATGCGCTCTAACGAGTCAGTTCCCAGCCTGTACTGTTGCAAGATTTTCTTCCTTGTCAGCTGCAGGACTTTGCATTTGTCCTTGCTGAATTTTGCAAGGTTTCTGCTGGCCTATTCCTCCAGCCTGGCAAGGTCCCTTAGTGGCAGCCCTACCCTTGAGTGTATTGACTGGTCCCCCTAACTAGAGGTCATTTGAAAAGTTGACTTTGTTGCCTCCTGCAGACTGTACATAAAGATATCAAACAGGACAGACTCCACTATCAACCCCTGCAGTACACCTCTTGCATAGGCATTCAGGTATAGAATGGCCCACTAACCGCTATCCTCTGAGCCTTATCACCCAACCTGCTACGTACCTATGCAGTTCTCCATCTATCCAGATTTTTAATGCCCTGAGATACACAAACATTGTGGGAGACTGTGCAACAAATCTTGCAAAAGTCAAGGTAAGGATATCCACTGCTGTTGCTTCATCCACAAATCTAGTCCTTTTAGCACAGCAATCAAATTGATCAGGCATGATATGCACTGGATAAATTCCCACTGGCTGTTTCCAGTACCCACCCTCTATTTTGGGTGTCCAGAAATGTGTTCTCAAAGGACTTGCTTCATGAGTTCATCAGGGACATTGTCAGGACCTGATCCCTGCCAGTGTTCTGACCTCCTCTGCCACAGCATTTTGAACTTTACTATTTCCTAGTCACTAGAGCCAAAACTGCCATTGGTTATCACACCTTCCACTGGTTCTTGCTGTTAGTTCAGAGCAGGTCACCCCTCATTGGCCCATCTGGTACCTGTATCAAGAATTTATCCCCAAAAAACACCAGAAATCTTGTTGCCTGCTTGTCTTCTGCCTTGCTGTTCATCTAGCAGATGTTAGGGAGGTTAAAATCCCCCATGAAAATCAGAATCTATGATCAGAGACTTCCTCAAGTTGTTTAAAGCAAGATTCCTCACCCTGATCAGAGGATCTGTGTCAACAACCCACCAAGGTCTCCCTTACTGGCCCCTCCTCTGATCCTGAGCACCAGACTCTCCACCAGCCAGCTGTCTATCCCATAGAAGAGTTCCGTACATCCAGACTGTCCCCTTGAACAGAGGACAGATACTTTTCCTCACCTCCCATAAACTCACCTCCCCTTTCCCGGTCAAACAGGTTATTTTACCTTGTTTCTGACTGATTTTTAAAATAACAACACTAAAATTTAATTAAATTTCAACCAACATTAGAAAACATTTGTTTCATTACTTCATTTGTCTCACTGGGTCTTGAGAGTCTCAAGTCAATGTTTCAAAATAAAACACACAGCATAATGCTGTCTGTTTTTTTGTTTTTCAGTCTTGTCATTGCACCAAATGGCAATTACTTGATTTTATGTGACAGGTGGGTGAGGCAAATGGATAGACATATTATAAAAAGAGATGGGAAAATGTGGTATCTATAGTGATAATAATAAAAAAACACCAGCGAAGAACTACTTTGTATGTTTACAATGAACTGACTAGCTGTGGGTGGTCCACAAACAAAAAGCTATCCTGCCCAGACTGTAATATCGCACAGGTACATTACTTATTTGTGATGAGCTGCAACTGCCTCAGAAGCATCAGTTACTGGCCTTGGATTGAAATCTCAGAGCAGATTAAATAAACCAGTGCTGTGATCAAGTACAAGACATCTTGTATTTTTATATTTTATTTCCAAGTGGCCAATGAAGTTGTATGCAATCAGATAGCAGAATCCTCCTCAAGCACTTCCTACGTGATCTGTTTCCATGACTACCATGCTTTTTAATAATATGTTTTCACAGGTCTCAACAGTAGCTGGATGTATGTAATGCAGACACATTAGTTGTTTAAATAGTATTTCATGAAATAGATAAATCAATACAATTGATGAGGGAGGTTACATTGCACCATGGAAAATTCAGGTTAACTCTGCAGCTGCTGAGGCAGCAATTCTCTATTCAAACTATCTGGTTTTGTCTCCTCAGTGGCTTCATCACCTTGTCTAGGGTGAGAACTTTAAAAGTCCCATTTTTTACTACTTTCTGCTTTGTTGCACAATATATAAAAAACTGCTTTAACTGCATGGCATGTAACTGCTTTCTGAAACTTCTTGTCACAACTTATTCATCATCATGCATTAGTTATACTTATGAGGACACTCAAATTGAGTCACTCCATACTTTAAAGATTATGCTAAAAAATTCCTTGGCATTTGAATGACAAGGAAATATGTATGAATTCAGAAGCTTATTTTTTTTTATTTGAATTGTATGCCATCTGCCAAAACTCTCTCTCAGTATGGTTCTGTGACAGCATCAGAAAGGAACTTTGCATGAGAAATAGGTGTGTGGTCCTTTGTTCATCTACCAGATGTATTTTGTTTGTGTTTGTAAGGGCACTTTGCAAATGTAGTGCCCAATTAATACACCAGTTTGTGACAATGACAAAATAATTGGATTTCTAAGTCACTTTTCCTTCAAGAGTTTTAACGTGGGGGATAATAATAAGACAATATCTATCCATGTTTTTTTCATGTTTTAATGTTCAGTAATGTTGGCATGTACTAACAAGTTACAGGAAGAAAGAAAAAAAAGGAAGGCAAAGTAGTACTTTCACGTTCATAGTCATAGTGCAATATCACGAAAAGTGATAACACACATATTTTCCACTCCTTCTTTCCCTCCTCTCTTCCTTCTTAGTGTAAAACCTTAATAAGAGTGAATAGAGCAGTAACGCAAACACTAGAGAGGAGACTAAGAGGGTACTGTGTTCGAGGGAAAGGATGGAGATGGGACAGAGAGATGGAGAAAAACAAAGAGCAGGCTGTGATTCTTCAAGTGTCTTTTTAATCATTAAGCATCTCCAAAGCTCTTTATGTTCTCTTCCCAAAGAAAAGAGCCTCTTGCTTTTCCCAAGAAACCCCAAATCTCGTTCAAAGACAAGCTGCAGCCTATTCCTAATTCTCTCCAAACCTAGTGGTTATTATCAAAAGGATTTTTCCTCCCCCTGCCCCCTTCTTGAGACTGCTTCCTTCCAGCCCCGACTGGTGATGCAGTCCCTCCTGAATTCTGCTGGGCAGGAGCATCTCCGCTGCCATATCTAAGCCTGAGTCCTTCCCATCCCCAGAACTTCTGAGGGAAATAAGATTATAAAGACAACCAAAAGACTGCTGTGGCTACCTCAGAAAAAAAGCAGATCTACAACAGTTAAGGGAAGAAGAAAGTGTCTGCTCACTGTTTTTTCATTCCCGTGCAGCAATTTGCATAAGTCAGGGGACTTTCAGGTTACTCGTTCATATGACTGCCTTTGTCATAAGCATCAATGCAGGGAAATGAGGTGTCTTACTTTCATGATTGTGTTATATGTAATTTTGGAATTAGCAACGGATCTGTTCAATTTATTCCAACTGCAAGTAACATTTTTCTCAGTCTATGCCCTTGCTTTGTCCCATCTGGTACACCATTGATTTCTGCACAGGTATTAATTTAATGAATTATTTAAATTAAATTAATTACTTTTAACTGCGTTTGTACTTCATGGTTGAAGGTAGATGTCCAAACTGAAGCTGTACCAACTCAGTGGCATAATAAACAAATCTGCAATTTCATCTCTTCTTTTCTGTTTGTTAGTCTTTCAATTTCTGCTCTTTACTGTTCTCCAGTTTCTTCAGCTCCTTAAACATCAAGGTCACTATAAGTTCTGAAAAAAGAGACCCTCTAAACTGCATCCCCTACACCTTATCCCCAAAGCAGTATGGTCTACCACAAAGTTGGTACAGAATAGACACTACAGTGACCCTACAGGAACACCAAACATGAAGACTGAACAGATCTCTCACTGCAGTATCTCATTTCAGCCCAGCTTTGCCAGAGTCTATTTTATACCTTTGCAATTCCTTTGCAAGCCAGTTTAGAAGTAATCAGATATAGGCATACAAAGGCATACTTTTACAGGCTGACTTGGTGATACTTGATTGAAATTTTTTGAGGATTTCTTATTCTGGCCCATGAGAAAAATTCAGACTGAGTGCTTAGGCTGCGTCACCTCAACATCAGCACACCTTGTTCGGAAGGGTCAGTAAGAAGGGCAGCAGCATGATCTTACTGACAAGAGCCTCAGATACTTCAAAAAATACATGTGTGAGGGCGTAAAAGAAAATATAAAAAATACCGTTCAAATAAAGCTGTCCCTGAATCAGTAGAAAGGAGCCTGAAGATATCAGACAAATAAACTGTAGAAATTGCAAGCAGCAGAAATGGAGAAATTAGGCTGTGGCAACATATATTCTAAGATTGATTTTGTTGTCGTTGTCTGTAACTAAGCATAGTTGTAATATAACCAGAGAAGAGCAAAGAAGCACAGAACAGAACAACTTTCAGTAGATAGTTATATTTCTTTTAGTTCATTTTCAGTCTTCATAAAACTTTATAAACTCTACTGGCCATCTGCAGGCAGAACTCAGAGGATGAGAATTTTATTGGGACTTCTTTGCTGGACAGGCTTAGAGACTATAATTATTATCTTAAAGTCAAGCAGAGCTGGAAGGGACTTGATTTTACATCTCGCTCTCAAGGCACTGCTAACATTATAACTGTAAGGCTTGCTATGTACTGCTGTAAAATGTAATGTTGGGATTATCATCCATAACTTCCAGATGCAGCAGAATGGGCTAAATTTAGTTTGTTTGTAATTTACGATATATTCACTGTACGCACTAATAAATAGCTAGTTATGTTTTTGCTTGGTGAACTTAAATTACTTTGAGGAAAATGTTATAGGCCTACAGAATATATGTGCTCACTAAGTATGCCTTTTTTGCTAAGCTGCCATCAGGACTTGTGGATTTAAACTAGTGTCTATTTTCTTCTTTGATATGCAATTAGGTGGTTGCATTTCACAGGCTTGGTTCACATCTGGTTCACTGATCTGTTCTCACAGAGAAAGATTATTTCTGTATCATGGGAAAAAGTAAGC
>Ga0181612_116305_pt1 | contig 15729 bp, 13 predicted proteins | sample HoacroProtozoa21_FD_119630 | JGI IMG/M metagenome (GOLD analysis project Ga0181612, IMG submission 119630) | Hoatzin crop microbial communities from Cojedes, Venezuel. Combined Assembly of Gp0051906, Gp0051904, Gp0051908
AATTTATTAGCTTAAACATTTGATAATCGCTGGAACTATTCACTGGAGTATGTCGGTATCCTAATTATAAACAGAGAATGTGCATCCTGGACATATTCAAGTAACATTTTCAACCACATGCCACTTACAGCTTAGTACAAGTCTAGAGGACTTTAGAAGAACTTCATGAGGATTTTGTTACTAGTCAACGTTATGCAGTAACTCTTAGTTCAGTGCATGGTTCTCCCAGTTACTGGGAGCTTTTACCCTAGTTGTCATATGTGATTTTTAAGCTTAGTTAGATCCAGGCATGTCTCACATCGTTGCAAGATCTTTTGGGCAAGAGTCATTCTTTCGTCTTCTATTTACATCTGGCACCACAGAGATCAGGCCTTGAGACAGGGAAGGACATCCCAATTCTCTTCATGAACCAAACTGGCAGTGTAGAAGTATCTATAAGATCAGTAAACCTCTAAGAATTAAATTCTTTCCTACTAAAGCAGTGACAGTTGTGCCTACAGGTCTCTTTTCTCTTCTCTTTCTAGACCAAAGAAGCTCTCTTCACAATTCTCCAGGACCTAAGGCCTGAAGACCACTTCAATATCATTGGCTTTTCCAACCGAATAAAGGTCTGGCAGCAGGACCGAATGGTACCAGTTACTCCAAATAATATAAGAGATGCCAAAAAGTACATTCATAACATGTCGCCTACTGGAGGTATGATCCAGAGATATGAACAGGATTAATTTTGCTATCCAATTAACCACACCAGAATGGAGAGTGGTGAATGTGGTTCTGTAGCATGTAGCTATAAAAAGACATCGGGACTTAGGTCATGGGACGAGGGGTCCCCTTCGCTACCTCCACTCAGGGTTATGTGACTATGTGACAATGATATGTGCCCTTTATCAGTGTACATGATGGCAAGGTGTCCCCAAACCCAGTCATATGACCTGATATACTTATTAAAGCCAACCTGGACCCATTCTCCCGTTTATCTGGTGAGGCTCTCAGGCTGGGAAAGTTCCCAGGATTGTTTCTTGAGGACACAGGAAAAAATACCATATCCTGGTGAAGGACACACAGGGCCTGTGCTTGTGCAGTTTTTGAAAGCCTCTGTAAAAGCAGGGACGTGATTTTGTCTGGACTGGAAACTCCATGAATGGACTACCCAGTTTGGGCTGTGGGACTGCCTTCTGGAAGATCTGGTTTCTCACCTAGTACAGTCATCTTCTTGTCTCTACCAAGGAGCAGCCAGAATGACATTTAAGAGTTTCTTGTCCATTTTTGCTTGTGCCTTGTTGCCAGGAGTGAAGGGGGAGAGGAGGCGAACCCTGAGCAGTGGCAAAGTGCAGGCATGATTTTGAATTTGATTCAGTGGTCTCCTGTGAGGCCATGGACACTAGTATAAAAAAAAACCCCAACAACATAGTGAGGTTTGTAATCAAACATACTTTGGCAGCTGTGCCCATCCTAGCTGAGCACTCCCCAAGTAAGCAGAGCTGCAAAATGACCTATGCAAATTCTTCCCTGTGCAAGCTGTCACAGCTGGTTGAAGGTCAGACAGGGCCTTCCCATGGCTGCCCCTGAGCAGTGACCACTCCTAGCAAAGGAAACTCTCTGATGGAAAACCACAGCAAACAGGATGGTTTGCCGTACTGTTTGTATTGTGAGAGGAAGAGTTTAGGAAGTGGTCAAGGGACCTGCCCAGTTAAACAATCACCAAGAGTGGGACTAAACTCAGAGTATAAAGCTTTTTACTCTTGAAGTTCCAAAAGAGCTGTGCAGGAACCAGCTGAGTTTGCCCATGAACCTGCCAGAGAACAAAAGTAAAAGGAAATGATTAACTTGGGTTCAACAGCAAGGTGCAGTGATTCTCCGCGGCAGGCCAGCAGTACTTTAGTTTTGGCTAACTCTGCACTTTCCCTGTAAAGGTGCTGTTGCTTGAATATCTTCCAGTGGATGTGAATGCACTCAGGCTCACAGATTACACACACAAAGAATGTGCTCTGCTTACGCCGCTGTGCCATACTGGCACACCAAAGAAACTGGAACAAAATATTGTTGCTAAACATTCGTGCATGTGGCAAAAGGCAGTTTTCAGTGCTTGTTGGCGCTGATGTGGCTGGGTTTGAAATGACACTATGTGCCACATAGTGTGGTTTTCTTTTGTTTCTGGGGTAAAAATTCCTTCTGCAATTTTGGATCTGGATATAGACTGAGAGAGCATTAGGATATTTAGATGTAGGGTTTTGGTTCAAAACCATTTTGCAAAAAACACAGTCTGGATTTTGAGGACGTTTAAGAAGTCTTAGCCCCATTGCTGTTCCTTGTTTTGCTGTAGTCACTGGAGCTGTGGACGCTAAGCTTCTATGTACATGATGCATGGTCAGACCTGCTAGCACATCCTTGCTGATAACCTCCCTAGATCTGCCATTCTGGACCCCCAGGAGTCTGTTGTGTATGGCTCTTAACCCATTTCACCTGCTTTTATTCTGAGGGCTGTTTTTAACCCAGATGTACTGATCTCACAAAAGTTCCACAACCAATCCCTCTTTACTTTGACTCAACAAGAAACACATGGAGCAAGGAGATACTTGTACTCATTTTCCTGCTTTCTTTTTATCTGAACATGCAGTAGGCTTAAATCCTTTTCGTGGTAATTCTTCTAGCATACATATGTTCCCTCATTTACTTTCTGTTTTCCCCCTTTCTCCCCACTTCAGGCAGCTCCATTCTTCACTAACCAGTTGTTTTCTGAAACACACTCCTCAGCTAACAAAGCCATTTCCCTTCCCTTTAGACTTTGTTAGCCCCTGGGGTTGGAAGAACAAACCCAGCCACTTGTTTTCCCATCTGAAGGTTTTTTTCCTCTCTTCAAATCTTATGCCTGTCAGAAAAAGTGAGCAGAACTTGTTTTCCTAGCTCAGATAACATCTGGGAGAGTCCAACAATAAAGTGTAACTGTTTTTGTAGGTACCAGCAAGACATGGTATGTGCTGTGACTTTGCTTACCATGGCTGATTATTGTACATTGAGACATTGAAGGATACAGCAATTTCATGTAATGAACTGCAATTTGTAATTCAATTCATAAGACTATAACCAGCTATCCCAAGCTGATGCTGAGTAACAGAACTGAACTGAATTAAAGGGCTAGTGCAACCTCATGTAGAGAACAGGAACATCCTGATGAACAGAGGTGCTGTCATTGTACTAAAGGGAGCTTAGTGAAATTATTTTTACCGCTCTTGGAAGGAGAAATGAGCTAATCATTCTGGTACCTTCCCAGGGACTAACATTAACAGTGCTCTCCAGACTGGTGCAAAGCTGCTAAATGATTACATTGCTCAGAACGACATTGATGCCAGGAGCGTCTCTCTGATCATCTTCCTTACGGATGGGAGGCCCACTGTTGGGGAAACACAGTCGTCCAAAATCCTCAGCAACACAAAGGATGCCATCCGTGATAAATTCTGCCTCTTCACCATCGGCATCGGCAATGATGTTGACCACAAGCTGCTGGAGAGGATGGCACTGGAGAACTGCGGCATGACGAGGCATTTCCAGGAGGATGAGGATGCAGCCAGCCACCTCAAAGGGTTTGTTATGCTTTTTCTGTGTTTATATCTGCACTGGTTCCTCTGGGCAAGGGTTTTAGGAAGGAAAATCCTCTGAGACATCACAAGAAATGGGAGTTTCTCTGAGGCTCAACTCTGGTTGAGAGAGGCAGAGTATGCTCAGATACTAAGGATGCCTACTCAGAAATTGTCTCCTTCCTAGCAGATCCCCTGAGCTCTACTGGAGCTTCCCAGCCCCTCAGAACAAGGCAATTGTTTCCCTAATTCAGGTCATTATTTTGGGCATGTAAACCTGGAGAGATGGGAGGCATGAGTGTGACCTCTCTGCAAGTGGATGGCGGCAGGAAAGGATGCATTGGTCACTTCAATTTGACAACACAGACAGCATGGAGGGGCTCAGGAACGAAGATCCCAAATTGGCGCAAAATATTATTTATTTTTTGAAAACGATAACCTTTTGCCCAAACACCAAAATATTTGACTTTGAAAAATACACTAGGGTCATTCCTGGGATGATCATATAGTCACTTCATTCCCTCATTCTTTGTGACCCAAACTCCTATCAAGTTTTCTGTAACCCTTGCATTCAGTAGGACCAGAGATCATGCTCCTTTAGTGAGGAACAGTGAAAAGATACCTGAACCACAGCTCTGTCTATAATGTCAGGCAGTGTTTCAGCATTTCCAGGCAAAAATATTTGGCTTTCACTCCCAAGAAGTTAGTGTTTTGAACCTCAGAAACCAAAAAGAGACAGTCATTGAGCAGTGACCTCTCACCTAGCTAGGGTCTATTTCATCTGGAGCAATGAGACCATGCACCTTGCACCAGAGCTTTTCTTGCTGTGGTGGTTATGCATGGGCAAGAGTGTCTTCCTTTTAAACGGATTTTGTAGATCCATCTGCCACTCCGCCCACACCATTTGCGTCTCAGCTCATGCATTTTGGGCAGCAAGTGGCATTCCCTGGCAGATGAAGCATGTGCTGATTGATTGGGCTGCAGGAACCCAGCACTGCAAGGACTTGTTCAAACACCTCTACCCGATAAACAGCTCACTGTTTGTCAAGCTCAGTGGTGGCAAACCCGTTTGGCATCTGGCGCCAAATTTATACAGAAAAGCACAATCACTTGCTGGAGGCCAATTCACACCACTGTTGGAGGGAAAATCTACATGGGTGTCAATGTAATTTCTGATTTTTTTGGTCAGTAGATTGTATTTTTACACAGATACTTCCTTGCATTGTACTATAAGACAGGTTGTATCTCTCACTCCACCATTTGTCACAACCCAGGAGTTATTTCACAGAGAGTTCTCAGGTTTAATTCACTCATGTTTTAAAATGTGACGAGGTCTCTGCATCAAAGACACTGAGTTCTCAGAGAGACTTTAAAAGAAAGTCAACCAATTCAGGCTTTGAGTTTCCTTGGAGAGAGAATAAAACAGAATGTGTCACACTAGCTTCCAGACAATCTGTTTTAGCAGATGTGAAAAATAAATGCAGCTTGAATTAAAAAAGGGCTAAGGCCAATTCTTTATTTATTTACCAAATTAGACTCAAAAGACTTGCCAAGAGATGAGGAGTCTGGCATTTAAATGGGAAATATGGCGTTCTTGGAGCAGCTTGGGAAGATCCATTAAAAGCACATTGCTGCAGGGAAAACACAGTACTGTAAACTTGGGCCTTGACCCCTTGTAAAAGCTTTCTGGCCTGTCCATTGCACGGCATACACAGAAGTATGGTAGGTCACGTTAACAAGGCATTACAGGGTTAAGCTCTTTGGTTCCACAGAAGCTGTGTCTTGCTCCAACAGAAAATCAGCAATAAGGTAGAAGTGAGATCTCTTCTGCCTGGCCACCTGTATTTAGTAGCTATGATTCCTGCATTCCTTGGAAATGTCCTCATTTTATGGGGGCATAGTGAGATTCCTTCTTGATTTTCTTCCTCCTTTGGAGCTCAGAAAATTGTATTTCTGCCTGTCCTACGCTGACCATCCCAAACGGTAGTATCTAGGACTCTTCCAGTGATACAGAAGCTTTGGTTCCGACACTCTCCAGCTTTGGGGAATCTAGCGTTTTGGTCTTACAGTTTCTGGTTCTGGAATACCATGCATAATAACACTACAAAACTGTGGGTAACAGCCTATCTTCTAAGTACATTTTGAAATAACTAGTGTGTTTTCTGTGAGCCTGAGAAGCCAAAAATTCACTTTTAATGGACAGGTGGTCCTAAGCAGACTTAAGGGGTCACAGATATCTCCTTGCAGAGATGTGGAATCGTAGTGGGAAGTAGATGACTGCGAGGCCATGCTGGGATGCTTCTGAACATACTTAAGAGACTCTGTTTAGATGCTTAAGAAACACTGAAAACTAAAATGAGGTGGAGAATAATTTTGGTTGAAAGGGACCTCTGGAGGTCACGTAATCCAGCCTTCTGCTCAGAGAAAAGCTAGCTTCAAATTTAAGTGAGGTTTCTCAGGGCCTTGTCCACTCAAGTTTTGAAAATCTCTAAGGGTAGAGATTCCCTCATCTCTCTTGGCCCAGTTACAGCGGATGCAGTAGTTAAATTTGAGGCCTGGTATCTCTAGCTGCTCCTGAATGTCTTAGGAGCCATATTACAAAGTCTGATTCTATCTTTGACCGTGTGTAAGCGCAAAAGTGCATGCATACACTTGGATGAACAGTACTAATGGAGAGAAATGTGTCTTTGTTTAAGGTTCTATGATGAAATAGGAACACCCCTTCTCTCTGATATCCGTGTTGATTACCCTGAAGACAATGTGGAGCAAGTCACCCAAAACTTCTTCCCTAATTACTTCAATGGCTCTGAAATTATAATAGCTGGGAAACTCATCAACCGAACCTCAGATAGTCTCCACGTTGAGGTGACTGCCAGCAACTCCAAGAAATACATTCTCCTCAAAACAGATGTGGCTATTGACCTGCCAAGCATGAATGACATCAGAGGTGTCCCCGGCCTGGAAGATGGTGAAGGTGATAAAAATTACATTGAGAGGGCATGGAGTTACCTCACCATCAAGGAACTGCTTAACTCCCGGTTGAAGAGTGATGACAATCAGGAAAAAGACTATTTGATGGAGAAAGCCAAGTCAATGGCCCTGACTTACAATTTTGTCACTCCCTTCACTGTTCTGAAAATGAGAGAGGCTGGGCTCCATTCAGAACCACCTGAAGAGGCATTTATCAGCCCTTCTACTGATGGCATTGGTGAGAAGTTACAGAGCTTGCAGGGACACAAGGCACCACCAGGTACGAGGGAAAAATAACCATGTGCTGGTAAGAAATCTTTTTGCATAGGTAACGTCTCATGGCTGACTTTGGCAACAGGGATGATCTAGCCACTGAACCGCAGGGTGGTAAAGAGAAAGCTGAGGTTTTCATATTGATTTTGCTAATTGTGGGCTGGGTGACCTTGAGCAAACCTTTTAGGCACCTGACTCGCTCCCTGGAAGCACTTATTGCTCTGTAGAAAGTATTGAATAAAAATTGGTATTCTAAATGAAGCTTAAAGTAGCTGCAGGAATATGTCCCATAATCTCACTGAATAATATTTTAGGAATGTTATTATACTAGTATACTACTCTTTCTGCTGCTCAATAAGTAATTGTAACAGCCTTCCTTCCCCACTTCTAGGTATACGCAGACAGCAAGATAAACAAAGGATTAAAATCTCCAAAACTTCAGGTCAGTGCCTGTTTTCATGTCTTTAATCCTTTAATAATCCAAATTAATAGTGGTTGATTTATGGAAGACTTAGTTACATGCCACTGTGTTATAACCATCCCAATGGATAAGCCAAAATTGTATTTACAAGACCTGCAGGGTAGGGAGGAAAATGAAAACAAAACGTAGAGAGGATCAGTAATGAGAAGTGGTGTGAGGAAACGTAGCAAGGCAGATGATCTACAATACTTGCTCCTCATGTCTGAGACTTCTGTAGATTAGGGGAGAACAGGCAGCATGTTCTGTCTGTACTATAACTAGTCAAAAAACATTTTATAAAGCAATGTTGCTGAAACATAAAAAATGCTGTTGAAGGAAAAAAAAAGAAAATTCTATAGCGTGTTACTATTTTTCTGTGCGTTCTGCACCTCTGTTTAATATTCTTTTCATACACTAAACACTGAAGTATCAAGAATTTAGACTTGAATTTCACAGGGTAAGGTCAAATTTACCTTAAAAACTAATAATAAGACAAGCCAAAGCCCTAATGACACCTATCTGGTAATTGATGATAGGTCAAGGATTGTTGAAAAATTAAGATTGTGGGATTGTTTAATATCTGCTGTTGACTGCTCCAATCTGATAGTGAGGGCCAAGAAGCTTCAGTGCAAGGTGCGCCCATGCAGAGTCCTTGGTTAGAAGATAGGTTTTTCCGTGCTGGGGGGGATGTAACCTGTCAACTAAGTATGGTGAAGAGGAGTATAATCCACCTGCATGACAATTCCCATAAATCACTGAAATGGTATTCCAGGAAGAAAATATCCTGATTTTCACCTGAACTGCTTTGAGTTTTGAGTTTTCATTGAAAACCCAACCTCTTCTGTGAGAAAAATAAAACAAAACAAAACAACTGTTGTGAAAAAATAAGCAAAACTTGGCATTTCCTGGCAAACTCCATCTGACCCTCTAAAAACAACAAACCGGGAGGTCTTATGAAAAACAGGGACAAACACACTTTGAAAAACAGTTTTGTTACGTTCTTGGAGCTGCAGTTTTGTGTAAGTCTCTCACATTTGTCTCGTTTTCCATGTCTTGTCAGCGGATGGAGACCCTCACTTTGTCATTGATTTTCCCTCCGGCAAGTTCTCTGTCTGCTTCAATATCGATGGAGAACCAGGGGACATTCTCCGACTTGTCTCTGATCATAAGGAATCTGGTGAGCAGCCAAGGAAAGCAGTTGCTTGTGGAAGAAAGCTGAAGTGCAAGGCCAGCTCTCTAGCAATAAAGATAAGCACCAAGGTGCTTCGTAGGCAAGAAAATGGCGGGAAATTAGAAAAAGTTGCTTTTCTGGCCAGGCAATGGAAAATTGGTGCACACCAGTTTTCTGGCTCTAATCACTTGGATTAGAAGGGGAAGTAAACTGTTCATTTGCACTTACTGACCTCCAACTTTATCATAGCTTATGGCTAAATTCACAGCAAGCCTAAGCAAGAAGGAGGCCTGGCCACTGTTGCATATACAATTAGTCTACAGAAGTGTTTGTCAACAGAGTAGACCTAACCATAGAGAGAAGCGGCCTTCAAGTGTATCCAAACTCTTCCTAGTTCAGGTCTTCATTGACTGGAATCAAGGGAACAGCAATCACATGTAAGCAGCCAAGAGACCCACCTGAGTGCATGAGGAGCACGTTGCACCCCTTCAGTTCAGCTGGATTGGAGAGCTCAGTTCATGCTCACTAGACCCAGTGTGACCTAGGGGTTGCACCTGACCAGTGCTACAGCAGCCACAGCTAAAGGAACAGCCACAGGCACTTTGCATACCACACGTAGCCTTTGCGTAAGCCATGCGGCCACCTCCTTGCTGAGAGATTACACAGCGGGTTCAGATTTCTGGTGCAGAGATGGCGCATTTCTTTGATGGTACAACTTCACCAGCCTTCTCATTACAAAGTCCCATCATGCACATAAAAGATTTACTTACAGTGCTGCTCGCTGTAGGACAGAGCGAAGTATCCAAACAGGCTAACCAAGCACTGAGGCTGTTTCAATGAAGAGACTACCAAACTGGTTACCAAGTCATGACAGACTTGAGAAACCCCACACAATTCAGGACCTGCTTTGTCCAAGCCAGTCTGAGCCCCAGGGGCCCAAACTGTGCTCTGATCCGCTCTGATCCGATCTGGAATTCTAAGCAGGCCAGCTAATAAGCAGATTATGTCCTGAGAAGGGAAACAGTGGGAGGAAGGGGTAGCAGAGCAAGAGACAATGCACAGACTTGTTCTACAAAGAAGATAAACTACCTCACACTGAAGTTATAAGAATTCTGTTCTGTGTAGCAGTGGCCTAGCCTCCATATTTCTGTGATTATGCCTGCCTTAGTGAATAAGATCCAGCTCCTGGCAATGTTCCTCTTAAACTTCTTTCACAGACTATGTTTGTGCTACCGCTTGAGTGATTTTGTGGCTCAAATGTGGAATGAGCTTCAGGAAAACAGAGTCCATAGCCCTAGCAAACTGAGTTTAGCAAGACAGAAATGAGAGATTCCCTCAGCAATGATGGAATAAGGAGATATTTCATCTCTCTGTTGATGGGTTGGATTAGCAACAAGCCTCCTCCTTTATTGTTACTGACTGGTAGCTGTTCAGAGACCCATGGGAAGCGAGACACTGTCTTATGGACAGCAAGTCACAAAAATCATTAAAATGATTGGGAATCTTGCTCTGGACATCTAGGCTTCACTTGACTTGGTGGGATCTGCACCTTAGACTGCTTAAAAGAGTTTCTTTGGGGGCAAAACTGAGGAAAGGTGGAAGAGCAGCACTGGTGAAGCTGAAAATAACGCAATGGGAGTGCAGGATTCAGGGTCCTCTTCTGCAGTGACACAAAGAGAACCTGAAGTTCTTACACTGCTGCCTGAGGAGGTTTAGCAGACTGTTGCAGGTCAGGCTAGTCCCTCTACAGGTCTTACTCAGTCTTTAGTGTGTTGGACAGGATAGTAGCCCTTACTCTGCGGCTTCCCAGGCTAGTTTCTCTTCTTATAAGTCAAGTAGAGAGGAGCATCAAACTGCAGCTGTCTACCACCCTGAGAAGCTCTGAGGCAGCAGTGTTCAGATATACCCACGTCCTCTTCCTAGAAGTTCAGTCGCTATGCCAGTTGGTGACATGAGGAAAAGCAGCCCTGCCAGCAGCTTTACTTAGTCCTCCAAGATCTGGTATGTTTGCGTAGGTTTGAGTAACGCATCAACAAATAGGTGGTCTAGGTAAATCATACCACGGTTGGTCAGGCTATAGCATTCAGGAAGATAAATATTTGTCTTATGTGGATTAAAATCCCCACACATCATTGTCTCAATGACAGGTAGATCTAAGTTTGGATGGAGCTTAGGAAGCGTCTATGCTGAGAGGCAGCTGATCCTGTGCTGTAGCACTGTGTACACAGTGTTAGGACTAACGGGGCTGGGCGCACCTGTCTCTGGGGAAGGCCAGTATTTCTGAGCTTGGTTAAATTTAGCTGCCCTGTATAAGGTAATAATTTTATAACAGACTGGTTATACTGTTTTGAATACTGATATGTGAAATAATCGAGCATGAGGTGGTGAATCTGCATGTCCTCAGTTGCAAGGCTTATATCTTTGAGAGAATAGATCTATTCTTGGTTCCAGCTTTCATTTATTGATTGTTTTCCCGCAAGGTGTAACTGTGAATGGGCAATTAATTGGAGCTCCTGCACCACCCAATGGCCACAAGAAGCATCGGACTTACTTCAGCACCATCACTATCCTCAGCAATAAGCCGGAGAGATCTTACCTAGAGATCACACCCAAAAGAGTCATTCTGGATGATGGGGAAAGACTTCTTCTGTCCTGCGGTCGCAGTGCCATTGTGCGAAGTAGCAGCCTTGAGGTGTCCATCTCTGCCAATTCCAACATCACTGTGACGATACGAGACACAATTAGCTTTGTCATCCTCATCCACCATTACAAGAAGCCGGCCCCATATCAGAGGAATCACCTGGGGTTCTATATCTCCAACAGTAAAGGCCTCTCTTCTGACTCCCACGGTCTACTGGGTAGGTAACAGGTTCTCAGGTTCAGAGCTGTAAAGCAGACAAAAATGATCCTTCCAAACATTTTAAAGGATGGAGACAGGAGGTAGTGAACAAGACAGGTGGGGATTAAGTTCCAAGGTGAGACTTTCACATCCATTCTCAAACAACTTCTCTATTGATAGTATCCCCAATTCCTCTCCCATCTTTTTCTGTATGACCTATCTCCCACAGTCCTAGCTATGTGGCTGTGCCTGTTTTTCACATTTCCACTCTTTTTATGACTGTTTAATACAGTTGTCATTAGAATACACTTACTTGATGCTCCCAATACAGAGACAGAAATCGAGTATTCCACAAAAACCCTGAATAAGGCGCCAGTAAGAGATTCTCTAATAGTAGCCCTAATTCAGAATAGCCCAGCTGCTAATGGGCTCTCAGGAACATAGCCAAGTAGGGTCTGACTCTAGGCAGAGAGGACAGTCAGCTGAGGTCTTGCATATTCTGAAACAGAGCTCACACATTGCTGCAGATCATTGGCTTAGCCTTCAACTACTGCACTTGCACATTCCCAGAGGGTCTGTTTTCACAGAAATGAGCTGTTTACACCAGAATCTGACTGAGATCAAGAAACATTGGTACTTTTTGTGGCCCCTTTCTTTAAAACGTGAAGTGAAAGAAGAGCCATCCCCACATTTTGACAGCAACTATGCTTTAGGTAGGCTCAGAGAATGACTAGATGGTTGGGTTCTTTTAGCCAATGAGAAGTAGTGATGCTTATGTCCATGTACAGGTGCAGAATTCTAAGACTGAAGCAATAGTTTCCGTGACATTTGGGCACCCCCAGGTTAAGCAGGAGATGATCCCTCATGAGTGGGGTTTTGTATTCAGGCCACTTGCATGCACAAACCTCTAAATCCACACTTAGGTTTGGCCTAAAAGAGCTTGCCCACAAGAAGGCAAAGGAGGAGAACTTGCAGCTTCAGGCCTAGATCTTTCTGTTTGCTGATGGGCATTGTATATAACAGGGTTATTATCTGCTAGTAAGCATGGCCCACAGAAGGGAACCTACTACTAGCAGCTCAAAAAGCTCTTTAGCACAGCCAATGTATCTTGATGAGTGAATAAAAAGAAACAGCATTTTATTCTAATCTCTGTCCCTATGTTTGTGCGATTTAGAATAGAATCACAGTACCTAGATTCCTCCTACTATTGCAGAGAAGCCCTTTACAACCCCATATGCTAGGAATCCTCAGAACACAGCCTATTAAGAAAACCCAACAAACCAACAACTTACAAACAGGCACAAACCAGCCAGTCATAGACTTTATTTTTCTTGCCTTGCAGGTCAGTTCTTGAACCATGAAGTTAAACTTCTTCAGGAATCTCTACACACAAGTCGTCAGCAGGTTGGTCAGAATCAAACTGAAGCATTAAAGCCGAACCCTACAAATACGCTGAAAGTGAAAGGACGGCTCGTTCCTGTCGTATGGAAGCAGAGGAGGATCTACAACGGCCAGCAGGAAGTCGACTGCTGGTTTGCCAAAAACAATGCGGACAAACTGATCGATGGCAGCTATAAAGACTATTTGGCTTCTCATCCGTTCGACACAGGGACCAGCTCTGGAACACTTAACAGCCTGTAAGACCGATCAGAGCAAAGCATTGCAGCAGCACGTGTGACAGCGGTTCCCTTCTGAAGCCTCCAGAGCAACTTACAAATATTTCTTTACTTTTTTGGTGCCAAAGAAACCAAGGCTTTTTTCCCTTGGAAATCAGCTGTCTCTCTTTCATGCTAGATTAACATTGTTCATCAAATCCTGAAGACAAGGTGGTTTGGGGGGGAGGAAGGGTTGAGAACACGGTTAAAGGCGTGATCGGTGCTCTCCTAGGGGGAGGGGAGGAAGAAATGGGCCAGTACTTGTATCTAAGAGTGCAGAGAGCTGCTGGCCTTAAAATAAACCCATGCAGGGATCTGTGCAATATCCCCAGGGGCTGGTGAGTCACCCGGTGAGACACACAGATCATACAGCACAGTGCCTATCTAGAAAGACAACATTGGGTGATATGCTTTGCAAAGAAGTGAGTTGGAGCACCTGCTCCAACCACTGTCCCTGGGGAACGACGAGAGAGGAGAGGTGGGTGGATATTAATCTGCAGTGACCCATTAGCATCAAAGAGGTAACAAAGAAATCAAAACTTTCAATCAATAGGTCACAAGAGGGTATTTCTTGCTTGGTTATTGGGATGGGGTCTGGATTTGCCACAAAGCATGGTGTTCCCTGAACCACTATGGACCCTTGAAACAGTTCATGTAGTTCATTGCTGTCTCAGCACACTGGCTGCATGCTTGAAAAGCACCTCTGGTCTTCAGCAGCAAGAAGAGTGGTGCAAGCTCCCATTCCATGAAGCATCTAATTTAAATAACGTTGCAGGTTTAGTTATTTCTTGAGTCATGACTCCCTCAGAGAGAAACAAAGTTCCACTGTGAGCTTCCAACAGACCTGCCACCTCCTTGAGCAAAGCATCACTTCTGCTTAGCAGAGATTTAAATTCTCTAAAGGATGATGAACCAGCACCCACGATAGCTTATGACCCTACGAAACAGTCTCTCGAATTTAGACTAGACATTTGTAGCTGCTTTTCTAATCAGGGAGGAAGTATCTATTCATTCCAAATTGTCAAAAATTTTTTATCCCAATTTCCCCGGCTCCTTCTTCCTCACACTGCAGGAATTCGTACACAGCAGGAATTTGGCAGTGTGAGGTTGCAGAAGGGTCCGCCAGCCACCCCCACTGCAGGTGGTGCTGCTCTGCAAAGAAACCTCCAAACCCACACTGCAAGGCTGTGGTCTATTTTAATGTGAGACTCACTGAATAATGCTATAGCTAAGCCAGAGGGGAGTTTGCTTAGTAGAGGACTTGGCCAAAGAGGACTTCGACAACCACAAAGACATTTACATGGCAATGCCAAATTGAGCTCATGTATACTCTGCCTTTCCAGAACTGAAAGGAAGGAGGGCGGGTGTGGAAGCATCTCCAGGAGCTAAATGATCTCCATGTGTTAGGAGAAAACAGAGTTGCCAGAGACCTACAGACATAGGTTCAGTCTTGACTGATACTTTGCATATTTCAAAATTAAATCATATTGTTGCTGTAGGCGCTCCAGCTGCTGGGGGTGGGGTGCTGGTTTTCCAGTTGCTTGATCATCTAGTTAGCACTGCTAGTACTGTGACATCTTCACATCATGTGCTGTGGGGAAGAGGGAAACAGCTGAAAGCAACCAGCTAGCTTTAATTGCACTCTGGAAGATCCTGACAGAGAGCTCAGTGCAAAACTCGTGCCAAGGCTCATGCTTTGGAACAAAACATAAAGACAAAACTACTGCTTTGGGCCCAGCTATCCTCAGAAATAGCTCTCCTGCAAGGGAGAACTGAAGGCAAGACCTTCAGCGCAGGCCTGAGCATGAAACAACCAAAGATGCTAATGCTCATGGGCCAAAAATAAGGTGAGAAAAAGCATCTCTGATGTTGACTTCTCTACCCAAGCAGACTGCAGGACGCTCTCCCAGCCCATTCCCAAATAACTTCCCATTTCACTAGCACGGGGTGAACAGGATAGTGGCAGTGAACTTCTAGGCAGTCCATGGTTCATCAGGTGTTTTCTTTATATTGTCCTTACTGAAAAGAGATTTGAAACCATCACTCTCCTCCCACATTTTGCTGTTCAAGTGTATTGCTAAGGGGAGCAATTGGCTTCGGCTCTCCTCTCGTCTCTCCTGTATATAGATATGTATATATATACACACACACACACATATTTCTAATGCTTCAGGTGCATCATTACTCCTCTTCCTCCTCCTCCAGCCAAGGAAACACATTTCTTTCAGGGCCTGAAAAGAACAGTGATCAAGTCCAACTCCCCAGCCATATGAAGCACCTGGAGCAATATACTCAAGTTCTCGCTAAGGCTCCAGTTATCCATTTCACAATAAATATTTTACAGTGAACACTGCAGTGAAACTTTCATTTGGCAAAGATAACAAGCTTTGAAGCTAAGGTTATGTATGTTTTATGCTACTGGACAAGCTCATATTACCAGATGGCTGAAAGAACTACTCACAAGATAATGAAAGGCTGAGAACTAAAGTAATTTCAGCAGAAATTTAAAGGTCAATGATGTTCTTTAGCCTCTATACACTTGGTAGGAAGCAAGAAGTGTGTTATGTGAACAGACCCCAAGGTTCTACTCCCACACTAAACTGAGAATTTAACCACATAGAGAAGACTGATCCAACCTTTAAATTCAGCAGCACAGGACATGGAACACCAGTGTTTGTGCTCCTGTTGCCCCAAGAGCAGTAAGAGCAAAGGCAGGTCACGGACTGTAAACTTCAGCTTTCCCTATCTATAAAGGCGGTATCACAACACATCCCTCTCTCAGAAGG
>Ga0181612_118536_pt1 | contig 15729 bp, 6 predicted proteins | sample HoacroProtozoa21_FD_119630 | JGI IMG/M metagenome (GOLD analysis project Ga0181612, IMG submission 119630) | Hoatzin crop microbial communities from Cojedes, Venezuel. Combined Assembly of Gp0051906, Gp0051904, Gp0051908
AGATTTTTTATTTGTAGCATTAAATTAATCACCACATTGATGTTAGCAATCAAACAGAATGAAATCACAAAGTGAAGAATCAAAAAAACCCATCTAGCTTCTGTTTTGCATTTTAAATAGGATAGCTTAGGGGGAAGGGGAAAAAAAATCTCCAAACATTTCAGACCAGTGCTGTTTGACAGCATTCCCGTACTTCCAAAAAAAACCCCCACCTTGAATGTCATAGAGGAAAAAGTCCAAACAATCTTAAAAAGATCAGATTCTACTACAGCAAGAAAAGAAATAGACTCTACCTACCACTACCTGCATATTTCTAACACGTCACACAGCATGCTATCCGATTTCAGAAAAAAGGCTTCAGAAGATGCCGCTGTCCATCTCACCAACGTGCTTTTCCATTTTCCTACCAGAACCACAAAAAGTAAAAAAAAAAAAAAAGGCCAAACAAAACGAATCCTCCCTCTCACTGTAGAGGATATAAAAGAAATGAGTAACAGCTTCTAAGAAAATTCAGTAAAATCCAGCTTCTGCACGTGCAGCCCTACACCAGACAGGAGGGAGAGCAGAGCACAGCTGACGGTTGGATTCCCACCGCAACACATCCGTGGATGGAGCACACCTCCTGCAAGAGCATTCATGGCTAACCAAGAACAAAGTGACCAGCATCTGTAAGCATAAACCACGCCTGCACCTGTAAACTGTCTGCATAATACTCAGTAAAGCTATTCCTACATTACATATACCTGAAGGGCTTGAAAGTGGTTTGTTACGGCAGAGAAGATGGCAATGAAATAAGAGTTACTGATGGAGCAAGTGGCATGCAGCGCAGAACTCCGCTTGCAGGCCCTGTATAGAGTTTGAACAAAAAATACTGAAAGATTCAAACCTGTGACCAGTTCTCTGATTTCCAAATCTGTAGTCTTGCGGAGTAACCGTACTAATGCTGGGATACCACCACAGTTTTTCAGAGCAATTTTGTTGTCGTCGTTTGCCTTGCCGTATACCAAGTTTCTCAAAGCTCCACAGGCACTACGGTGGACTTCTGTCATCCGATGGTCCAATAGGTCCACCAGTAATTGTATTCCGCCTTGTCTTCTTATCTGAAACAGGCCAAAGTGATAAGCATAAAATTACAGAATGAACACCGGCATTATATATGCTACCCAATGTAATTAAGCTGTGGTTCATGCAGGCTATGCTCTAGCAAAGGTATGCTGGTTGCCCCGCAGAGCTGCCGCCATACACTGCTTTGATTCTTCGCATTATTTTGTCAGTGGCGACATAACTGTACAGCGACAATCCTGAACCTCTGTAAAAGCAGCCAAAAGTTAGTCAAGAGTGTTGCCTCTGCGAGGTTTCTCCAGGTTCAGCATGGTTTGCCTTGGCAAGGGTTTTTCCTGTGCTGGAAAAACATCATCTGCCTTGGAGCTTAACTCATCACAAGCTATGGGAAAAACCACAAGACTACAGCAAACAAAAAAAAGCACTTAATGAAACAAAGCTTTTAGAAGTCCCTTATTTTACATTTAACTATTTGGAATGTGAACAGCTACTGTAGTATCTTTAAGGACATTATATCAACAAAAATGGGGAAAGCAAAGATGAAAGGAAAAGGGGCAAGTCTGCACACACATAAAGACAAGGATGACAGATAAATCACAGAATACTTGTTCTATTACGATTGACGGCAACCCTGAAGTAATGCAGGAACAGAAGAGTTATTCATTCCTAAGGTGGCCTACAAAATAAATTTCTAATGGAATACCTTATATAAAATATGATTCTAGAAAAAGCACAAAAATGTTTGAGGCAAATGATCAAGAAGGTGAAGAATACCATGAAAAATTCATTATAAAATCTGTTTGCCATAAATCCTTCCTTCTTGTTCTGTGGCACTACTTGCTCCTTGAACAGTAACCAGTCTTGGATCCAGGTTCAAGGAACCAGACTGATTCTTAACTAACGTCCAAGGAGTACAATGCTTTAGCTTCAAGTAAGTCATACAGATCCTTCTGTCAAACAGGTTCTCCACTTAGCCACTTGTAGGCTAAGGCTCAAAGCAAGCCAGGCCCTTCAGCTGGTCATTTTACCATCTCTAGTAGTATTTTCCCTAAAACATTAAAAGAGAGACAGCTACAGAGTGTTTTCAAACCTGCAGGGAGAGGCGAGACATTAAATTTCGAACCAAAGTTTATGATGAAAAGTTTCAAGAGCTTTGCATAGTTGTTCTTGCACAGGCATGCATTCTGGGGGCTCTTTGGAGGGGGGAGGCTTGGGAGTAGGAAATGGTTAAATAAAGCGCACTAAAATTTATTAGAAATTCATGCTCTATCTACTAACCTCAAAATCTTTAAGTACAACTGATACATGGCATTTCATGAATCCAACATAAACTTCACTGCAAACAAAGACTGAAAAATGATTCAGCCTTTGAGGTTCCGAAATGGAGCTATACAAAATTACTCACTGATAAAACAGAACTTCTCTCTTTCTTCTACCAGCTTATCTGGCATATTCCTATTTTTTAAACAACACAACCCAGTAATAGAGCAGTTTTGTAGTTAAAAAGTGTATATACTGAGATGTTACAGCTTTAAATTAAAATGTTATACTGCGTATACAGTTACAACACACCTTTGGGCTAAATACCAAAGTGATAGCTAGCGTTTAAAGATAAACTAAGATATTCATATTCTACCTTAAATAGGCATTATATCAGCATATCACGTTCAACTTTCTGAGCAATATACAGCAGCTGGCACTATATGGAGAGTGCAGAGACGTGAATGGACATGGCACAATACATCAACTTGAAGCAGAAAGTTCATTAATCTTTGCGAGAGCCCATGCTTCTACTGCTCAGACAAACCATGACACCTTTCAGTTTAGAAACCAGAAAAACAGATCAAAGAGAAATGGCGTTGCAATACACTTCACTGATCAAAACTTGACCCATGCGAACAGGACGACTTGCAATGGAATCATCTGATCCCTTCCAAGACAGGAAAAAATTTGCAAGTTTATGCGGGAGGAGTAGGGTGTAGAGTGGGTTGTTTGCTTGTTTCTATCATCCATCACCATTTAATCTTCAGACTAAAATACGTTCCCTTCCTCTACTCACCAGATTCTCAAAACCAAGCACACTACATGAAGAGCCACCTACATAATAAAATCGATGACATTTATTGAAACAGACGAGGAACAAAAATTTATGCATCCGTTCTACAAAAGGTGAACCAAACACTGAGCTTCACACTTGAACCTCCAAAAAGAAACAAGATCTGACGGAAAAAAGAACGCAGTTAAAAAATACACAAGTTGTTCTGGTATGATGAGTAATATCAGGAACGACAGAATGAAAACACACATGCTGATCTTTGTGTTTTATATTTTTAAAGCACAATATGCTGAATGAATATTTTAATTGCTTCCCTGGTAAAAAAAGATTGTGAAAGGGAAAAAGTATTAACTTCGTAGCAAAAATCATTCCAAGCACTACAATTCACCCGAAGCCTCAGAGGGCTCTGCCTCCGCTCTGAGGCACGCCGCGCCTGTGCTGTTTTCCCCCCTCTCCCTCTCGGACACAGCCAAGCGGCATTTCAGGCTTCTCTGCAGTTTCTCCTATGGACACCCTCAGGCGACAGGTTTTGCTGTCTTCTGATCCCTTCTAAGGAAAAATAGGCGGGTCTGCCCTGTTCAGCTGGTATTCCTGAGCTCTACCTTCCTGTTCCAGACATGGGGTCTGACAGCACACTGGTATTCAGCTCATGCAGCTCCTCCTCTCCCAGGAACCTCAAATCAGCAGCAGACTACTTTCTTAAAAGCAAGGGCATTAAATATTCATCAAAAATGCATTTCTGTCAGAAAAAAGTAGGGGCAACAACAACAGAAATGAAATGGATGTTACGTAACACTTCCCCTAAATTGAATTAAATGTCTTCAGTTCTACTAAGAAAGAACCTATTCTTACTTGGGAAAGACAAGACTTCTTTTGCAAACTTTCTTTGAATTTCCAGGCTCAGTTATCTGGCAAAGTAGCTGTGTCACGCAGGCAGAGATGAAGCTGATTCTCCACAAGTGGGGGCTCAGTTTCTGATGCTGTTCTTTATCTGGATTACTGTGTTGCTCTGTTTTTGTTTTTCCAACTGCCCATTATTCACCAGAAGTCTCACCCCATCTTCGTGTTTTCATCACATACCTACATAGCTGTTTAATCCTGTACTCTCCAGCAGGTTTCACTATGCCTGACAGATTGTGAGACGGTGATGAATGTCCTCAGTATCTATTTACATTCACAGAAACTGAGGCAAAGGAAATGAAATTATTTGTTCAAGTCCTTTACGGAGTTAGAGCCGCAGCCTGGAGGACAATTCCGACCTGGTGAGTCTCTTGGGGCAGATCTCAGCTGAGCTAGGTTATCACGGCTCCAGTGAGTTCAACAGCAGCGCTACTGCCAAACGTCTTTGCCAAGCATACTGGGACAGGCGGATACGCAGCAATTTGCACCAATGGGGCATCAAATCCCACTCCCCCAAAGGACTTTCGGGAGCCACTTCTGTCTCTCTCTTGACTTTATATGAAGAGAACATTTCTTAATGTAATATTTACGGCACATCAATGGGTGCTGCCTCGCTACATCTAGAAGAAAAAGCACATAGAATATGCCAGAGTCTGCTTGCCTGCTACAATCAAATAATCAGCATAGTACCAGGTTATCGGGAGATTCAGGAGAGCAACTCTGTTCTCACACATATCAATCCCAGAGTAACCACTTCCGAAGACAAAACGATGACCTTCAAATCTGCAGCACAACTGAGTTTGCCGCGTCATATCATAAAGTTTTTTCTTCCTGTCTTGAATATATTCTCCCTTTCTTACGCTATCTCTTCTCAAAATAATAATAAAGAAAAAGAGGATCAGACTAGAAGCATTAAACATGCTGGGTGAATCTGTGTTGTGGTGTTTCTCACGACTCTTTTAACCCATGGACACCGTTAATTCTGAATGTTCTCTCCTTTTTTTTCCTCACTAGAAATATTTCGTGTATATCTTCAGAAGATGCTGTTACAGAGCTGTTAAATAAAGAAAACAGGCTGCATTCTTTCACATGTGGCATTATGGAGTGTATGGCAAATCCTATCAGGACCAGGAATCCCAGCATGCATAAGCCTGAATCAATTCTGTTGAACTTTCTGAATAAACCAGAAACCTATGCTGCATAGTGTAAGCCTATGCTGATCAAAACTGAAGGAACAGAGATTACATGAATTTTGCCATGAAAAATTTTCCATGAAGAATGCACAGAGCTGCTTTTGTCTGATGAATCACATGTTTACTTTGTCAAGGAAATTTGTAAACTTTCCTTTTAAAGTTGACCCTCCACCATTAATGTTACTGTCTACTTGCTGGTCAGAAGCACTAGCTCTGGTCAAGTCCCATGATGCTATCACACAGACAGACAGGACAGGGAAAGGTGCCAGACTCTCTGGTTCACAGACTGGTAAGAGCGCACTCAGGTCAGCTTGATACCAGAGTCTTCTCCTCCGCATCGCACGAAGTTTGTTTTTGCATTGCATCTGAGGACATATGTGTCCTGTCACTATGCAGATACAAGGTGAATCTGGACTTGAGAAGGGATTCACACCACTGCTGGAGGCAGTGAAGATGTTAATTATGTTCCTAATAACAAGAGCCTGGATGTCTCATGCCAAGAGCCTTTGAAAAATGTAATTTATCAGTTTCAAGGCTGACCTTTGATTCCATGGTGTTTACCACAACAAATTTTCCATGACAGTGGACTGTTAGATATTTAACCTACCATGAGTTACACGTGACCAGCCTGAAGCATATGCGTTGGTAAAACAAGTCAATAATACATTGATGATATGTCTGAAACAATATAGATATACTTGATTACTGTATGACTTTAGCATATGAATTATTTGACAGCTTGCTTTTCTAATTTGAAACAAGAGATTGGATGGATGTGTAGAAAGAAATGTAGAATGTGAAGGGTATGTAGATGCCTGAAACATAAGGACATCTGTTTTGTTAGGACATCTGGTCCATGACTGTCCAGCATATAAACAGAGACGAGACAGGAAAAGTATTAAGCCACACTTTTATACGGACACCCTATAGAACAAGAGACAATACCAAAGCCAGGTCTGCGAGGTCGCTGGCTGATGGGCTGCTGAAGAAACTGCTCAAAGGCTTGGAGAGGTTCAGCCTGAGCTTTCTCAAGTGTTAAGGAGGGGTGAGGCACGCAGTGAGGAATGAATGACAAGGTTATCATGGGTCCCACGGGAAAGAACATGCTTATTGGTTGCTTTCAAGGGAATGTGGCAATGTGCAGTACTTAAGGGATGTTTAGCAGAAGGGCAAAGGTAGGAAAAGGGAGACATCCAAATGCATGGGGGAGGAACAACATGAGAAAATATAGAGAAGGGCCTGGTCACGTATAAGTAAGTTGTGCTTCAGTATGCTTATTCAGCCAAACCCTGTACATGATCACTGCAGTCTGTTTTATCTTCTTCTTACACCTAATTCCTAACTATTTTTTTGGATGAGGATGGTTACATTCTGGACGGGCGTAACGCTAGTGAACCTCGAGCTGGAACAGCTGATGAGCGGGATATGAGATCTCAGGAAGAGCCATCAGAGACACCGTAGATCTAGGGGATCTACACCAGTGAGATCAGGGTCTGAGGAGATGCTACTAGGCAGAACTAAGGTCTGAACCAGTTACTGGAGAGACCTCTGCATGTCTGCGTGCATGTCAGCTGAGACCTGCCAACAAGCTTTGAGCTTGATTAGCTGGAGATTAAGGACCATGCATTAGTATTCGTGTTTGCGTGAGTGCTGCTTTGTGTGCCTGTTCTCACGTGGCACCGTCCTCATGTTTGTGTCGATCTGTTGTGTGATCTAGGCTTCTTTAACATAAATACCTAACAAAATTCATAGGGACGCTTTTATTTGTAGGATGATCCATATCGGATTAATTTCTTGTCCATTTAGTGTATTGGTTTTGTAGATATGTAATTTAGGTTAGCATATACTATTCTATACTTGAAATTTTAACTGGGTTACGTGTTCAGCCTTGTATCATGTTCACTGAAGGATACAGAACAAGAGAAATCACCAGCTGGCTTGTTAAGCGAGTCTAACAGAGAAGCGCCCACCTTCTGATGCAATGCCATAACATGTCCTGCTCCATTTCCAAGCAGCAGTTACGAGTTTGGTCCCGACCACTCTGAAGACTACTACCACTAATCCCACGGATGGCAGGAGGTAGTTCATGCAGCACTACTCTAATAGAAAGGATACGTTTGAGTCAGTGGATCAAATACAAAGCTCCATTAAAAAAAAAACATGAGAGACCTCTCTTCTGAGGTAGGTTTAGTTCCCTTTGGGAAAGATGTCTGGATCTACAGCTTTCAGTATCTTCTCCTTCCTTTGTTTTACACTGGTTAAATATAACCTTTACTGTATTTGAGATTACTCTGCTCCAAGGATACTTTCTGTGCTCTAAAAAGAACTGACAGAAGGACAATTTCTGAACACTGGACCTCTCAGGAAAAATAATAAAGTGTAAGTATTGTAGGAAATATTGCAGCCTTCTTAATTTACCTTTTACTTGTCAATGGAAATGCATGCCAAAGCTTGCACAAATCTAACAGCTTGAAACTGCATTATTGTCAGGTGGAAGCAGTAACAGCATTGCAGTGGATGACCTTAATTGACAAAACATGCTACCTGTCACCGATCAGCACAGAAGCCATGCTGGTCCTCCGGGCTCTGTCTGAAGTCTGACAATCGGATGTGAAAACCCGACTGGCTTGCTTCCCTGGGGACGGGGAAGGTTTGCCTGAAAAGCGAGGATAACCAGGACTCTCAGACTGAGCAGAATTCATGCTTTGACCTACAATCAAAAGTATTATTATCTCACATCTAGAAGAATGATAACTTCTCAAATGTGAACAAAACATAGGTGAGTGATCTTTCTTCATATCAAGGTATCGGAAAACTGGCCCTGGAATCTGGCTGTTGCTTATGGCTTTGCAACAGCAGAAGCAAAGTCAAAGCAAACAGACGTTAGCTGTTTTGACTGTTACTAGGGTTTTGAACTCTACTCTGAAATAAAAATTATTCTGTTCCTCCCAGCAGTGAAGAAAAGAAGCAAAACTCTTTCTTTCAATCACTGCATAATGGAAATTGCCTCTTCCATCCCTTGGAAGGCTGTAAAAATCAGAGCCAGAGATACAAAAAGGAAGAAAAGTGAAGCTTCAGGTTTTAAATGGTTTAGCCAAAGACTGCTAGATAATGAAGTATTCCAACACAGCCTAAAAATACTGCGGTGACAGAAACCAAAACACCCTTCCCTCTTCTATTTATACTCAGCAAGTGGGTATCTGAGATATTGTTCAAATTTTGCCAGCAGGCATAACTGGAACACCCTCTTCTGCATTTAATTCTGCCTACCCTGCCTTACAAAGCAAAATACAATGGAAACAGAAGAGGATTAAGAATAGGTGACAAAAATTGTTACAGACTGACAGAGTGATAAAGTGTGTTTCTAAAATAACACGATCTCCTCTTCCCAATAAGACATTAAGCATTCCACTAAGAAGAGTTCCACAGACCTAATTCAAAGATTAATTCACAGTTAAATGCTTACTTTCTGCATTTTTCTTAATAACCAGTTTTGAATAACTCTTCCTCCAAAGGAGGTGAAGGAAATCTAACAACAATCAAGCCTTCTGAAACACCACAGACATTAATTGCCAGCTTAATTGACATAACACGCTGCACCATCCACCTCTTATTCCGTGACATTTCCATTATTAAGAAAGCACGTTTCAATATATGAAAATGTAAGTGTTTAAACACATGGAATTATTTTTAATGCCATTTGTTACATACACAACAGAACTAAAATATAACCGACTGCTAGCACAGATGACAGTATATATCCAATAACTCCCAAATTAAAATGACAATTAATTTTAAGTTGTCTTCTGGAAATTTTTAGTAATAATTGGTTTTAGTGTTCTTAGATTCTGGTTTTCCAACTAGCAAAATAAGCGCTTATTATTTCACACGCGCACGGATTCTGAGCAATTCTGTTCCACGGGTGTGGGAAGGAGAAGCTACAAGTGAGCAGAACCAACTGTCAGAAGGTTTTTTTAAACAGCAGCAGGCAGCACGGCGTTCCTGAGACACCCTTCGACCACAGCCACCCTGCTCCTCTCCAGCTCACCATCTGGGCAGACGCCGGGGAGCCCACAGAGCCCAGGGCACTCCAGGCAAGAAGCCACTGCCCGCACAGCAGCTCGGCTGCACTGACCGCTTACATACAGTACCTGTGAAATTATTACATTTTGAGATATTTCTACTGCAGTTCAAATCATCTCCATGAAACCTTTCTGTTACTTTTCTTTGCCTTGTTTATATTATTAAAGTGACTTTTGTCTAAGAGGAAAAAATCTACTCCATTTTTCGGAGAAGGGTTTGGGAGATGGGCAGGCTCATTGCTAGCTAGTTTCAGGGGGCTGATACCTAAAACTCAAAATGGATATGAAAGGAAGAAAACAAATCTCCACCAAAACAGACTATGGTAATAGTGTTTAGTACAATATGTCTCTTAAGAGAAATGTACTTGTTCAGACTTTAAATCTTCTGCACTATTTCTTCTGACATGCCTATGGAACAGCAGGCAGACCGTACAAAGTCTGTACGTGGCAAATGCACACGGGATTTATTACAGACAAATTTACCTGTAACATCATAGGGTAATTTAGTCTCATTAGCAAAGTAATTTGCTACAAGTTTAAAAAAGTGCTGAGCAATTCTAGCTTAAAATAGAGTTGAATGTTATGCAAATTGCTACATTAGCTCCGAAGTCTAATTTGTTTAAGGAATCTAAGCCAGGGTTTGGATCTAGGTCCCGTTTAAGAATGGTTTTGTAGAACTGTCATTAAGGACTTGTTAGCTCAGACACAAAAGCGATATAGAGCTGTGAACAGGCATAACTGAAATAAATTCAATCACTGGTACACATACAATGTTCCGCTTTAAGTTAAGTAAGAACTGCTCTCTGTGTGCAAAACTGCAGCACACAGAGACGGAAGCGGATCTTTTTTCTGCATCTGTAGAAATCAGGTAGGTGTCTGGAGCAACAGTTCTGCGACACCTGAGGACGCACAACATGGGGTCAATACTCAGAAGCCTTTTTTCAAGGAGTGGATATTCTATTTCTGTTACTAAGCATACATTTGTTTTTCCCTGTGTCTCGTAAGTGACCTCTTTAGATCCTGGGATCTATGTATGGGGTTAACAGAGACTGGAAAACATGTCCCAAACAGAAGGAGACTCCAAATCACGTTCCAAAATTAACCTGAAAAGGTATGAATAAATAGCTCAGTCAGTAAGCCTTAATGTATTCTGCACTGTGATACATTTTGTATTTCATGGTTGGCAGGAAGGCTATGCCTATTGTAAATCAAGGTTTTAGGATGATTTTGTTTTCCTCTAAAAAAATCTCTGGCTAGGTATAAGCTACCTATAATTGTAAAGCACTTTACCCTAATGCTCTTAAAAAACATTAATTTGTAGGGTGACACAAGCATCACATTCTAAATCTGAACAACCAGCATTAATGGGTTCACACAAAGAACACTCCTAACTGCAGGCGCAGAGCTGACCTAAAGTGCTTGGCTGACTGTGAAGGTATCAGCAAAGCAATTTTCAATCACACTGTTAAAAGCAGTATCTCCTAAAAAGAACAGATCGGCATTGACCTGCATTAACCAAGCTTCTCAGCTTGTGAATCGATGGGGGTATAAACTAACACCGAGGAACACACACAAATTAGGAAAAGTATGCCAGAGCCAAAGCCCTTAGAAGGTATTGTAATTACTTGATCTTAATTGGGGGTCTTTGCTTTTCAAAACAGTCAAAAAAGGTACAACGCTAAAAAGGTTCAGCAGTGTGTGCTTTACAGATAATGTAACAGTAATATTAATTTCAGATGCAAAAGACATTAGCATCACTCAAGCACTGATCCAGTACTGTCTGAAGTTAAATGAAAAATGATAATTAACGCCAAAGGTTTGGATCATTTACTTTCCGGTATTTAAAAAGAATTAAACATCCATTTGAGAATGAAGGATTACATTTACTAGTGGGAAAAAATTGACATATATACTTCACCTAAGAACATCCTGGTATTCCTATAACCAGATTCCTAGTGAAGTTAAATAAGATATAGAAAATTCAACCATTTTTTTATGTAAAGAAAAAGTAAGTTTTATAAAAAATGCAGTAGGTCAGTACTTCAAATATTTTAAGAGTAATAGAGAACATCAGCTTTGTGTTAGATGAAAAATTCTGAAGCTGTAGTTAACTATATTCAGTTAAGAGTATTAGTGGGATTTAGTCAATGTGAACACAACTACCATCTTGGAACAAGGTGGTCACCAATAAGACCACAGAAAATGCCTATTTTTTCAGTCATTTAAGCCCACACAACAGAACAACTCTACCTGATGTTTCAACTCTAATTGAAAACTGAAAAAGATCCTTTTTTTGATGCTTGCTGTAGCTATCTCAGACAGTCTGCCTCACAGAATACATATCACACCACTTCTTCTCAGATTAAAAATACATTCACAATTTATTAGATCAAGCATCATGCTGCCCCCTGATGACCTCTGCTCCTATGACATTCTCTACTGCGATTTAAACAAGAGGTATTCTCTCCTTGCAACTAGTGTATTATCCTCCAGAGAATCTCTCGGTCACGTGAAAATTTTCTGTCTTTATAAAGCTGAAGTATGTGGGGGGCCAGTTATGGCCTCAAAAGCTAACGAATGCATTCTCACAAAATCCCTCTTTGGAAGGAAGTTTTGCTAATAAAAACCCAGACGCATAAAATTTAACTATTTGCCTAAGGTCAGAAAGACAGGCTGTGGCACAGCTACGACTACGACCTGTGATTTAAGAGTTCCAGTGCAAAGCTGCACTGCAGAATCTTTCCTCCATCTCCCTATTTATGTAAGTATTACAAATGAAGTAAAAGTCAGCACAAGTAAACCTGCCTTGAATGTACTCTGTCATATCCACAGTTCAATATGCAAAATTATATATATTAAAAAGTATGTATTACAATAAATGGGTATGTATACATATAGATATACTTGTACTGGTTTGAATAATATCTTTTTCCTCTTTGTCTAGCTCAGGTTCTCTTTGCCTCTTTGTTCTCTGTTTCTTTCCTAACAACATAACCTTCCATTTGCTTGCTGAACTGCCAATAAGCTTCACCTTCCAAAAGCTGTCCAGCACAATTCAATCAGCAGCCTACAGAAAAAGCGTACAGAAATGAGGAACAAGCAAAATCACCATCAAAACCAGTGCCACCTCACTGCCAATGGACTAACTCTGCTTCCTACTCTGTAAAGCTTGCGAGTTGCAGCAATTTTTCAGTTGCTCCCGGACGTAAGAATGGCAAAGTAGCAGTTTCGGTAAAAGCCCTCACCCCAAACCCTGCAATCCCGTTGTGTGTGGAGTAAGGCGTGTGTCCCTTTCTTTAGGACCTTGCTTGGTTAACCACACGGCTGCAATCTGGCTAGCGAAGCCAACGGCCAGATCCATCGTGCTGCTGACCCTGGTGGGCAGCGTTCCCGCCTGCTCCTCAGCACCTGTGGCAGCAGCAACAGCTCAGCTACAAGGGGCTGGTTTGGACCCATCGTGTCATGTATCATTTTGCAGGAACTACTTCTTTAGAGATGTTAAATGATCCTTGTAGGGGGCATTACCATCCCTACTGTTTATACAGACGAGTATGCAGAAACAAATCAAATCTCTTTGCGAAACTAAAAGGCGTTATTATATTCCAAGTAACTCTTCAAGCCACACCTCACAGATCTAATGCATTTCCCTATCTGCCTAAACCAAGGTCTCTACAAGATATCAACGTTACAGACGTCAGCCATTTATCTGTCAAGAGTACTGTTCCTGGATGAGGAGGACAGAATCTGGCCTATGCCTAGTAAAAAACGTCCAAAACTTCAGAATTTCAAAATGGATAATTTTTCACATCTTGTTTGTAATTGTCTTGTTTTTTCTTGTTTTCCTCACGTGGTATGAGTCATACCCTGAGTTATACCACTGTAAACCCAAGCAGAGTAGGGTCGACTTCAGCAGCAGCGGTATAAATTGACTCTGAGATTACGTCAAGGACTCTCTGGTTCAAGTGACTTCAAATGGTTTTCTGCAGTGGCTGGACAGACAGGTAGGCATTTTAATTATAAAGCCTTAGGTGTCCTTATGCCTCTACAAACCTGTGCCTTCTGCTGCAGCCACTCTTGGTAGCTTAGTAACAGCCACCTCTTTGTATTTTTGAACATGCTATGGAGATCGGCTGATGGTCTTTACCTGAAATGTTTCACTGGCATGGCCTTTTTATCAGGACTGCAGTTCACCTTATCGAAATCATTGTGCTGCCAACCTTTTCAGTGCAGGTATGTTACGAAAGCATCAAATTACAGATACTGATATCAATCTAGGTTATTTTATTTCTATATATACTGTGCAAAGTCCTACCGTGGCTTGTGGGATGATGAGAACAGCAATAAAAAAACATGCTCTACAATAGGAAAGTAATCCTCTGCATTCACACATCAGTCTAATAAATCAGAGAAGCAATTGGTAGAAGAGTTATGAATAGAAAGAAATCCATGGCATATATACCAGAACATTATACCGCTTGAAAAAGTTGCAAATATATTTATTGCCCATTGCAAACGTGGCAACATCACATTACTTATGTCAAATGACACTGTCTTTCAGTGTGTTATTATCTTTCCTTCCTTATCGCCTAATATTTTAAAAGACAAAAGATACAGCTTTTACAAATGTTTTAATACAACCGGGACATCTTTCCCTCCTATCAGTGGAGGGACATTCACGACACAGTGCAATGTCCTTACTGCACCTGCTGCATGCCACAGAAAGTAGCACAAAGGCATTCACCTTGTGCACATAATACTGATTTTCCTTTTTCTCTCCTCTTACTTGCGTGAAAAGTCTTATCACCAGATGTTCACATCTGAATTTTCAGGCTAATTGAATTGATTGCCTAAAATTCTCTTCTATGCAGTTACTCATTCAGAGGCAAACTCTGGGTGCCCAGAGCTGAAAAAAACAGAAACCTTCAGCCAGCATTCTCCTCTCCTGCGAGGCAGACACTGTAGGAGTGAGTGCTAAACCCAGGCAAGTAAGGGATCTCTCGACAGGTTTTGTCCAAGACCTCACCCACTCCCTTCAGCCCACAAGACCACCAGTGCCAGGCCCCCGCAGGGCAGCGAAACAGAGGTCAAACTCAGCATCCCAAAGATGTTTGCAGGCACTGCTAACAGTTTGCGGTGTAGTGCATAAACAGGATAGTCCAGACAACAACAGCGCAGCTCCAATTATCTCCATGAAGTGTGGACAGTTGTTAATAATTAAAAAAAAAAAAAAAAAAAAAAAATTTGGCCTGCTTTGTCTCTAAATAATGGTTGCTGACAATTTGTTAGTATCACAGAAAAACAGATCTTAAAGAGGAATGTGTGGGAAGAGTGGGCAAAACTTTGTCCATTTAGCTACTCCCTGGAGAGGGAAGAAGTGGCAACGGGAGGTTGGGGAACATGAAAGCAGCGTACAGCTGTGTGTGGGGTAAAAATATCGATACATATTCTCAATATTAAGCCCATTACTTTGGGCTTATTAATTTATTTTAAAACATAATAATGGTTTCCTGTAAATTCATTCGGTTCAGTCTCTTTGCGAGATGAGAGAATGATGTTATGTTACAAAAAGACTGAAAACAACAGGAAGGCAGCAAGTAAAATGTCTATTTTTTGCTTATCTATCATAACTCAGAAAAAAACAACCACAACTACATGTTCCATTATGTTTATGAAATAATATACTCCTGTTCATTTCTTTTTAAAACCACATCTCTTCACAGGACTGATACTTTGTCACTTTACAGGACTGACACTTCACTCCCAGTTGAGGCTATTTTTCAAAAGCAATGATTTTGAAATGTGAATGCAATAAATCCAAAGCATTAATCAAGATCCCTAGCAGAGCAGAGAAGCAAAAGACAAGAACTGTCCCTTGCAATCTGTCACTACTTTGCTGTGCAGTCTTCAGTTAATATCCTAACTCCTCAATTTCCTCTTTTAACTGAACGATACTCCAGTGGGGCTGGTCATTGATTCCTTTATTTAAGAACTACAATATTTTCCTAATCTTACATTAAATGAAATATATGCCAGGTGCCTAGTAAATCATTATTATAATTCAGGTAAAGTATCCTGACCATGAAATCAAGAACAACCGTGGTTAAATGACCCTAGAGGGACCCCAGAGTGTAAAATGCCACTCCTTCTGTGCTACAGAAAGCACAGATTGTGGGGCCACAGCACAGCACTCCGTGACATTCATTAATACTCAGGCTTAATAAATGTTAAGACTGTGCAAAAAGACAAAGGCAGGCACTCTATCGTCAGAAGAGATAAATGTAATAAAATGATAGTGCATAAATTAGATGGTGAAACTGAACAGAGAGATGCACTCAGAAACGCTTCTGAAAGCAAGATGATCAGTTTAGGATTTAATTCCCTGATAGAAAGTAGGCTTTAATGCTTTTAAAAAAAAAAAAAAAAAGTGAAAAACCCA
>Ga0181612_167556_pt1 | contig 15729 bp, 10 predicted proteins | sample HoacroProtozoa21_FD_119630 | JGI IMG/M metagenome (GOLD analysis project Ga0181612, IMG submission 119630) | Hoatzin crop microbial communities from Cojedes, Venezuel. Combined Assembly of Gp0051906, Gp0051904, Gp0051908
CTTGAAGGAGAAGGGCAGAGCTGCACACAGCCTGCTTGGTTGCAACTCCAGTGGATTATGAAATGCACTGTGCAAATGTAAGTCATTATTGTTGCCTTTTTGGCCCTAAACCACAGTCGAAGCTACCTGGGATGAGCCATAGTTCCATGCCTTTGGTGTGCCATGGAGCTTCAGGCCAAAGGCAGCATCATTTCACCCAGCTGCGAGGTGCATTAGTACCTTGCTAGTGCAGTCTCTGGAGAGTGTTATTCCAGGACGAAGTCTTCCTTTTTTGGTTTTGGCCTTTAAAATCCCACTTTTTCTCAAAATTATGTAATTGGTTTAGTGTGCTTTCTCTGGTGCAGTAAGCAGGGGTAAAAGAAAAGGAAAAACAAAGACAGTTTACACACCTATTTTTAATTATTTCCTGTGGTTTCTCCCACCCACTAGTTATTCCCAATATACTTCTTGAACAAAAATACCTTTAACAGAGGGCAGGATCTTGACTGGACCTTTATCTTGCTCTAAACATGCTTCACAGTAATTCCAGCCCAGAATACTTCCTTCTGGGGCTAAAAAGCGGTAGCAAAAGAGTAATAAGCCTTGTAAGGTCAGGTAGTATTGGTTAGCAAGACTAACATGTGTCTTTAGCTTAATGTTTGTTCTTTTTTTCATTAGACAACTTGCACTGCCTTTGGTGAAGAGGGAGAGAGCCAGAAATGCTTCACCTGTTGCTTTGAACATGTGCTACTCTGCAAACTGAAACCAAACCCATCAAATAGGGGCCAATCAGTAAAACAAGGCCCAGTAAGGGCAACGCAGCATCTCCCCAGCCCTCCCCGCGCTGCGTGAAGGCTCAGGCAACCCATGCGATGGCTGTGTCCAGCCCCCGAGCTGCTGGGAGAAAACAGTCATCAGGTAGAAGGGCCTTCCTGATTTCTAACCGACATTATCTTTACGTCAGTGGACTAGATATATTTATTTTGTGTGCAGCTCTTCAGAGGAGGTAACGGCTGCATGCTAATCTGTCCGAAGGCAGAGTTCGTGCTTTGCATGACCATAGTCACAGCCATTCAGGGAGTTATTTGAGACCATTTCGGAAGAGATACCTGTGAAGAAGTTGATGCCATTGCACAAGATTGTCAGTTTATTCCGTAGCACAGGCGTGAAGCCTCACCTCCCCAGGCCCCAGCTAACCTGCAGCTTTGCTTCCGGGACTGCTTACCAGCCTCCTCCCGGGAGGGGCTGAAATTTCCACTCCCCAGAAATCCAAATTTCAAAGATGTTGTGAACTGATGATCACAACATGTTTTGGATTAGGTCAATTTAAACATTTTTGTTTCAAATAATATAAAAAATATTTACTTTTTATTTCATTTCTATTTTTCAATTGTTATTTTTTCTATTTTTGAAAGTCTAACTCTATTTTTTTAACTCCAACTGAAGATAAACTTAATATTTGAAGAATTATGCTGACAAACAGCATTTCAGCAGTTCCAAAACTTTTCCAACTAGCTAACAAATGGACAGATTCACTACAACATAGCCTTTCTGCAAACTGTTCTGGTTTTAGCAAACTGGCATTTTTTAAGGAAAAATACGCTTCACAGGAGAAATTCCAGATCTCTTTGCCCAAATTATTGTATAAAGGCTTTCATAACATTCAAAAGGTCAGTTTGTTCTCTTGGAGAAAGTGAATTCATATTTTCTTACACTCTCCTCTAACTCAAAAGGAAATAAAAATAGATAAACATTCCCCTTTTTGGTAGTAGAAGTGTCATTCTATACTTCTATAAGCACTTTATACATTTGAAGCACCATAGAAAAAGTAATTAAGTAGCTGAAAACTTCTGTGGCTGAGCTGGCGGAGCTGAAGCTGTGGAAATGCGGAAGTCCCAAGGCTGAGACATCCCGCGCTCGCTGGCTTGCAGAGCTTGTTGCTGGCCGTCAGGCTGAGAGGAGGTCCAGCGTTCTGCGACTCCGCGTGGGGTCACCGGGCTGGTGGCCCTGCTTCAGTCATGTGAAAAAATCCCAAAGCTTACCTGGAATTTGGGGGTCTGCACAGACAAAATCGAGCTCTCCTGTTCCTAGATTTTCTGATTTCTCACAACAAAACAGCCATGGGAATAGCCGCGGGTTTCTGATTTTCCCTCGGTTTTCCAGAGCCAGCATTCCTGGCTGGAAACCCTGCTGCTCTCTGGCAGGGTCCCACCCGGCAGCCCCGTGTCCCAGCCCCTGCGCTGCCAGGGCCACACCACTCACAGACAGTCCAAGTAAATCGTCTTTTCTGAGCCTTGCCCTGCTTGCAGGAGGTTGTCTCTGTTTAATGAATGTTAAATTCTGGCGTAGACAAAGGAAGCTGCAGTTTTTGCACAATGCAGGCAGCACTAGGGGAATCCTGCAGGTAATTCTAAAGGCTTGACGTGAAATTATAGCTGCGGTTTATGGCTCAGTCAATTAATTATTCCTTCTTAATGCATTTACGAGGGGTCAGGGTCTCTTTGTACTTTGAGATAAGAGATGATATAAGGCATGTTGCGCTGAATGCAGCAGGTCAAGCAGGAGAGGAGCGGGCGAGAGGGAGATGATCAAGCTGCCCCTAAGGGAGGGCAGTGCCTGCTAATGGTGCCCAGCTGCCCGGTGTAGGTGTTTGCAGCAAGCGCTGTGTTAATGCTGGGAATGGTGTAGGATGTGAAGAATATATGATCTGCTGTGAGACCCTGCGCCCTGAAACCACCGAGCCACCGAAAGGCACATGCAGGAATTACATTTCTTGGTTTAAGCAAGACGCTGTTTGCTTGGGAATGGGGCACAGGAGATGACATCCAGACTTACAGGCAGACTCTGCCCGCTTAAGCAAGCGATCAGGTCAGATTAATGAAGGCTGTCTGGACATTTCCTGGGTACGTGCTTATTCTCCTGCGTCTTGGAGGAACAACCTGGAGGGCATTTCCGAAACCTGTTGCTGATGTCCTGGGCTGTTGGTGCTACAGGAAGGCAGGTCAATGGCTCAGAAAATGAGTAGCATTTACTGGGGACTTGGGGTCTGCTCAGCCCCTCGCTGGAAGCTCAGGGTATGTGCTCCTTCCCACTCAGCGTGTTCCCAGCAGAAAAGTCCCAAGTCACAAACAACTGAAAATAGTAAAATGATCTCATAGATCAGTTGCTAAAAATAAGGGGAAGAGTCTAGTTACAAATGCTGTGGCCGGGTGGTTTGTTATTCACCCGGCAGAGGATGGCATCAGAGAATCCTGGATTCTTCCACTTTCGAAAACAGTTTTGATTTCTGGTTTTGCCTGCTGTGCTTTCCTGACCAGCACCAAGCTGACATCAAGCCCGTTACAGAGGATCTCACTCAGAAGGAAGCGCTGACAACCGACAGGCATCTCTCATGGGCCACTGGCTCTGCCGACACCTGCCCCTCACCCAGGGGTGCCCTGTCCCCAGCCAGCACCAACACGAGAGGAAATCCTCGCACCCTGTCCTGAGACGGCAAACATCTCCCAAGGGAAATAAACCCTGCACAGACACAACGCGGGGGCAGTGGTTTTGGTCAGAAGCCTGATGCTGCCTGAAGACCTGATGTAGTTTTGACCTGAGGCTGCTGACTCACCTTTGGGACTTTTCTGGAGCCGGGAGTGGAGTCTCTCCAGGGGCTGCTCCTCGCCCATGCACATGGTTGGGCTGCAGGGACAGAGAGGTCCCTCCTGAGAGCAGCATCCAGGCAGCAGCTGCTGTTGGAGAGGACTCAGTGCAGGGCCCAGGATGGCCTGGACATGGTGCTTGGCTTTGGCTTGGCATCTTCAGGGAAGCAGCGGGCTCCAAGTGCGCTCCACTGGCTCCAGTCCAGTTCTTTGCCTCCCACTTCCACTTGGACAGGTGTGATAGCAAAGGCAAAGTGTATTTTAGCAAGTCACAGCCAAGATTTTGGAAGCTGAAAGGTCACTAGTGAAAGCTATGCAGTCCGCTCCTGTGCTTGACAGGATGCCCACAGCAGTGCCCATTCCTCTGGCTTTTCTTAGATACATTCAGAGGGATCTGGTGTCCTCAGAGCAGCCGTTTCCCTACAGAGTACCTTGGTCTGTACAACTTTGCTCTTCCTCAGCTTACAGCTAGGCTGACCTGGAACTCAGTTTTGAAACACAAACGCACCTCACATGGGCAGCTCGGCCTGGTGGGAAGCACCCTGCATGCTAAATGATGATTGCCCATCCCTGCTCACACCTAACCAAGCAGGCGCAATGTGGAAGAGGAAAATGCACTGCATACAAGATCCTCTTTTTTTCCCCAGGGTATGCTGGACATTTGAGGGGATTTTCCTCTTTGCCCTCAGCTGATTTGCTGGCCCACCTTCTTGGCATTATGCTTCTCTGACCCAGACGTGTGTTGTATCTAACTCAGCAGTTTAAATTTCATCCTGCCATCAGCCATACGTCCGCTCTGGAAACACTAAGGTCACAGTGGCCTCTCCAGCCCCAGCTTCGGATGCTGCTGCCCAGGGCCACTGACCCCTGGGGCTGGGAGGACAGCGTGGCTGCTCCACTAGTGGGTAGGGAGGAGGAAGGAGAGCGTGGGGTTGCTCCATGTCAGTGGCTGTCCTGCGTAGGTGGAAACCACATGAAGCAGAGCTCTCTGCTACCCTGCAGGGGATCTCACGGCCCCCACGGAACTGCACGTTGAGGCTACAGTGGTTGTGTAAGCACTTCTGTAGAAGATGAAAACCTCTGGCTCCCAGCGAGAAAGCAGGGCTGGAGGAACCCAGGGAGACGACCAGGGCAGGCTCTGGGAGGTGTATTGCAGTGCATTATCAATCTTGCACTACAGCAAATCCCAAAATACAGCACATATTTATGTCTGAGCTGCTCTAAAAATGCACATGTTCCTCTCCCAGAGAAGTCTGTTGAGCCACTGTGGGTTGTCCAGTCCTGGCTGAAGCAGTTCAGTCTGTGAGTCCCTTCACAGAAGACCTGCTCTGTGTGCAGTTACCTGGCACCTGCAAGCTTGGGAAAGGCTGGGACTTTCTTCTCCAGACCCTTGTGGAGACCTGTTCTGTAGGAAAGCCCGGCGTTGGTCAGATGCAGCACAACACCTTGCCTGCTGGGTGGTCCCATTGCTGACAGTGGCTATCCCACCTCTGTGTCCACAGCATCCCAGCACCCCTGCATCCCCTTCAAACAAAAGCCCTGAGCTTGCGTGACGGCATTGCTGGCTTTCCTTGAAAGGCAGGCAGATCCCAGACTCATCCTTCTCCGGCCACATGTGCATTATCTTCAGGAAATCTGTGCTGACAGAAAACTGCCTGGGCACTCTCACGTGTATGCTACCGCTGGTGTAATGGGGGCTGGGGGCCAGCTGCCTTTCCCACCGGAGAGTGAGTATCACCTGGACCATGTGTATCTCCAGAAGTTGTGCTCCCCTTTAAAAATGTTGTTCCTTAACTGTCTTTTCCTACTTCATCAGCATTGCTACTGTTTTGTGGTGACACGGCACATGAACGTGGGTAAACACTACATTTATGTTAATTTCAGAAGCTTTTAAATGTTGCTGGAGCAGCATGTTGGGGATGTATTGTCAACTAGATTTAGGTCCACCTTCTTTATCACCAAAGTATGTGGGTTTTAATTTCATAGAAATATAGCTGCAAGCTGCATGATCATCTGCTGGTTCTGTCTGGGGACTGAGTGTCTCCAAGTGTCCCAAACTGCCTTACCTGGGACCTCCCCTGCCCCCCGGCCTATGGCCCAGGAGCCCCACTGCAGCTCAGCTGAAGCCCAGGTCCTGTGTCTTGGCGAGTTTGGGCCAACACAGCCCAGGGACGGGCGAGCTGCCACGTCTAGGTCATGCTGGGCAGGACAGTCCCCAGTGTGATGGTCCCAGCCTCTCGTGTGACTTTACCTAGCTAACACGCAGGTCCCACTTCTCCCTCAGGGCTGTGTTTTCTCCAAGCAAACATTCCCAGCACATTGCTTACCTAAAAGTATTTCCTTTCATCGTTAGGAATTGCAGTAGAAACCAGGATTTGGCCAGCAGCACTTCCTGCTCAAAGCTCAAGGGAGAAGGAGATCCTAAATAGAGAAGTAGGTAGTCTACAACCTTTCAGTTCAGAGCACTTTACTGGCCGGTAGTGGCAAAGGGAACTAAATAGGGCTGCTGTCTTTTTAATGATGGGATTGCAGGTCTGCTGAATAAAGAAAACCATCATCATGCAATGCTAATTCCTCCAAGGCATTAGTACAGCACTGAATTTGGTTTTAAAAGCTTGTGCAATATGGAATTACCTGGTAATTAACTACATGGATTAAAAACTTTCACTATCTCAAAATATTGATCATTGGGAGTCACCAATAACCATGACCACATTTAGCAGCCATGCCTAAGGGCTGGAGTCTTTTTGGCACAATTCAATTTCTTCACCAGTGAACTAGACAACGACATAAAACTTCTGCTGATAAAGTTTGTAGAAGATATGTAAATTGGAGGGTAATAAAGAGGTACAAAGACAGGCTAGTGTTATGCAAACCTGACTTGCCTGGTCACGGTCCCATGACAACCACTGGCAGGTAGCTAAATACCAACTTGCACAACTCCAGAGACAGACGCACAGACTGTCTTGGCAAGGAATAATCCCGAGACAGATTTAGAAGTAATCATAGATGATCATTTTGGCACAAGCTGCCAGTCAGGTGGTAGCTGAAAAGGCTGCTTATGCAACATTTTCACATATAAAATGAAACTATCAGGAAGAAATAGGGCAAGAATCCCTGTACGCAGAGTTTGTGGAAGATCATAGCCCATGAAAAATCACTATTAGAATATCTTCAGTCTTTATGAACATTTCCTTGTTTAGATAGAATATATACACACGTATATACATCTGTCTATTCATAGATAGATTGCATGTTTGTGTGTGTAAAACATATACACTTATATTTATGTGATCCCTGTACAGTCAGTATATGTAAAAGACCAATTGCCAGTGCTCACTTTATGCCCAGAAAATCTGGCAGAGGCACCTCAGTAATTTCAGTATACCCTCGTTTCAAGTATAGAGATGACCAGGTTTATCTGTTTTTTCAGGCAATGAGACATGTCCACAGAGCTTTGCATGGGGGTCTAAGACAAATGCCTCTTTATTCAGCTGGCGTAAGATAGATATTTAGGCAAAATAATCAACAGGCCCACATGCATTTTCTAGCCTCAGCTTCCCAGTTACCCTGGAGTCTGGTTTAGTCCAGAGTCCCTTGTGAATATAAGAACTTTTTTGGAGTCCAAGGATGAGCACTGTGCAAGCTAGGTTCTCTCTGCCTCTAGTCCAGATCAAATTTCTTATGAACTGGCTGGTGAGGCTGTCTCTTTTACAATGTCCAGCTTTCCTGTTCACACGAGTCCCTGAGAAGCATCACCAGGTGACAAGCCTCCCACAAGTTGGTCTGTCACTTGGTAACCACCTCTCTTAAATTCAAACCTGAAGAACAGATTTGTCCTAGCCGTTGCTCTTATCCCAAGGTACGCCACTGAAATAGGTGACTGTCAACACATGAATGAGACTGTAGAACCTTGTTGGCATTGTGCCATTTGCCACTGAGAACTGTACTGCAACACGACAAAGACAGCAGGAGAGCAAGGATAAATTTTACAAATTCCCCAAGTTGTCCAAATGTTCAAAAGACTTCTGATCTTTCAGACAAAGGCATAGAGAGACCAAGGAGCTGGATGCCGAAGGTGGACAGACTTAACTTTGAAATTACAGTGGTAGAAGTCAATTTGAGCTCCTGGGAAAGACTCCACAGGACATGTGCAAGAGAAAGTCACTTTCTTTGAAGTCCTTTGAAGGAGTCAACAGGTGTGTGGATAAGGGACACCCTTCTAATATAACCTACTTTAATTTCAAAAAGGTATTCAACAAGGTTTCTAATTGAATCTTGGAGGAAAATAAGATGTTTTGAGACGTGAGGGGAGGTCCTCACATGGACACGTTGATCAAAGGATAGAAAACAGAGTAGGAAAAATAGGCAGTTTTCACAGAGAGTGTGAAACTCCACTTTATGCTCTGTGCTGGAACTTGTGCTGCTCCAGAGGTTATTAAACAACCTAGAGAAGAATGAGTAGCTAAGTGACACTGCTGGAGGTGCTGAGTTACTCAGGGTAATACAGATGGGAGCTGATTGTGAAGAATTGCAAAAGGACCTTATGAAACACAGTGACTGCAAATTAAAATGGGAGATGAAATTCAGCGTATACTGATGTGTACAGGAAAAAATAATCCTAACCTCACGCAAGAAGTGATGTGTTATGATTCATCTACTTACCACTTGAATACAAAACCCCGGGGTTATAAAATATAGCTTCATAAAAATGTCAGTACAAAGCTCAGTAGCACTAAAAATAAACAAACAAACAAAAAGAAACCCAGGCAATTCAAATGTTTGGCAAGAACAGAGACTGTAACACAGAGCTTTACCCCATTGTAGAAAAATAAGACATGGCTGCTTGGTGAGAGTGGTACTTTCCAAATTCCATGTTTTTTAAGAGAGCAGTGGATAAAGAAAGTCAGCTGGAAGGCCACCAGAGGCAGCCTCAGTCAACGCGTGTCTTGATATCCTCGCCTTTGATGCAGCGTTGTAACAACCATCTCCGTGACAGCATTTGTGTCTAAACAATTGACTTGGGAAGGAATTATTACTTACAATCACATCACAAACTGAAAAGTTACTCCCTCTTCTCCTGCTTGTTTACAGCACACCCCATACTTAATAACCATATGGGTTCTTGTCTCGAAACGCCTTTAGGCAGGACCCCGTTGTAACAGGGAAGAAACTAGTGAAACTCTTTCCAGGTCTTGCCTAATCCAGCACAGGCTGTGAAAGATAGACCAGGGATTAAAACATGTACATGCTTTCTCACAACAAAACAGCCATGGGAATAGCCGCCACAGCTACAAGCACAGCTGGAGCTGAATTAGGCTCACCAAACCCAACAAAAATGCATTTTTTCCTGCGGGGCTTAGGATGGCTGCAGGACAGGTGCTCTCATTTAGCATTGGCCTTTCGCAGCAGACGCAAGACCCAGCGCTGTGGTCTCTACGCACTCGAGTACTTTGCCTTGTCGTCCTGTGCGCCAGTGCAGCCTCTGCCTGACGGGATTAACTGTATGTGACCCGCGTGGGATCTGGCTGACATTGGCAAGTCAAGAGGCACCTGCAGAAACCAAGCTAGACTGTAAGAGTATTCAGCTATGTTCTATTCATTATTATAAAAATTACAAGCATATGTTTTGGTGTATGTTTTTTTATAAGGAAATCACTTTATAAGAGAACAAATTCTTAGTTTTGCCAGATTCTCACGTGTCTATTATTATTTGATGGTCACAATTTAGGACATGAAAGGCAGCAAAGGGACAGCTTTCTCATTTGGTTTTAGTGTGTGAATCTGTTTTTATCTGAAGGTGTAAAGACTGCAAAACCTGGTACAGAGGTGAAATCTTTTTATCTTCTGGAGATTTATAGTTGCAATAAAAGCAAATAATGGTCTTCAAGCAACAGTGCTGGAGGTGAGGCTGCAAAACCCAGCGTGTGGGAAGAACAGCAGCTTTAATGAAGTTTGTCACTGCCATTTGGCTTAACAAGTAGCTACAAGCCTCAAAAATGGATTAAGGTTAGACTGGGGCACATTAACCGACCACTGCTTTGTTATCGCAGGGACACGGCAACACTCTGTTTTGGCTGAACAGCCTCAGTGTTTCCACAGCAGATTACAGGATAGACTTGAACCTGCTCAGCTGCGACAGAAATCACGGGAGGCACCCTCACCAGAGGGAGATTAGTTGTCATGCTCTGCCCTTTCTGTGACTTACAGGCATATCTCTACCCAAAGCCATTTCACCCAGAGATTATCCTCTTAAATTGCTGGGGTATGTCATCCTTCTGACACATCCAACAAAGAGCCACAATTCCTTCTGCTTGAAATAGGACAGCATCCTTTGGAATAGGGAAAGATTCCTTGAAAGTGAAGAGCACGCCAGCCTTGTTCTTTACAGTCAGAAAGTTGAGGAAACCACATCCCAAGCACTCTGAGAAAACAGCTTTTCTCTTCTCCCTTTTGTGGGAAATGGAAGGAAGTTTGAGATGGATGTTCTTCACTTTACCTTAGAAGACAAAAGGTTTAGAGTCCATACAGCTGGTCTGATGTGTGTATTACTTCCATTAATATTTCAGTGATATGAATAGTCAGCCATTATAAAACAAATTTCCTCATGCGCTTTTGTACAAAAGAGCTGACGTGAAAGCTTTAAATAGCTACACTCATCACCTAAACTAGTGACAAAGAAGTAAAAGTGTCCAGCCCTCAGATCCTTCCATACATTCTCTATCCACCCACCTGAATTTCTCAAGTACTGTAATTATAGAAAATCCTGAAGCCATTTTCAGTAATTTATAACTACCTGGCTACATACAGTATGTTTACCTGACACAAGCATTGGAACAACTACCAAGAGTCAGGTCCTCAGATCTCATTAATCAATGAAGCATAAGAAAATGTAAATAGTTACATGTATTAATAAATTACGAGTATGCTTGTGTAAATACATCTAGTGATCTAGAAACAGCTTAATTTATATACAATCTAAATTGCTAAAAAAAAGGAGTTACACAAATAATCAAATTTTCTGATTTTTTGGCTCAAAGGTAAACAACAGCAAACTTGCTCTTCTACTTAGATGAGTTGTACAAGAGCGAAGCAAAAACATTGCTGGAGGCATGATGGCTCCCTGTCCCTCCGTAAAAGACCTCTCTGCTCCAGCCAGGAGCAGGAGAGAGGACTGCAATTCCCATTCCAAGAAACCTCACCATAAATTGAAAATTCTGGAAATTCTATTCAAAAAGCAATCAGGAGTACTCAGATAAAGATTAATAAGGAAATTATATGAAACAAAATACGTTACTTGAGAAGAATCCTGCTGACTTCACTCCCATATCCTTTGAATTGCTCTGGATTATGTTATAGCAGAAATCCAGGTACCTTTCAACAAAAAACTGCGCCACAAGAAAATACTTTTTGGAAGTGCTCTATTGCTAAGTCCTTTTCATCCCTCGCCATGAATTAAAACCAAACATCTTTAGGTAACTGTGAAGGGCGTTTTAAAATCATTAACAAGGTCAGCTGTGCCATTAGCAAAACAGGGAAAAGAAAATGAACGTAACACCCATGGTTAACAATTGTGATTTCAGTAAGCGTGACTTTACAGAGCATCTTCAGTCCCAGCATTTCCTTCTTTCTGACCATGGGGTTATTTCGAAGGCACGCAGCTCTCCACACAGCGTGCCTCTATCCACCAGGTTTAAGAGAAGAGGAGCACCTTTCACCCGTGTGTTTACAGATTTGGCAGAGAAGGGGTGCACCTACAGGTCCCCGACGGGGCTCTCATGGACAAAACTCACTCCCATGCGTTACCAGGTAGAGACGCAATTACCGTTGCTCAAATGCGTCCTCACAGCTCCTGCCTCGAGCAGCTCCGCACAGGTACTGTTTTCTTTATTACAGTAGCATTGGAGGACACAGGAAAGGACACGCTGGTGAGTCCCTTGCCTTCTCCTGCTGTCTGAGGCCCGGAATTTCCCTGCAGACTCCTCTGCGTGCCGACCTGGGACCCTGCCACTGTGCACTCACCGCTGGCCATCACCTTTAACTCGCAGAAAGGCTGACCAGAGCGAGAAAAGCTGGAGCGGTGTAGCTAGAGGCTTTCACCAGCACGGAAAAGAGGGGGCAGGGGCCTGCCTACCACTTAGGCTGCCCACGTTCTCTGTAAAGACAGTGCAACAGAGACTTTAAATGCAAGTGCTAAAAGGCCATTACTGTAGGCTACAGGAGCCCCTTCTTACATTACAGTATGACCTGAAGGGACCAGCAACAAATGACGCTAAAGAATCATTACACTTGGTGCCTTATATAGCCGTACTAACAGCACCTGTGGTTGTAAGGTACCCTCTACAATATAAAGCTACGTAGGAGTCAAAAGTGTAACCTCTTCCAACTATGAAAATCCTTTCTGAAGGGGTGTAAGAAGTTCTCGCTGTTGAAGAGCTGACATTATTTATTGACAGGTACTGAAGTGAACTGAAGCCTGCAACATCTGTGGTTAGTTTGCTTTTAAACAAGCATTTTCAGTGGCTTTAGAGGTAAAATTTAAATAATGAATCTTTATTTGAGAAAGGATGGTGTGGAATATAAATTAAAAAAGGGAAAAAAAACAAACAAAAAAAAGAGCACAGTTTCCCTTCTCTTCTCTAGAACCGAGCTGACTGTAAACTTGCTCACTTAACCTGAGGCCGCACGCCAGCCCGCTGAGCAGCTCTCCTGCAGAGGACTGTGATGGGCGCAGCGCTGCGCTCCAGCTGTGGCTGGCAACGAAGAGCACAGGAATGAAATCTGATGCCAACATCACAACTTCAAGACACAGTCAAATGGCTATTATTTTCACTGCCAGAACTAAACTTTATTTCCATGTGTATTACATACTGGTATTTGATGCCAAATACATTAAATTTACTTTAACAGAGGATTTAAGTGAGGAATATTTATTCTTCACTAAACAGGTTAAGAAGGAATGTAAAAACCTATAAGAAAAAACTGTTTAAGCTTTGTTTTGATTTTGGCAAATCAAACGGTTAAGTACTCTTCTGTTCTCTCCTCAGATCTTTCAAAGTACCAAAAAAGCATCTTTTCATTAATCATGCAGCTCAAGAAAAAAAATAGTCTTATAAAATCCATTTCTTATGCTAAATATGGTTACAAAGAAGAGTATTAAACACAAACCTCCCAATTCCTATTTTTAAATACAAATACTGTATTATATATGAAATGGGGATAATTAAAATATATCAGTGACTACAAATCTAGTAATTTAAAGCAAACTTACACATGCTGTTTGCTTTCATGTGGAAGAATTAGGATATTGCATGGTTCAAGCACTGCAGTAATTTCTGTCAACTCCTTGATGCCCAGAATGTCAAACCGCCAAACACAGAGACACCTATTCAGGTCTGAATAGCACCAGGTGGTTTTCTTTTTTTTTTTTTTCCCCCTTTTAAAGTTATTAACATTTAATAAAATGAGTGATGTGACAACTTTCTCAAAGTGACATGCAAAAGTAGACAATTTGCTTCAAGTCTCCAACTAATCAGCTGAAAGTTTTAGACAATACTGAACAACCACGAATGTATTTCATGGTACACAAGAACACAGTGCTTCCACAGTATATCCTCAGTTCTCAAGTACAAAAATATCAGTTATGGGTAGTCAATAGTTATCAAAAATTTTATTGGTACAGAATAAAAGCAGCATTTGCTTTATTGTTTTTTAAACCATACATCATAAAATTCCCTAGTACACATGTGGAGGAGTGAAATAGGCTCTGTACTATTTACCTGCTACTGATCCTAGGTCCAGATTTAAAATCTTTCCTGGCCAAATACAAACAATATGACTAACGGCAAAGGGAAGGCAGTTCCTCAGTGTGAAAGGTCAGCATTTAGTTTTACTAAAGCACTATTTTTGAAACAATACATCACTTAAATGTATAATTACATACACTACGAGTGGAAAAAAAAGTTTTTATTAACAAGAACTATTGAGACTGGGCATAAACGTCTTAACCACAAACCCTGGAAATACGATGGGTGCTTTGATGTGGCCCTTTTTGGCAAGAGAGTAAGAATAATGAAGTATGGCTTTTCAATCTTCCTTTAAAAGCACGTTTTATAAAATTTTGTAGTCTTAAATTATTTTATACGACCCCTAACATTTTCCTGTAACATCATTTACTGATTAGAAGCATTAATTACATCAGTATATTAAGCCACTGGCTGATCGTTGATCACCAGCACTACAGAGAAGCCATTTGCTTTTGCTGTTGTTCTCTGTTTTTAAGTAAGGGAGGTACTTTTCTAGTGAGAGCCATCCTACAGTACCATCAAACGTCTCAGAGGTTACTACATAGCTTCTCAAATTAAATCCTCAACAGTTTTGTTTTCCAGCAGATACTCAAATTAAGCATATGCAGAGAGCAAATACAATCAAGTGCAGACAGTTCAAATGCATCTCTCAAACACCTTGTTTTACAGTTACCCTCTGCAAAATAAAAGCCCCTCCTCACCCCAATGAGACGGGGCGAGAAGGGGAAATAGGTCTGCCATTCATGTAGGAGTTTGGCTAGCATAAAGTTTTATTAAAGTCATTAACAAAAATAGTTAAACATTTTTACAATTTAACATCCAGTCTGACAAAAGGCAAAACAATGAAAAAAATACAAAAAAGTAAAAAAGTGCACTACCCAGTCCAGTATTTTGCTTTAAAGTCATGTCACTTACAGTGTATGAAAAATAAACCCAGAAGTGTAATTACTTTAAAATACACCGCTTCCATATTTCAGTATTTTACACATATATTCTATAGTGGAAGAGGAGATCTCTTAAAAACTTTACTCTTAAAATACTGAGGTGCATATGCCAAGTGGGATAGACTTGGCAAGTTAAGTTGCAGTAGAGAATCCTTTCAAAATTTGGCATTTCATTTACATACCTTACCGTGCCAGCAAGGTCTGTAGTACCTAAACCTTCTAGTAAGAACAGTAACTTTCTTTAATGCAGATTTCCTAATACAGACAACTACAAGAGACAGTGAGGTCAGCAAGTCTATGGGATCTGAAGGAGATACGAGTCCTGATTTAATCGTCAAATGGTACAATGTCACAACAAACTTTAAGGCCATGTTTTATTTGCTGATTAATGGACAAAAGGCAATGGATTCCCCTCCCCCCCAAGTATTTTCTTGAAAGTCTGTGCTCATAAAAATCATGAAAAGTTGGAAAGACTTAATTATTGAAACTTTAAATATATTTTACACAATCTTGTTTGTACAAAAATACAAGTTAAATATAAACATAAAGCAATCATGATAATTTTATGTAAATCCATTTCGTGATATTCTGTTATATATAAAAAAGTTTCTCAGCTCTGTCTTACTTGTGATAAGATCAATACCAGATTGAATCACTACTGGCAAAGGGCCCTAAAAAGCATACTTTAGCATTAAATATGTTTTACAATGTAAGTACCATTTCCTCATTTAATCTTTTCTAAAGACTGGCAAAAGATAGGGCAGTATGTCCATAAACCAACAAATAATTTGGCTACAATGTCATAAAACACAAACACACAAATCTGTACAATAAACCCAGTAGCTATGCAGTACGTACTTGTTACACACACACATACACAGACATGGAATGAAACTTAGTGAGATGCCACTTCTAGTTCACTGTTCTTCAGCCTGGCATTTTGTCTTACTTCATCAAACGAATATGACTTCGTTACCTTGCCGTTCTTAAATACTGTATGAAGGAGATCCTGCAAGAAACGCCACCGTTTTAGCAAGAGTCATTTGGCAAATGAACAAACAACACAGGTTACACAAACTCAAAAGCAAGCACGCAAATCAAGCCTGGCAAGACTAGAGATTGTCAAGATACTGAATTCTTTACAGCTTCTTCCGATACCTCTCACTAATGGTTAGACCGATGAAAGGATTTAGCCCATCCTATGCCCAGCAAGCAGCTTTGTGCTGAGTAGTCCCTCAAGTGAGGTCTCCACCTCTGGCCAAAGTCAAATACACAAGCTAAATATACAATGCTAGAGCAGCTAGTGAGAAAGGTGACACTGAACCAATTAAATGCAACTCAATTACAGAGGTTTAA
>Ga0181612_133891_pt1 | contig 15728 bp, 9 predicted proteins | sample HoacroProtozoa21_FD_119630 | JGI IMG/M metagenome (GOLD analysis project Ga0181612, IMG submission 119630) | Hoatzin crop microbial communities from Cojedes, Venezuel. Combined Assembly of Gp0051906, Gp0051904, Gp0051908
CGGCGGCCAGGGCCGGCCCCGGCTGTCCCCCCGCTGCTGTGACAACCCCTCACGGTTAAATTCCCGCTTCTTAACGCAAACAGCGCACAGAGCACACGAACGCCAAGTTTACAAGAGCACCAAGCTCTGGTAAACCTCGGCGCCTCCACTCGCCGCTTGAAATCCCAAGGCTTAAAAATGGCGGGGAAGTGCCCCCCGTTAGTTCAGACACAGCTCCTCGTGAGAGCCCACACGCGTCCGGCCAAACCAGCGAGCTCGCGGGGAAGCGCCTGGCAGCGCTTACAGACAGCTCGCGGACTGACGCGGCCTAACCATGCCCCCCTTTTTTTAATCAAGGTTACAAACGCTCCTGAACGTCCACTGATAAGCCACAAACGAAGGAGTCTTTATGGTTTTTTTTATTAATAAATACCTCAACAGCACCAATGATACCAGAACATAATGCTGCAACGCGGCGCCGGGCAGCTGCCGAGGAGACGTATCCCCGCTGTCACGACAGCTGAGCGTTGTGTCCCTGCTGTCACGACAGCTGAGCCTTCTGTCCTCTCGTGTTGGCGTATAAACGAAGCAACCTCTTCCATACCTAACACCTTCCATAAAACTGATCAAATTAAAACCAAACAAAAGGAAAAAGTTCATCTAGTGCCGTGTTTCGGTTTTACGGCGGCTCATCAGGCGTACAGGAGTGCCACAGTTTACAGCCAGATCGCCGCGGTTCCTTTCAAAGGGTCTCCTCTTTGCACAAAAGTGTGCACACGCATGCTGAAAACATGACTTTTGGCCACCTTAAAGTTTCCATGTGTCTGAAAGTATATTGGCATTACCATTTTGACAACAAAAACTGGGAAAAAAGTGTATTCCTATACACCAGAGTTCTGTACATTAATAAGCATTTATACAAATATAATCCACCAAATATTGGCTTCTACGTACAATTCTGAAATATGGTGATTTGTTTGCATTACCTAACCTTCAACAATGCTAGTACTAACGTGAACATTTCAGGTTGCTTTAACACCCACAGAGTACGTTTGTTTTACAAGGTGGGTACAGATTTCTCTCGCTGTATGCGCAGTTTACTTATGAATAAATTAAGTGGTAAAGTGAAGCTTGAACAACATAGTCTGTGGTGTAGTAACATCAGCAACTGCAAGTTCCTGGCCATCCACCAGCCCCAATTCTGAAACAGAAAGAAAAGTTTAAGTAAAGCAAACTCATGTGGTTTGTCTTTTTCAAATTAGAAAAAAAAGAAAAAAGAATGCCATTCCCACAAACCATAAATACAATGACACAAAGCTGCAGACAGCTCACTATCTAGACTAATACTCCTCTAACCCAGCAGGAAACTAACAGACCTTGTCAAGCACTATAGAAACCACTAGTGAAGTATGTCTAATTTACATCAGTTTGCTTGCTTTGTTGCAATGTTTTTCTCCGCATCTGCCCACACTTCACCTTTGAGCAATTCAGAGCCCATCCCTGAGCATCCTGAGGAAGGTGTATCGCACGTAAAAGGATAATGAAGCACATTCTACTGCACAGTGCAAAATAAAGCTAAACATGCCAGACGGAGGAATGAAACTGACTGACTTTCTGGTTAGAGCAGCATCTTGAAAATCTACATATAACTGCACTGTACCTTTTAGTGTCTTGGACAGATTTGGCCTTGTTCGTTCTTCAATTGAAGCTACTGTCTGCACAAAAAAAAGGAAAAAAAAAAAAAGCCAAAACATTTTCTTTCAAATTCAGGAAAGTAAATTTAAATCAATTATTTAAGACAATTACATATGTTCAGATTACCTGTAAATAAAGTGTTTTATTTCCCCCATACATAGTTGCTGTGATCGCAGGAGATTTCATTTGCCTGTATATAAAAAATTAAAAAAAAAAAACCCCAGACAATCAGGTAAAAATACATTTTAAAATTACCTTTCTGAAACACTAAACTACCAAAAATCGTCAAATAAGTCAGAATAGTTGCACACTTACAATGAAGCGTTATTTGTCAAGTAATCCAAGATCTCCTGCAATTTAGCTGACGGGGAAATCTCTATGTTTTGGGGAAGCTGGCTGCAGGCTGGACAGTTCTCCTACAACAAAGTAGCACAAGCATGCACGTGACATGAAATATGATTTTTAAAATGCTGCTAATCAGGTCTCCAAATTACTGGTGTGTTTGTGGGCTGTTTTAAAGTTTTAGCTCTAGAAATATTAATACTGCTGCAAATATTAATGACAAAACACAATTCCTCATGAGGTCTATCACTCTTTGACAGGCTCCCAACAGCAGCTGAGTACTTATGAACTACAAATTTCATCTGACATAAAATTTAATACTACAAACTTTCAAATGGATTGTTATCATAACCTCTTTTTGAGAAGATTTGCTTACGAGTCTTCTTAGGATTGCACATCTTACTTTGTAAACCACACTTCCTGTATTACAGGGGAAATCTTCTGGATTCACTTTCAAAAAAGTCAAGTACTGTTTTCCTCTGCAGGCAGCATAATAGGAACAGCTGAGATATCGATGGTGCACCAGCAGACACCATAGAAACAGCTGTCTGAAGAACCTCCCTAGATCAGAAGCTACTTTTCCAAATATTAAGAAACTTTGGCTAAACAGGCAAAAATTAAACACGCCATTACATATACTATGCAATAGTTTTTGGTAAACTGATGGGTAGAAGAAAGGGTTTCATTACCAGGACAACAAATAAAGCATCTGTTCATCTGGAGGTAAACAGTCCTGCCACTCTACATGGACAGACCACCACTGTCATTGCCGTTAGACCCCAAAACCACAGAAGCTTAAAAAAAAAAAAAAATCCTATATGCTAAAAAAAATACTCTGGAGAAGTAGAAGGCTAGTAACGTTGTAGTTTCTGCTTTTAAAACTTCAGCTATATTATTATTCAGTGCTAGGGGCCAAGAGATTCAATAGTGGGTTTCAGAAATACAGACAAACTGCGTAAATTCAATAAAAAATTAATGAAACAACCCTGCAAGCCTTTAATGGCACTAACCTTCCTTTCTGCTTCAAATGTGTACGTGTATAATCCATCCGCATCATTAAACACCAAGTAGTTGTTAAGAGGAATGTATGCACTATAATGACAAATATGTTAGTGTTAATACCTGTCATTAGGTTGGAAATCATGTATGTTATTAATAAGAAATGAAATACCTTGTGGCTATTTTGAAAACTTCAGTGGCACAAACAGATGAAATGAGAAAAACAACAATTTCTTCACTTTCTAGCTCTACCTCAGAACACGCAGACATCAGTGCATAGTTGTACCGAAGAAGTGAGAAAAAAAAAGTCAAATATAACAATTTGTAAAGAGAAAAATAAACACCTGAAGGTAGCTGGTAGTTCTACACGTTAGCACCATAGATTTGGCACTAATCTGAGACTATGTTAAACTTATATGCTGTGTTTTCCAATTATTTTTTTTCCCAGTCTCAAATGCTTTTGCTCAATCCCAGTCATACACGAGCTTAAAATTTATACAGTCACATGCAGTTTCTCTACAGAAAACAAAAATGAGAATGTAAGAATAAATCAGACCCATTTAAAAGTTACTATTATAATCCCTGAGTCCTCAGTTCCAAACTGTTGCCTTACAAAACTCTAAAGTCCATAAAGCAGCAGTGAAATCAGTTCTTTTAGCATACCTGCAATGACTGCATTTGTAGAAGCTACTGCTGGAATAATCCGTTTAACCACCCCTGTAAAAACAAAACATACAATTTTAACTTGTCCAAGAAACTACACTGAGAGATGACTTCTAGGCAGAATATTTATGGAAGGGTGTACCCAAAGGTACTTTGGACTTTCCAGGAACTTCTGTAACAATAAGGTATAATGGCATGCTGCTCAAGTACTTCGGCATTTTTTCATTTTAGGAATGGATCAAGCATGTTGAGAAAAAGAAGGTATCGCACAAAGAAAACGAGTGAACAAATTCTAAAAACAAGTATACTGTATTTAGCCCTGAAAATTCATGTAAAACTCAGTTCTATTCCTGTTTAACTGGAAAAATGCATAAAGGAAAGATATTTGGATTTGGTATTCCTTCTGCCAGAACAGGTTTGCCAAACTGTATGGGCATCTTCACCCAACTCTTCTCACCGAGCCCGTCCAGTCAAACAGCAAGCACAGTACATACACTGACAGAAAGCAAGGTTTCCTACGCATACAAGTTTGTACATCGGGAACAAGAAAGTCCGCTCTTTTTTCAGGCCTGCCAAAAAGACAGCGAATTCCTAAGTAGTCTGAAGTTCCTCTGCCTTCTCATTATTGACTTGTAACCCTTCATACCTGAGAAAACCTGCACAAACTTTTTATCTTTGCCTTCTTTCTGTTATGTACTTTACAATGAAGCCATCTTCAGCTGCTGAAAACCGTGCAGGCACTTGCATGTGCACAATTATATCTCATAACTGGAATTCACATTTATCTGTATCAAAAAAATACTACTAGAGAAGCCAATATAAACTGCTGCAAAGACAACAACTATCTGCAATACCCTAGGTGGAATCCGAGGAAGCTACACAAGGAGTCAGTTTGCCCTTTTTTGATGGAAAGGCACAGACTGAGGTTCAAGCGTGGCATTTCAAGCCCAGCATTTCACATTCTCAGTACAACAAGTCAACAGATAGAAGTTACCACAAATTCTGGAGATTCTGTATGAGATTCTCCACTTCTTTTCTATTTGGTTAACCTTTAAAATGCTGATTACCGAGTGGCGGCATTCCGCGCCTGCGTGTGAACAGAGGCATACACAGCAGTAAAGAACAGATGCTATAGTCTTCAACAGACTCAACTGGCATAAAGTGTTGCTGTTGCTAAAAGAGGCAATCACGTTCCTTTGTTCCTACTCTTCGACCCAGCAGAAGTGGTCACAGTGTAATGTAAACTGTGGAGCTGCTCCAGGTCAAAAATAAAATGGCAAAGAAGAATGTTCAGTTTTGTCTCAGACAAGTTCCTCTGATTCATCATGAATGCCTGAACATCTGATTCATCATAAAATGTATTTGCGCTGGCACAGGAAACAAGCTGCTTGTTTCTGTTTCAATATGTTAAGGGAGAAAATAACTATTTCTTTCTCAGCAGAGCCACCAGTTTAGTCATAACAAGTACAAAGAATGCTAATCCAGCCTAACTGCAAATGCCACAAACTTAGTGAAATGCCATACCCTTACCTTGGGTGAGTCTGTATGTAACACCTTTAATATTAAATTGTGATGCTCTTTCTAAAGACTTCTGGTAAATCCACTGTATATGCTCAGGGTCATCTCCATCCAATGCAACACCTTCTACAGCAAAGTCAAAAATTTACAGATAAGTTACAGTTACAAGAGTTCCTCAGAAATATAGCGGTCTTTTCATCTAAAAAAAATCCCTTTCTTTTAATGTGGGTTAAAACAAATACCCCATTAAGCTATTAACACTTGACACTTCAAATAATCAAAATATCGTTTCTACAAACATTGTAAGTTCCAACACATTCTATATACAAACTATCTTCACAGATTTATAGAGCTGTTAGAGGTTACGTTTTGAGTCAGGAAAGACATTGTGCAGTACAAGAGAGAGAAACACATGAACAAATATGGAACTGCAGAGTGACTCCGAGAAGAGAAAATTCATCACCAGGTAAGAGGAGGCTTAGACTCAATACAATAAGCCTCATAAGGCTAAAAGGGAGGATTGTTTTATTGGAAGTAGCTGTGTATACCTCACTCCAAACAAATTAGTTAAAAGGAGAAATGTAAGTTTAGCACCAGCACCAATACTTTAATTACCTCCAAAAGGTTGCTCCTTTGGCCACTGCAATATCCTGACATACTCAATACAATGCTCTGGTAGTCTGGGCATAGACGCAATAGTACACATGGGAAAATTAATCTGGTGTGGGCAAGGGAAGAAAACCAGAAGAAGGCATGTAATAAGTTATGTACAGTACTAGGAAAAGAAACAAGAAAACCAGAGGAATATTTAAAAAGGAAGTATGACCAGTTGCAATTACCTGTGGTGGATAAAGCTCAAGCGTGCATTCAACACATGCTGTCATACCAGGAATAATCACACGAACATTTCCTTTAAAACCTTCTGTCCCTCCATCTATTAAAGGTATGATGGAACTTGGATCCAGTACACCATCTTCATAATGTAAAAATGACATCTAATGAATAAAGGTGGGGGGTTTTGTTGGTTTTGGTTTGGTTTGGTTGTTTTTAAACAAGTTACAGGAAGAAAAAAAAATATCCTCAAAATTTTACTCTTAATGGTACACCATAAGATTGAATGCTTAATATACTTCATCTACCACCTTCACCCTCCACCTCCTCCTTCCCTTACTCCCCCGATAAATGCTATTATTTCCTTATACTATACCAGGACAAATCGTTGGTTGGTTTGAAGGATTTGGGGTTTTGATTCTTGGTTTGTTGTTCTGGCTGTTTGGTTTTTGGTTTTTTTTTTAATACTGGTAAATACTCAAGATCATTATTTTATAAACAAATTCACAATGATAAAACTACCTAGTTCAATGACCAGCATTCTGCTACTTTGTAGCAGCTGGGCTCCAAAAGACAACATTTACAAGTTGCAGCATGAAAAAAACCGTTCGCAATGGGAGCATCCAGAGAGGCTGTGGAACTTCCCTTCTCACCATTTTCAATAGCTGACTACACAAGGCCACAAACAACGTAATCTAACTTTGAAATTACCCCTGCAGGGCACTGGAAAAATGTTGGCTAACACTCCTCAAGAAAAAGGCAGGTAATAGAGCATGCAATTTATCCTGTTCACAAAGAAAAAAGAAAACAGAAATAGATACAGAAAGCTGTGAGTTTCAACAGCCCTCATTTCATTTTAATGACACATTCTACACAAACCTGTTCAATTTTAGTTATCTATACTCAAGCAATAACCAGGCTTTAGAAAGATTATAGACTTTACCAGCATGCCATTTATCCATCTTCTTGCAATTATAGAGTCCAGCCCACAAACAATAATATGAAACTCTAGGGGGAAAAAAAGGTTATTTAAAATCTATATTAATGCATACTTCTTAAGACAAGCAAAGTATTCTGTCCATAATCGTCCAGAAGAACTGACTGTAGTTTAATTATCTCCCCTAGATTACCTGTATAACAGATGCATTTAAGTTTTGTCTATTTTGTTACTTCCAGTATAACATAGAAGACTAAAACAATTAGCACTCTTAACTACCAGGAAAAGCAACGAGCAGCAAAAACTGCAATGTTCCCCTACATCACTAGTGGGTGTCTGGCAGGCAAACAGATACCACTTACGTCGATAGAAGCTTTCATCCATGTCTTGAATCTTTTTAAAATATCTGAATGTAAGCCCAGTAAAGGAATATACTTATGTGGTAGTTGAGTTTACTGTTTTCTATTTGCTAACCTAAAGTCAAAACATTATCTAATTTATTCCTATAATTTTATATGACACTTTTTAAAAATACTAAGTGATCAAAAGATTCAAAATTCCCACAGCTGAAGCTGCAGCATCAGACAAAGCAAGTAAGGGATGCAATGTAATAGTCACACACAGGCGAAAGCCCAGGAGGCAAACTATTTAGGAAGCTCAAAACATGTTCTCACGAAGTCCTGTATCAGTAAGTGCTGCTCTATGCTTATAAACGAATGTCTTCTACCAGTACGTACTCAAAACACTCTGGTGAATCAACCTGTAATTCTAATATCTCAGTGAAAATTAGAATATTGCATTTGAATAAAAAGACTCAGTGGAAACACATAAAATAGTTTCTTAAAGCTTAGCCTTCTTTCCCCATGCATATTTCCTGTATGCTAATGTCACTGAGAATGAGAATTCTCAATCACCAGATGAATGAATCTGTTCTTTATTGTATGAAAAACAGAGGATAGCAGCAAAATAGTTTAGATAGTCTTACTACCTACAGAGTTTTCTAGGTTTTTAGAAGCCTTTGGGACTACTACTTCTCTACAAAAGGATACGCTACGACAGCACAGTTGGGAATGCGGCTGTTTAGGAATTCTGCTGCAACTTCTGCTTTTGGCCGCCCAACATCCTTTGGTCTGGGGAAAAAAAACAAGCAATTTCAAATGCATTATTTGAGTAGATCCAATCTTTCCAGACTCTATGCACTTCAATACTGAATTAAGTGACTGTTACTGTAGGACAATTTACTGATATGGATAATACTAAGGAATCCCCATAAAGCATCAGATATGAGAGCCCCAGAGTTATCTAAACATGTCCACGTAACTACAGTCATCAGCACCAAAAAACATCCAACAAATTGTCATTTTGCTTGGAAGGAAAGGGTACCAGAAAAACTGGTATCTCAATCTGTGTGCATTATTCTTTGGTGTCACCTTTTCCATTAGTCATTAGCTGTATTTGAATGATAAGGAATGCATGTTAATTTTCTTCACGCTGAAACGATGACAGCAGAGATCCCAAAACAAGAAGGAATCACATGCAACATTTAATTATGAGTACTATTGTGATACAAAAGTTCAGTAATCTTTAATGACATCTTGTTCAATCAAAATAATGATCATATTCACACATTTTGCTTGGGTACACTTAAAAAAAAAAAGTCAGATTATGAAAATATCACTTACCGAAACAGAAACTGTCGATTAAGATTAGAAACATCAATAGTATCCATGTCAATAACATGGATCTGTCTGAAGCCGGACAGGGCCTGGGAAAAGAAAGAGTCAACCTCATTTAACAGGAAATGAAATGCTTACAGTGCTCCAGAATTCATTCCACAAGCCAAAAAAGCAGCTTTTGGAGGAACAAACATATTTGTTCTCCATTCCCTGAGCAAAGAGTTATATGGTTGTTTTTTGTTACAAAAATGTTCTTTGTTGGGTTGCTAATGCTGATATTTAGACAGCTAGAATTAGTAACGTTTCAGTGGTCAAAGACAATCTGCTACTGAACGCAACACTGCTTTAACCTGCCTAATCATAACACAGGGAAGCCAATGGTAGGCTGATCTATAATGGGAATTTGCAGTATGCCCTCACAATTGGAGTAAATCAAAAGCGTTCATTGGGGAAAAAATGCAGAAGTTGAAGAAATACCAAAAGCACTTCTGTGCTTGGCAGGAATAGAAAAACAAAGTTTAACTCCTCTAAAATTTTTGAAATTTTTGAATATTCATCATTTTCACAGTTGCCGTAAATAAGCCTGGCATATCCACCCTCAAATCATAGTTCAAAATAATCCAGCATTCCTCACCGCATTCAATGCTGGAAGAGAATGCAAACACAAAAAGTCACCTCGCTATCTAAGAACACACCAAACCTCTGACAGATGGTCTGCCTGATCTCTGTTTGCCTGCAGCCCATCACTAGATTTGCCAAATAATTTTAAAGTAAAATTGTCTTAAAACTGTACTGTGGGTCTGACCTAATAAAGTAATAACATCTGTCATGCACAAAGAAACAATGTGAATTGTGGTTAAAAGGAAACAGATGCTGTAAAACACTGGGTTTAGAGAAAGGAAACGTGTTCTGATGTTCTGAAGCGAGTCCAAAAAAATCTGAGTCCTGACCCCTACGTTTTTTTCCTTTAAGACCCAATCTTGTTATATATACATTTCAAACTTATCATTTTACATTTTCTGAATAAATAGTGCCATCCCATGCATAGTAAGTACCGAAAATGCTGTAACGGGAAACTGATTAAACACATGAACAACAGGACTAAAGTCTTTCAGAATAAAAAATAATTTCTGTAAGAAAAGCAGCAAGAATTTCTGTATCGCATACTGGACACCCTTGGTGCTGAACAACCATTTGTTTCATTGATAAATGTTCAGCTTTTATTCAATATTATCTAAGCAGGCTGGGAGGGTCAGGTAAAGAGAAGAGTGAGTCTGGGACATCACGAACATACAGACTGGAATCTTTATTCAATTTATATTCATTGTCCCAAAGACACAAATACATGCAAACAGACTCTAGATTTACTTACAAGCTTATCTTTCTGAAAATAATAAAAATAAATCATGATAACTTAAAACCTTTTTGACAAGATGGGAACTGAGCACACACAGCACACTTACGAAGTCCCTTATCCCATACAAATCCTGCCTGTCAACGAGCTATCAGCAGATTGAATTTGTTATGTCCCCATAAACCAATGAAACAGTAGCTCTGGGCAGAGGTTAAATTCACCAGAACTAACTTCCAAAAGAAAGAAAACTGCATTGGAGCTGTCACAGTAAAATCCTGCTTAAGCATGAACAAGAGTATACACAAGTGCTGCAACTGTAAAACCCCTAAATTAATGTATCTGGAATGCCGGGCTTTAAATGAGGCTACCGATTTATCAAGCATCTCAAGCCTGGAGGCAATCTGTGGAAATACTGAAATAGCAGTACATAAATTCTATAGTAAAGTACACTAATGCATAAGTGTTGGTATAAAATAAGGAAAAAAATTATTTCATAAGAACTTGTTGTATCAATCCACACATTTTCCATGGCATCCATAAGGACAGAAATTCTTATTATTGAATAGAAGCATGGAAAAGCACAGTATTAGTCTAAGCTACCAAACCCAAACAGGATGGTAACAGTGATACACTATGATAAATATGAGTGTCTGTGAGGATAAAAACCATGTTAGTAGGATAATTAAATTCATACACATGTATTGTGTAAATGTCTGACAGCAGATGATCCAGTAACTGCCTTTTAAACACTTAAAAATTGCTTTTCAGAACACGTAGTGAGAGAATCCATTATGAACTAACACCATATCAAGAAAACTACAGAATACCTTCTGGTGATCTGTACCCCAGGGAAGTACTGTCACGTTCCTTCCCTGTTCTGGCACTGTTACCTCTTCCTCCTCAGCCATTTCCACACAGGACAGCGCATGCTGCTCTGGCTCAATAAAGCTGCCATTACGTAGGCTGAATGCAGCCACACAGACACAACTCCGAGGGAGCGTTCAGGCTCTGCAGACAACCTCTGCTCTACCGATCTTGGGGAACTGGAAAACCTGAGAGCCACTACTCAGGAAGGCCAAACAGATGCCACAGACATCAGGGCCACTGCAGGCACAGTAATTCTGGCTCTACTAATTTCACTATGGAAGGACATAAAAAATTTCAGCAATTCTAACCTCACTATGAATTAATCCAAAGATGTAAAATAAACTGAAATTAAATTCAGCTTTGACTGTTAAGACTAAGCTTTGTACTGGCTACTTACAGCAGCTTAAAGTATCACTTCTCATCTGAAAAGATACATTTTAGCCATCGTATTCCAAACAACACTTCCTTGTATCATTGTGAGCATGACTTGTTCTTAGTTTACTTAATTTCCCTAGATCTCGTAATTAGGGAAAAAAATTACCAACATTAGACCATATCTAAAGGCTGCAAGTCTTTTGTCTACACTTCACAAGCAGCACCATGTTCTCCCTCATAACAAGCTTTGAGACAGCTAAATAAATAACGTGCAACACATTTGCCTACCACCTTTCAGGCTTATTAACGAAGTGCATTCTTCAAGATTGTCTGCATTGTCACATATTTTATACATTTTAATTAGACTTAGAAATTTAGTAGCTATATACAATTAAAAAATGCCAAATTAGCAAAGCAGAAAAGACAATTTCCTCATGGAAAAAAAAAAAAAGAAGATTCTAAGAAGCAAAGGGTGAAAACTGAGTAATTACCAGGTTTTTCAGGAGTTCGCATCCTAATCCTCCTGCTCCAATAACTAGTACTTTACACGTGCTTAACAAAAACTCAAGAGCCTGCGGAAAACGTAAAATAAAAAATTAATACACCAAACAGGAATAACTGTAATTTGTCCTTTGCTTCATCACCCTTATAAATGTGTTACCGTAAATTTTCAGTGCCTAATATGTTTCAGGATACAACAACTTAGATCAATAAAACAGTTTGTGCTTGCAGGAGTAATTACATATCGGACTTTAATCGACTGTTGAGTTCATGCAGTTCCTACATCCCAACTTACAGAAAAGCAAGACCTTTGTTGATATCAGTACTCTTTGTATATTATTTTTCACCATGAAGAAAAGCAAAGTCCAACTTTATTATTATTATTTGGTTTAAGCAGATAATGTTTTCTTTCTCCAAACATTTTACTGACATATAATACAAAATAAAACAAAACAGATAGTCAATATTGCTGGCCAAAAAGAACTGAATTTTTCAACTATATAACTGTTTTCTGTGAACTGTCCCACTGGACCTCAGCCTCAAACTAGTAAATAACGGAACAGTACATTAAAAAGTACATTAAAAAGTAAAGTAAAATACATTCAGCTGTAAGCTCTGGAACAAAATGTACCAAAAAGGGAAAGCAGAAGAAATAATGAGTCTAAAGTTTGCTTTTCCCTACTAAACATCTTGTACTTCTTTAAGTACAAGAAATTCCTTACCATATCTAATTACTTTAAAATGGAGAGAGAAATGCTGCTATTTTTCATGCGGAACTCAAAGACAAGAGCATAATTCATATCTTGTTATATATTTATATACATGATGACAGCAAGCTCGTAGTTGACAGTGTACAATCTAGAAATACAAGCTTATAAAAAGAATACAATACGTTCTTCCAGAATCGTAATGTTCAACTGATTAAAATATAAGCTTCTCGTGTAGCTTTAGCATTCGTACACTGCTGGTGGTCAATTAATGAAACTGTTTACATTAGTTTGCAACACATGCTACAGATTTTTTATTTAAAGTAAGTGTTTCTCACTTGAGTGCCTGGCTCGAAATCAGGATGTGTGAATGGTCCAGATCGCTCGAGGAACTTCCTTACATGGTTCCAGCGACCTTCCCAGTCTCCAGTGTCCCCACACCCACCATCAACAGCCATTCTGCACAGAACACAGTAAATTCAGCTGCAAGATCATAGAGAAAAAGCCACATCTCCAAAATATTTTTTCTTTATATATCTTAAAAATACCCCAATTACTGACCATTCATACAAATGCATTTGCATATTCTTTATGCATGTAAGTTATGTGCACGAGTATTTGCATGAGTGGGTTTTATCTGTGGAACTAGAAAGCAGTAATATAAATATGTATAGAGGGGGGGAAAAAACTCAGGCATTTCAATAAATCCCACTGATTTAGCTGCTACTAGTAAAAGTTGACCTGAAGTGAAAAAAGGGTCTAAAGTATTTTTGCTTTTATTTCCCTCATATTTCAAGAGGACACAGAAAAAGAGGTTGTCCCTTCAGATTTTGAGGGTGATGGTTTTTTCACCGGAGTCAAGTCTTGTATCCTTTTTTCGACAGGCTTTTCAATTTCATAAATCATATTTAGAATTATCAGTATGTAATCACAATTCTGAGGCACTGAATAACAGTAACCTGCACCAACACTGTCTCCACTGAATCTTTATGGTAGTTTATTTAAACAAGTGTTAAAAAAAGGGGAATCTTGAATGCTTTTCACCCTCATTTAGTACTATGTAATTTAGAACACACCCATTTTTCAGTCGTCTCCTGAGCCAGCGGTAGCAATCTGGCTCGAAAAAAGGAATGTTTGCAGTTATCTTCCTTTAAAATTTTGAGACAGAATTTTACAGCAAATACTCCAGTACCCTTTTTCCCCTTCTGCAAGTCACTTCTAGTACTACATAATTATAAACACAAACTCTTAAGAGACTTACTGGAATGGTTCAGAATCAGCTCACTAAAGTAATTTCCTAAGATCACTGCCTACGCAGAACAAGCCCTTCCTTAACAGAGCGCACTTCCCTTTTTAAATAGGAGCTCCACTCAATATATATGAACGATTATGTTTTACACTCATACAAAACTAAGCTTCTCATAAAAGAGCTTTGCCAATCCTGAGTACGAAAGGTTGTGTTATCATTGATAAGGGAGTGCAATTTACTTCCTCCCATGAAGTAATATGAAGAACGCTTGTATCAATAACTGTTGTTGGGTAATGTTTAGAATTCATTATTGCTTCCTGGTGACTCACCTCAAAATAAAAGGAAAATGTAGTCAAGACATCTAGACAGCAAATACCTTTATCCTCACAAAACTCGGAAGATGGACAACACAGTATGTCCTTAGTAATTGTAACTTATAGGCAATAATTTTGCAAAGGATTTTCAGTAGCAGGGAAAAAAATTTACTAAAGTGCAGGAATAAATACATCATAGTTTGCCTATATTTTGATTGCATATTGAACTCATTTCTGGTTAACTGTTGACTTCAGGTAAGTTAATTTACTGTATTAGCAGTTAAATAAGATCTAAAAAAATTAATTGAATTCATAAGGGTCTTCTGATCTCTGGCCTGCAGTTTTGTACCTCCTCCAGTTTTCACAATAATGTGAAAATACACATATCTCACATAAGGTGAAATACTGTGAACCAATACAACACTCCCACTGCTGAAACCTGGGCTCATCTGTTGTACACCAGTTTCCAGGATGTGCATTAAGCACGGACTTGAGCAAACAAAGTGGGTCAATATACATCACAATAATTGCTTCTATGGGTTATATTCTAATTTTTAACTTTTCTGGAAACAAGTGCAGAAGCTATGCTTGGTGATGTTAAGAACAACTTTTTTTATCCTTTTATGTGGTCCATATAAACAGCCATTAAGCAGTGGTACTGCTTTTCTGCTTAGATGTGTATTCTCCTTTATAAGTGATAAAATGGTAAGGTGTAGTTTCACTTTTGCGATTACACTACAGTTTGGTTTTTCTAGGTTTGGACATTGTGGAGATCTGAAAAACATCAATAACTCAACCTGAGATTCGATGTTTAACTTCAAAGTCAGCTTTTTTAAGAGTTTATTTTTGTGTTGTTACAGCACTACCAGACATCTGTATTACCAGCTTTTAACAAAATCCTTATTTATTTCATCCAATTACTCCAATTTTACATCTTGTTTAAAATATCAGAGCACCACAGTCCTTCAGTTGCTTTAGGCCCAGACTTCTCCCTACCACCGTCACACCTCCAGAGCTCCATGCTTTCGAGGGACTTTGCATGCACCCCCCCAATCCAACACGCCCCCATGGATTTTTGTGACCCTCACCCCAACACACACGGGCACCGCCTGCGAGCCCACCACTCAGGCAGGCAGCTCTGCTCCGTGACACTTGGGAAGAGGGCCACAAGCAGACGGAAGGGAATAGTTAGCGGATGGAAGCAGATGAGGTTAAAGATTTCGGAGCATCAGCTTTCAAGGCCGTTAAGACAGATGCGTAGAATTCAGGGTTTTAACAAGCAGAGGCAACTGTTCTGGAGTCTGAATTTTTTAATTTTCAGCCAAAATTCAGTCACCTGCTTCTAGCCTAGAGGCCCTCCCCAAGCCCCTGACCGGCCGCGCAGCTCTCGCCACTACTGCCACAAAGCTCTCCAGCACGCCAGCCTTTGCTCATGCCAAGCTCCAAGCCCGCAACTCCCATCCCCAGCCCGGGTGAGCCCCGTGGTCCTCTCCCCAGGAGACTCCTCATCCCCAGTCCTCGCTGCTCAAGCGCCCTTTCGCCTTTCCCCCTCCTCGCTCATCCCCGACCCACCTAACGCCTCTCCTCCGGCTCCCTCCTCCCGCCTCGGCCCTGGCCTGCGGGCCCCGGGCCGCTCAGCCGCGGGCCCCCACATCCCTGCGCTAACCCGCAGCCTCCTCCCAGCCCACCCTCCTCTCGCGGTGTGGCGGCTCCGTCTTCCC
>Ga0181612_165336_pt1 | contig 15728 bp, 7 predicted proteins | sample HoacroProtozoa21_FD_119630 | JGI IMG/M metagenome (GOLD analysis project Ga0181612, IMG submission 119630) | Hoatzin crop microbial communities from Cojedes, Venezuel. Combined Assembly of Gp0051906, Gp0051904, Gp0051908
AACTAAATTGCTAAACTCCCTAGAAATGAATTTAGTGATTCGTTTTATGTATTTTAGGTTTTTGCTTAGGAAAAACAGAAATTAATAAAATTGTCTCATTCTTTAACAAAGCTTAAGAAATACTTATCTGAATAAAAAATTAATGTGAGTCCTTTTCTTCTATGCAATCACTGAACTAAATCACCTCTACTTGTAAAATATAAACAGTATTTCCTAACTCTAAGCTCACGATAAAAGCAATGAGTTGATATAAACAAATTAACTTACTTGAAATGCTTAGTTCATAAACTCCTAATGAGTACCTTACTTCCTTTTTCAGAAGATTATGAATCAGTAATTCTGCTAAGGGTTTTGGGGAACTCTTTACCACAACATTTACCTACAACTTGGACTTTTTTTTTTATTAAGAAAATCCAGTCCCAAAATGTGATCACCAGTCATATTCCTTAGCATCTAAAATTGCTTTAAATTTAAGAAATACTAAATTCAGAGCAGACAAGATGATTGCCTAGGATCAATGACTACAAAAACTAATGACAAAACCAAACACTGAATTCCTCCCTGAAGAAAAACAATTAATTGGCAAAATGCATCAGAAACATTGCCAGCTGATGAGCTGCCTCATTCTTTCCACTATGATGCCATCTGTTGCCAGCTCTTCCCTGTCCACGTGCACTACAGTCCCTCTGACTCTCAGCCTGACCCAGATCCAGCCCTTGTCTCAAGTCTGATAATGAAATTCAGCTTTACCCACCCGATTGGTGTCAATAACTACACTTGTGGTTGCAGGTAATGCTTTGGTGACAGCAGGCAATTAAAGAGGCTTCTACTTCCAGCCACTTATTACCGCTCTTTCAATGAAATTTTTCTCCCTTCTCCTCAGTCTGCCAACATAACTACATACGTATTTGCTCCTCAACCAAATTCTCAGAGTAATTAACTTTAGAAAAACTTTGTCCACAAAGCGTTTAAGCTAAGAGGGACAATATTTGAAGAACTGAGAGTTAGGAAGCAGCCACATGCAAGTTCATGCAATAGATCATATGGGGGAAACTTCCAATAGGAAGGACAAAACCAACAGTGTGTACACTTTCTGCAGCATTACAGGAGCCAAGGTACACACCTGGCATCTATCCACACACTATAACCTAGTGGTAAAGAATAGTGAGATCTTAACCCTAATAAAATCATAAAATAACATTTAGTTATCCTTTACATTTAGGCTGCAAATTCCTCCAAGGCAAAGACTTTCTTCTGTGCCTTGCACACATTATTAATACACAAGAAATAATAGAGGGATGTACAGCGGATCATGAAGCAGCAGAGTGTAATTTTGACTTGCTCTAAGAACAGGCCGAATGCCTTCTACCAGTTTGCATGCAAATTTATTACTGAAGACAATGCAGGTATTTGAGGGAAGGAACTCTGCTCAGAGTCTGAATCTCTCTTCAGGGACCATCCAAATCAAAAACAGACCTACTCAAACACCAAAGTTCACAGCTTTACCATCTTCTATCAAAGGATTTTTAAATGACAAACATTGACATATTCATAGAAGGATCTTTGTTTCAACTGAGTGTTTCATTATAGCTGCAGTGAGCAGCGTGTTATTGCAAAAGGCAATAACTAGATAATTAGGTCAAACTAAATCTCCTTTTATCCTTAAAAATCATGTGTTACTATTAATTCACAAAACATTCACTTACAAGATAATCCATAGCAAGGGACTAGACATCCCCAAACGCTAACACTAGAGATATCAGTTATTCTGAGATCCAGGTAAATTGCTTATTGTACAGCTAAGCAATCTCAAAGTGGATTTTCTTATTAATACCTTTAATATATTGAGTTGTTTTCAAACTTAGAGTACACAGTCTTAGAGATCCTGTTTTCATTTAAACATGAAACAGTACAGAGTTTAGCTGAGTATCCTTACTTAAACTGGATTCACCATGAATTTAGACTGTAGCACTGCAACAAAAAAAAATGTGCAGCTTGTAAGATTTTCCTCCTTTTTAATACCTGAAATTTATACGTGAAATATTAGTGAGATATTCTGTTTATCTCTTTTATGCAGATAATAAAAAATTCACCTAATACTGTTGATACTACACTTTGAAATTTTTATAAGTCAAGAAGAATCTTTTTTCATTTTTCCTCTACAAAAAAATATTCAGGCTGGACATGTCAAGGAATGTTGGATTTACCATATATTGCACATATTTTAATATGTACTTTTTGTACCTTTTGTAATTATGGATTATACCATGTAAATATCAATGCACATATAAATACAGTATGTATTTGTGTAAGAATTTCTGAGTCCTCCATCTAGTAGCACTATTGTCTTTCAAAGAGGACATTTCAAAAGAGGCCTTAAAGTTTACATACCCATCTGGGATACCTAGTGTGTAAGGTCGTGTAGTAAATGAGTGACAAATTTGGTGGTAAAAATCCTCTGTTAAAACTCAGCGGTGAGAATAGAGCATCAGTGAAGGCGTTCCCAAAGCAATACCCAGCAAAACACATACACTAGGAAACTTGTCTTTGACTTTAGGGTTAACACGTATCCATTTCACAGATGTTAATATGATTGATTTGTTAACAGTTGTAGCGAAGAATCACTGTGGTCCTGATCAAGGTTTGGCATCCCCAACACTAAAGGAAATGTAGTACTGAAGTGCTTAGTAATCCATAAACCAGAACAGGCGTAACAGAGTTGAAGCCAAAATGTATGCAGGTAAGAATGTCTGGACCCATTATGCAGTCTTTATCATCACAGCAGCAGGCAGGAGCACATTACTACAGATTAGGACACATTTGACCAAGGTGTGATTCCTGAACAGCACCACACAGGGACATTAAGGATGCTGGAGAGCCTATATGCTAGCTCTCAGGGAGGGGGCAACAAGGGCTGCCCACAGCCTTTCATTGGTCCGGCTCAGGGATTCAGCAAGTTTCCAGCTCAATCCCACAGCTCATTGAAATCAGACAATCCCTGGGAAACTATTTTCATCTCTTCACTGGAAGTTATCTGCAGAGTTACTCCCAACCCAAACTGTCTCAAAATATAGTTATCCCAAAACTGCCAAGAGATATGCAGAATAAGACTCAAAGCTGGCTACTCATGAACAAACAGATATCTTAAGCAAATGCTTAAACTGGCTACAATGATGCCAAGAACTGAATATTTTAAGCTTCCATTATGTTCAGTCAGAAAAACACCCGTATATTCAAAACAAGATAAATGTACATGTTCACTAACAAAATTGACCATCTGAGTAATAAAGGGTGCACTGAATGTTACTAAAATACCAATAAACTAAAGGACTTACCACCAGGGAGCCGAGTTCTTCCTTCATGATTATACAAACCATACACTTAATTGAACACTGTACAAACAAGATCTGTTCCCAAACCTGGAGTTACTGTACTGCAAGTTGGGTTTTTTTGAAATTCTTATACACATTTCACTCCACATTAACATGAATTAAAAGATGGCATAGTCCCTGGTTAAGTTGTATTTTAGTTCAGTTAAAGAACTCCCAAGAATCTAGTGCTTTATCCACAGATCTCAAGTGCTTTAGAAAGTTCCAGCTCTGACTGCTTCAATGATGGATGTTTTTCATTTTAGTACCACAAGCGTTACTGGCTTTCGACATCCTCCACTCTTTTTTAGCGCCTCCAGGGGCCTTGATTGGGTAGGAGCATTTTGTCTTCAAAATGTCCGTTTGCAGGGTCACTCAGACTTTACAGGAACTGTGAGTCTCTGAAAGCAACACAGCTCAGATTTGGGAAAGTTTTTTGTTTTATTTTTAAAACACTGCTTACTCCACACAATTATTTCAAAGGCTCTGACCTCCCAAAGTTCACGACAAACAGTTTTAGGCTATATCCAAAGGCTTCTGAGTGTTGAGGATCAAGTTACAGTGAAAATTACTTCCCTGGAGAATTCATCTAAAATATGCTCTATTTACTGCACTCAGAACAGCAGTGCTCAAAAAAATCCCCTAACAGTCCACACAAAAAAGGCTGCAGGTTGTTCAACATGAAAGGCAGATCTCCATTTATGTGTCTGAGAACAAAAGGAAGCCTCCATACACACTGGACAAACACCCTCACTGTGCCAGATGTGGGTACATCTGGCACACTATCAATCAAGAGTGTTCTGGTCAGTAGAGGGAGAAAGAGGTTCAGCTCCCAAGAGGATTACATACTTGCTCCTCCTTCTCCCTAACAGCAGTCCTTCTCTCTTCCCTGACCCCAAGCTAAAACCAGTAGTAACTCCCACTGCATTTGATGAGCTGAAGACTGAGTACATATTCGCTGGTGTCGAGGCATTAATTAGTCCCTTTCATCCCAGGGTGTGATTATAGGATGGAGGCACAGGGAATGAAAGCTTTCAGTTGCTTGCTACCAAGGTCTTGCTCAAAGTATTGCTAAAGCTGGAGAGTTTATGTCCAGCAGGGCAAGATAGTATTGATGACCTGTATTTATTCTTTGCTATATATGCCAAGATCAGTAAGTAGCATGCCGCCTCACCATGCTGTGAGGGGTATTTCTCAGAATGGTTTCTATTTGTAAGAGGGCCAGAATATAAACATTTCCCAGACATGTCCCACACTTTTAGCTCTGCTGGTTGGGAACAAGAAGGTAGCAAAATACCCCTGTAAGCACAAGTGAGCCAGAAAGCTGCAAATTACATTGACCAAAAAGCCACTACAGTGTTGTTTGTTCTAGTCCCAAATTGGTGTGAGATATAACAGGAAAAAGACACTGACTGCAACTACACTAAGAAGGTTTGTCAGAATATTCAGCAGTACTGTTGCATCCACAGGCTGCTGTTGCTTTGGGAATAGTGGGTCCAGCAGAGCTTTATGCACCTCAGTAAATCTTCGTCCAGTTTCAACCCACGCAGTTGCAGCATTACTCAAAGGTACCATGCTTATTACAACACTAATCAAGTTTCCATATGTTTTTTAATACCGGGATTTACATGCATTACAGAGCTCACGGAGTTGTGAAGTACAGTTGTGTACTTCATCTACCTGTGCCTTAACTCTCCATTGCAATGTTACCAGCTATCCCTAAGTCTGCAGAAAGGGTCATCTAACAACTTCAGCTGAATGAGAAAAGACATAAAGTTCAAGTTCTTTACATGACAATATGATTTTTCAACACAAATAGTCTCATTTCATGAGTATTATCCTGATAATGAACGACCTGCACTACTCCTTGTGCAGTACTGTTCTCTCAAACCTCCCTTTGGTTGTCTATGCAAAAAATGCATGCACCCAGGCCACAAAATGAAACACACTGTTGAGCTCTCCACCAGCTGAAAATCATTAGAATCACTACTGCTTTTATGCTTCCTGCCACTGACAAGGCTTACAGGAGTGGGATTTTTTGAAACTAGATTTCACACTGAGGACAGTCTAGAGTATCTCTTGTTGCATGATACATGCTGCTTAAACTGGGGACAGCACATTTGAGATTATCATCCAGTGTAAAATTGTTTGGGCTGTAGCAGCATTCCAGTGTTGGCGCTTTGTAGTAAAAAATCTGAAGTTGTTTTCAATGTGCAGAGCAGGCTGCAAAATAAAATGCACAATTTTCAGAGAGCAGAAGTCTTCCCTATTGACAGAGGGAGGAAAAATAGTACTGTATGACTAAGTCACTCAAAATTTCAAGGTATTTACTTAGGAACTTCACCTTCATTATGCATACCTTTTGTCTGCAGGGAGACAAACGTAGTGGGGGGAAGACTGACATGAAGATATGAGCAAAAGTCTTTATTCTGACTTTTGAAATCTCCTTTGGAAACTCTGCAGGTCCTTCTAGAAAAGGAAAATCTCCATTTTTTTCTTGTGGGAATTTCTTGTGTGAGAGTTCAGCAACAGCATGATTGATCAGAAGCTAATGTTAAACCCACTGAAGTTGTAAAAGCCATTCCACACCAGAAAGTAGATAGTACTTTGCCAAATAGGTAGGAGGCAGAAGCATCACGACTTGCAGCTTACCACAGTAACAGCTGCACCTCATCCCTGGCAAATGCCCCTTTTAATTAGGCAGTCTTTTGCAACATGAAGGCCTAAAGACTTAAATCACACAAAATCTTCAGATTAGCACAGATTAACAGCAAATCCAGCCAAGTTATAATTCCTGTAAGAGACTCTAACCTCTGTGTAAAGCAAGAGCTTCCAGCACCTGTAATGACTCTGCACAAAAAACCTGCCATCTAACTACTCTTTAAGGAACAGGATGCCAGGAAGCAAAATCTTTTTATGATTCCTTAAGTGACCGTACTATGCTAGAAGCACAAAGACCAAGCATTCAGTGGCAGAATCTATCCCTCCCAGCACTGGGGTGAAAGGATAAAACCTAGAATGTCCAAACACCTTGGATTCAGGACCTGAACCTGCTTTATGGGAACAAAACACAGAATCCCCACCCAGCAGCGTGCAAGTAACTTCACTCTTCTACTGAAAGCAGCAGAGCAGGACTGAATCTTCACCCACCACCAAAGATCCAAGCCAATTTTCTAGTCCCATGATACAGATCCAGAATATCTGAAGACTACCACGGTAAGAAAAAGGCAGTATCCAACGATGATCCAAACACTGACAGACAGGCACAGTTGACAGACTAGGTGCTGTGCACCTCAAGAACAGAGCATCGCCAAAACCACTTTCACCATGTCTAACGTAGCAAAACCTGTTGTGGCTATAAAAATACAGGTAGTATTCTGTATTAGCACCGAATCAGTTATCTGGGAGTTCTCAGATGCAATTCTGAATTCCTGTGTTAGAAAAAAAGATCACATCCTGTGGCAACAGACCTAGCTAGTATATGGGGTTACACTCCCTCCTGTTTCTCAAACTGAAACTACAAACCACACAGTCCTCAATATATACTCCCAAGAAAGTCTCTGCATGGAACAGAGGCACAGAGTGCAGAACCGCACACACATGGTGCTTACCTCAGTGTGGTCTCGCCTCCTCAGCTGAGTGGGCCTTGAACATTTACATGAATACATGTGATCATGCTGCATCACGTTTTCCTTGAAAGCTCTAACAAGCTACTAAATTTTTCACACAGATGATGGCACCGTAAATGAAAGCAGAGTACATGAGCACCGAGATTATGGCAATCAAAGCTACAGAAAAATGCACAGCTAGGATGGATGTATTTGCCATATGATACCACAGACAGCATTTGTTAACACAATTATTTTTCTCTTCCATGATAACAAAAAGGGTTAACAGACACAGAACTTCACACTACATTAATTTAACTCCCCACAACACAGACTGATAAAAGGTACTCCACATGACAACAGCATCTATTTTGATTAGTTTTGAGAGTCAGGTTACTTGCTGCTGTTCAAAATTTGCCCCCAACTCAAACCGCTGGGGGATCAACAATCAAGCAATTCCCCAGTTTTCTCTCTGCCACAAGAAAAAGAAAGAACAAATTAAGACCTTCTGGCGTTCTTTCAGTTCAGACTCTGCTGTTTCACTATTAAATTGTCACTGTAGGTTGCTGCCTGAGTCATCACCTTCAGAATTTGTACTAGCCCGAAGCTGAACCAGTCAGCCAACACATGACCAGTGATAAAACAGGTACCACCTTAAAATAATTCAAGTGATTGTTTCCACAAGATTGAAGTTACAAACATTAAAAGCTCATTAATATCCTGTGCAGGCCAATCTCTACTGCCTAATCAGTTACTGCAGGCAGATAAGAATTTCACAAGTCAGACCCATACCTGTGTATCTCTAGCAGAGTTAAACAAAAGCAAGAAGCCTTTACAATGGTGGTAGACAAGCACGAGTGAAAAAAAAAAAATCAAACACTGTACTTGTGCTTGCAGCACTTACCTCCATTTGCTACAAGGTCTTTGAGTAGTCAGCCCACAGCTCTTGGAGTTCACCAGAACAAATGTCTCCAGAAAAAAACCAGCCAATTATACCAACCCCAGCTACAGCTGGATGCCATCACGAAATCTTATCAGCTGCTAGGCAAATAGGATCACTATATTATTATGTAGTGTATGAAATTATTATGCAAACAGCAGAGTCTCAAGAAAAATGTAACCTTTTAGTCTCAATTTTTCTGGCAAATTGTTTCCATATATTTGTTCTGCAGAGAGCTATCTGATACAGTGATATGAATACTGGCACAGGGTCAAAGATACAGAAAGCATTTTTATCCCCAGTTTATCCTAGCGAGAATTGGTAGTAAGTCTACAAAAATCAGACCACTCTTTATATCCCAGTTAAGAAGGAAAAAAAAAAAGCTTCACACAGTGATTTTCAATCTGTGGCTTCAAGTCCTTGTGGGCTGTTAATTACCACCAAGAACTGAAAACAGTACCAAAAGAAATAATCCTCCTGTCAGGACATTTAATTCACACCACTTTGGGCAGCAAGATCTACAGATCAGAAGCGTTTACAACCACTGTTTCAGTAAATGCACATATGCTGGAGACAACTACAGATCTGCACTTGCTCTAGCAATTTGAAACCCAGCATCCTGCAGTGATGCAAAACAAACCAATGGGTAACCAAAAATCACCCTACTAACCTACAGCTTCACAAGGCTTCTGTGGCCCATGCCTTCTGGTCTGAAGGAGAGTCCTGTTCTTCATTTTCTAAGTAGAAGTAGCAGTGTTCCCCTAAATCCTTAACTCTTTCATTTGACCAATTTTTTTCTGCTGTGCCTTACTGGATCTGAAAAGTATCACCTCCCTCTTCTTCCAAATCTTGGTTCTCACAAATATGCAAGAAAATATAGGCAGACTCCCTTTGATTTCTTTCAACTGAAAAGACAGATGTAGGTGTGAGAGAGACACATGAGAGGCACTTTATCTTTCCAACCATTTGTCAGTTCTAGTCAGTATTGTATCTTTAGATTTGCTTATTATTCTACCTGTTGTCACAAATGAAATGACATTAGTAAATACGCTGCATCTGTTACAGATTAGAGTCCAGGACCTGCACTAATAAGGCAATTCAAACATGCTGAGACAGAACAGTTTACGTTTCTATCTAAAAAGGCTTCCTCTTTTGCTCATATGAGTACTTCCCCCACCCACTGTAGCTGAACACTTTCCCTCAAAGTCAGTTCATAAAAGGTGGCTTTCCTTTTTTCCTTCTAGAGATTAAAGAGGAGTAAGAGTTTATTTACTTTTACAAAACACTACTGGAGCCCATAAGAACATGCATATGCCTAAAAATCATGCGTTTTCAAGCTTTACTGCCCTGTCCCAAGAGTTTACCTGCTTTGCTAGGAAAAGCTGCTTACAGCCCATTAAGGGTCAGGGCAGAAGATTATTTAATTAGGTGGCAGCCCTCACCCTAGGTTAACAGAGAGGGAATGATCCATACAAATTGCATCCAGCTAAGGGATGTTTATACAAAGATCAGTCCAGGGCAACACAAAGGATATGCTCAGGGTATCAAAGATACATGCTATATTAAAAAAACAATCAAATTTAGAGACAGATGAGGCATCACAAATAACACTTTGAAAGCAGCATGCTATGAAAAGAACTGCAGCTAGAGTCCAGACACATAAGCAGGAGCACGGAAATTGTTTTCCAGACATTAGGTCAAGCACTACGCAAGCCAGATCATTATTGTTAATAACACTGAAGAACCCAAACAGGTACAGAGTTTACATACCTGTTTATTTATCTGTAGCTAAAACAACATCCAATTACATGAAGATACATATTTCTCCTAGTTTGAATAGCTGTAATTATGCTGCAGAGGAGCTTTACTAAAACTAGAAACTGAATAAACAGTATTGTCTGAAACGTACCCTAAAAAAAAATTCAAACAGCAATATTTGCAAAAATGCTAGTCAGAAATACAGATAATATAATGCAAAGTGTTAAATATGAGTCACAGTTTTCTACAGACTCTTAGCTACACACTAATAAATGCCATCTTGCATTTCTAACTTCTTTCCGAAGTCAGATATGAAAGAAAAGCCACTTTGACATATTTGCATAACAGAAAAAGGAATTAAAACTTAATTAGCTCATTTTTCTGTTGCATCTAGAGGTTCAAAACTACTAGCACTGACATAACTGTATTACAAGATAAAAATTGTATTTCCATAAATTCTTGGCTGTCTATACCTAGAACTTAAAAAGGTAACAATTAAGGTATTGCATTCCTCATTTCTGTTTATTTTAGTCCCACTACATCATGCAATAGAAATTCTAGCCATATTCAACTTCATTTAGCTGATTTTACTCCTGATTTGCATCTGCTAGATAAGACTGCAGAGGCAGAGATGTAAGCAGCAAGACCATTTTACCTAAGGATTTAGTTTTCTTTTGGAGATCTTACTATTCTTTATTTTTAGGCTAGAATCTAGTCAGTTTAATATTAGTTTTCAGTGAAATCTAGGAAAGTTTTATTCTTACACATCCTAGCAACTAGAATTTCCCCCCCCCCAAAAAAAAAAAAAAAAAGAGTTGATCTAGCAAAATGTATCTGCTATTAAAAGGCAGGAAATTCCTTCCCTGGATCAGACAATTTTACCACGTATAACCTCTCACTTTGGCCAGGCCCAGGTTCTTACCAGCAAGGCCTTTTTTTCTGATTTGCTATTAACTCAAAGCTTACAGTTATGCATTACTGTTTGTTTTGCTTTCTTCTGGTGCAAATTACCTTTTGTTCACCACCCCTTAGTTTCACTCATCACCATGCTCTTAATTTACATTTTTGCTACCTTTTCCTGTGCAATTGCCCTAATTCACCCTTCATTCTTCAAGTCAAGCTCACCCCTTTCCGCAGATATGAAGGCATGCTGAATATCAGTTTCTGAATAGAACTTTCGCCAGTCATTAACAATTTCTAAGAGCCGCATATTTATTGCCACGCTTTGCTTCAGCCTTTTAGATGAGAACTTCTAATCTGTTCTTGAACTTCACAGTCACCCTTTATTTATCTAGTTTCCTGAGCAGCCTTCTGTATAGAAGATTCCCCAATCCTCTTAGCATTTGATTTCAAGATTCCAGGTTTCTCCAGGAACTAATAAGGTAACCTTTGCTAGCCTTAGATCAGCTCAGACTCCCACAAACAGGGCAATGGTAACAAAGCAGTTCCTCTTCCAGAAGGAGCTGAAGGGAGAGGAAATTACCATGTTAGACTGGGAAGCTCAGGCTCAGCTATGGTCCCAAAAAATTAACCTGGTTTTGAAGTAATAATCCAGTCTTCCCTTCCTCCATTAGGGTGCCATTCACTTTGAACTCCGCAAGATTGATTTGCATTTCCCTGGCAAAGTGTCTAGGCATTGTGAGCCAGATAACAAATACCTGAAAAACAACATCAACATGGTACTGTATCTTCTCTTTGGCAGTATTAACATAGCAATATTTTATATGTAATTACTATTTTCACATCACCACTTCATTTGTCAGTGTTATGCACTGTGTCATGGTGCTCCAAAATAAACACATTCAGGAGAGCGAGCACAGAAAGAAAGGCAAAAACAGCAAAGGGAATAGGAAATAAACCCATCTCCACTCTGTATTTTACTTTACCCTTCACAGAGGTTTGTAAAGGTGCCATCTGGCCTACTTAAAACTTTACAATATGTAAAGATCACTCCCTGAGGGCCAGCTTTACTTACGCAAGTAGTTGCATTGCCCTAAATCTTGCCTCAAAGGGGTTACTAAGACTACATCTTTCATCTTAGTTTGCATTCAACTGTATCAGACATTTTATTTCATAAACTATCCAGGATACAAAGCATTATCTACCGGCATAAACCCCCAAACATACACATAAACACTTTTAAGGATTATAACAGCACAATTCCTTTATATAATATATTCCTTCTGTATAGTTAACTATTAACACTACTGAAACAAAGAATATTAAACCCTCCCATCTGTAAACTGTGCACCATGCCCACTGGAAAAAAAAAAAGAGATAAGCATTCAAATAGCCTGAGCCTTAGCTGTGCAATTTCTAACAAGAAAAAATTTCCCCTTGTTTTTCACCCTTCTTTTTTTTAAAATGAAGCTGAGGTGTATCAGATCAACATCCAGACCAACATTTTCAAAAATCTTTCTGTTAGTAAGTTTGCTTTCTAAATTTTTTGTACTCTGCCCCCCATGCAATAAAGTACCTTGTGAGACTTAAGTATGTTCTTAAAGTTAAGTGTGTCTTAAATATAATTGTGCTCAAAGGAGGTGAAATAAGCTTGTGCTCATATGCGGTGTTGAATTGGATCTTTGAGTATCCATACAGAAGTGTAGAGTAAAAATGTCATTTTTACAGGGTGATAAATGATTAACAATTGGGAGAATGGTAAGGGTAGGAGAGGGGATCTGTTATAAATTATCAGTATATAGGAAATAACATTGCTCTAAAACATTGGACTCTAAGGCATTTCCAGCTTCTATGTTTCTAAGAATCTAAAAAGGAAAAAGCCTACTTTAAAAACAACAGAAGCAGAAAGAAAAAAAGGAAAATAAAGATCTCCTTTTAGATTATTAATGTTGGTAGGATAAAAAAGTGCTTAGAGACATGGTCTGAAAAACTATTTCATTACCTGCACTACAGTCCAATCCATGTACTTATTTATCGGGATTTGAAAGAAGCTGACAAATTCAAGGCAACATTAGAATGCAACAACGCTCCAATTAGCCTCAACAGCATTAATAACAAAGATGTGCCACCTGTATCTGCTAAATGTTTCACCATCTTAGATTAAGTTAATTGAAATTAATCAGCAGCACAATGAGGAGAACAAAAGCTGAGAGAAATTTTTAAGAGATTTGATGGATTCATATGCTCATAGACTTCACCTGATGTTAGGGAACAAAACATGCATCTACATACACATGAACCAATGCAAGATAATTAAAAGCCAGGGAGGTGTTTCTTCACTTGTTTTAATAGGATATAGCGAGAAACATGGAGAAATTGCCCAAGAATTGGGTTGATTCCTTCCACACAGTATCCACAAGGATCTGACTTTAATATCTATCAATCCACCTGCATAAAGGTAAATATCCAGGAACGAAAAAGCATTTGTCTTTGTCATCACTTAATTAATGTCAACCCTGGGTAGCAAAATAGCTGGCTTTATTTTACAAACTTTTAATGGACTATACATTTTTAGTAGGAATTTTCTTTCCCATCTTTCTACATGTTTGAAAACTGCCATTAACAGATAAATTTTACATGTTCTCTCATTCAGACAGAAGATCTCTACTTCTGTCATTCCACAGTAGGGTGGTCAGGCTAGGAAGCTCACAGCAGTTATTTGGGGATCTATGGTGGGAAGCAGAAAGATCAGTGGATCTACAGGTGACTAGCAATTGACAGGAAGACAGATGCATAAGCAGAATACACTGATTTCACCTTTGAGTACTTTGGAACTTGAAGCTCTTCTGGAAATATCACCTGTCTGAGCATTTTTTCTAAATCAGCTGTAAAGGCAGAAGGAGCAAGGTAGGCACAAGTCATATGTCATTGACAGAAATCCTTTTTTCAATGCTGGGAAAATGCCTCATCACCTCATAGTTAAAGCTAGAGAGAAGACTACTTTTCATTTTTATCTCAAACTTCTGTTCCTAGAATTGATTCAGTCCTGTTGTCAAACATCTCGGGGACAAAGACATGGAAAAGTCACTATATCCTTCCCTTCATTATCAGAAGCAGTTATATAAACCCCTGTGGGACGTTCTACCTAAAAATGGAAGAGCTCTTCACCACCACTGTTTCCTTCCCCTCATATGTTTCCTTAAAGCCTGAGTGACTTTGTCCAATTTCCAGATATAACCAGGTGTCTGGAGAACATACGAAAGCAGACATGATAGCAGAGCCCATGCATTACATGATGCTGACTCTCCTCTGTGGTGCTGAGGATTCAAAACTGTTTATCTCACATTACCTGTGACTTGTTTGATTTGTGGGATGGGGGACAGAAAGACCAGTTGATGGACAGTAGAGCATAACATCATGGAGCAGAGGTTGTGAAGGCTTTTCTTGGTCAACATGACAAAACACAAGCTGGACTTTGCTTCTGCATTTGGAGGGTTCCAGTCTTCAATAGAGGCATTTTTTTTCTGTGTCTTTTGCTAAATCAATGCAATTGAAGCACATTGTCATCACCTGCTCACATGAATAAATATAGATCTTGACCTGTGGGAAGGCAATGCTGCCATGGACCCTGTATGTTTCTCAGTACCTGGGCACTGTTTGCTCATTAATATGTTTATATTGTCCCACTTGGGGACAGAGCTCTTGTCCTCATTTTACATGTGGAAGTTCCTAGACTCAGTGGTTATATGACTTGACCAAAGTTACCTGAGAAGCTGGAGCACAACCCGTGTAGTTAGAATTAGCTCTTTTAAATCCCTGTTAACCTAGTAAGTCGAGAGACTCGTCTTAACCTAAAAATACTAGGCCAGAAAAGACTAGTGCATTACTATAACAGAGAAATCAGAATTGCAGTAACATTTTCATTGGCTATATCCTCATACCTCTCTTTCTGCTGTTCTCATTTTTACTTTGTTTAAAAAGTGCATATGAACTTTGCTTCAGTCTTTTTCAAGCAGCCACGTGTGCCAGCAGTGTGGGTGCTAAGGTCGGGAAAGAAACCTTTTAAAACTGACACGGTGAACTCTAATGAGACCATGAGAAGCAGCTTCACCCACTCCTGCTCATACACAGCGTGCTTAGTCGAACTGAACACATATTATGAGGCTGTAATTCATTTAGGCACTGGTCAAGAGATAACTTCCATCATTTAGAGACATCAGTCTTCAGAAATCTGACATAAGATATAAAATCAAAACAACATGGGAGGAAGGGGTAGTACTGTATGTGTGTGTGGAAGTGAATAATGTTTAATCCGGGTGGAGAACAGCAGAGATACATACTAAGCATCCTACTGGCCTGGAAGAACAACAATTCTCTCTAACTTGGAGTGATATTAAGGGAAAAATCGAAAAATACCAGTTTGTTTTTTTAATAAGCCCTGTGAAAGATGTTCTTGGAGCTTCACTCCTCAGCATGCTTTTCCACAAATAGATTCAGATGTTAGGATATCACTTGTTTGTGTCTGAAGAGGGATATGTTCTTGAGCTAAAAATGAAATATTGAGCAGATGCTGACTTGAAGCGACGTGTTCTTAAAAGCAGGCAAGTTGGATGCTGTCAACAGTCAACAAACACATGCAAGCAAGAAAGGTAAAAAAGAAACAGGAAAAAGAAAAGGCAGTAATTACACATAACACTTTTTTTGCATCATCACCCTTTGACAGGGGATTAACGAACACGATTAATTAAACAGACATTATTAACCTCACACACCAAATTCTCATTTCCAATTTACAGGTGGAGAAAGTAAGACACAAGTCAGTGTCACCACATGCCTCACTGGGGGAAAGGAGGTGTTTACCCTCAGCCCTCTCCTCTGTAGAAATGTGCATCTGCAGGGCTTTTCTTGCTGCAGAAGGAAACTTCTCTTCTCCTGAGCAATCTTCAGACTTCTGGTGCCCTGGGGGTTGCAAGCCTGTGACTGATGCATGCCAAGCAGTCAAAGAAAAGATGCTGCATTCCAGAGCCCATCATAGAGATAGACAGATGGGAGAGAAATGGAAAGAATGAAAGAAAGAAAAAGAAAGAAAGAAAGAAAGAAAGAAAGAAAGAAAGAAAGAAAGAAAGAAAGAAAGAAAGAAAGAAAGAAAGAAAG